>OMBO01000828.1_pt1 | contig 15461 bp, 19 predicted proteins | sample 1644901 | NCBI WGS metagenome assembly OMBO01 (sample SAMEA103958144, study PRJEB25191) | human gut metagenome | reverse complement strand
AGCATCCCTACCCCTTTTGTCCCTTCGGGACATTTCCCCCTGATAGGGGGAATCGACCCCTGGAAGAGGAGCCTTGGGGAGCGCCGCCGGAAGAACAGCTTGTTTATTCCACGATCTCGCCGCCGAGGTAGACGGCTTTGGGGGTTAGGTCCGTGGCGCAGACGACGAAGTCGGCGAGCTTGCCGGGCTCGATGGAGCCGATCTCGGCTTCGCGGCCGATCTGGCGCGCGGGAATGATGGTCGCGGAGCGGATGGCCTGCTCCATCGGGATGCCGAAGGAGATTGCCTTCTGCATGCACAGATACAGGTTCGTGGCCGAGCCCGCGATCGTGCCGTCGGCCAGCCGGGCCAGATTGTTTTCCAGCCACACGTCCTGCCCGCCGAGGGTGTACTGCCCGTCCGGCATGCCGCAGCAGCGCAGCGCGTCGGAGATGAGGCAGATCCTGCCCGGGAACAGGCGGAAGGCCATGCGCACGGCGCTCGGGTGTACGTGCTGGCCGTCGCAGATGAGCTCCGCGATCACATCCTCCCGCTCGGAGGCCGCGCCGATGGGGCCGGGCTTGCGGTGGTGGATGCCGGGCATAGCGTTATACAGGTGCGTCAGATGGCGGGCCCCGGCGGCGAAGACCGCCGCGGCATCCTCATAGCTGCAGTCGGTATGCGCGATGGAGACCGTGCAGAGCTTCGCGGCCTGCGCGGCAAAGTCCACTGCGCCCGGCAGCTCCGCCGCCACGTCCACGATGCGCAGCAGTCCCTCGCTGGCCTCGTAGAGCGCGCGGAACGCTTCGAAGTCCGGCAGGCGGAGGTACGCGCCGTTCTGCGCGCCCTTTTTCTTCTCGGAGAAGAACGGCCCCTCCATCTGGATGCCCATCAGGCGGGCGCAGCCGGGGTGCGCGGCGCGGTTGTAGTCCGCCGCCGCGCGGAACGCGCGCGCGAGCACGTCATACGGCAGCGTCATCGACGCGGGCGCGAACGACGTGACGCCGTTCTTTGCCAGATAGCGCGCCATCGTCCGGATGCCGTCCGGGTCGCCGTCGGAAAAATCCGCGCCGGAATTGCCGTGGTTGTGGACATCGATCAGGCCGGGGATCACGCGCGCGCCGCCAAGATCCGTGCCCGGCATATCGGGACTTTGCGGCAGGATCTCGCCGAACCGCCCGTCCTCGACGGTGAATGCGCCGCGGACAAAGCCCTGCGGCGTGAAAATTTCTGCATGTTTAAACAGCATCGGGAACCTCCGGCAGACTGGCCGCGGCCATCGACTGGCCGACGCGGCGGAATTTCTCATCCGGCAGCATGACCTGCACCTTTTGGGCGAGCGCCGGGTATTCCTCCTGCAGGATCCTGCAGCATTCGCCCACGATCAGCTCGCCGCCCACGCCGGAGGCGACGCGGCCAAGCACGATCAGGTGCCGGATATCATATGTCATTTCATAGAGCGGCACCGTATGCGCCAGATACGCGCCGATGGTGCGGAAAATATCCTTTGCCCGCTCGTCGCCGCCCTCGGCCAGCGCCTGCACGGCCTTGAGCTTCTCCGCGGGGCTCAGCCCCCCGTCCAGCGCGATGCCGGCGGCGGGCGCGAGCTTGATGACGGCGTCCTGCGAGAAATACTTGCAGCCCACGCCCCGGTCGCCGGACCATTCGTCGACGGCGGCCGTCTCGCTCAGATCGACCGGCGCGAACGCCAGCTCGTTGAACCAGCCGAGCAGATCGCCGTTGCGGTCAATGTACCCGGCCGCCTCGCTTGTACCCATGGCAAGGCCCATGACGCAGCCGTCCTGCAGACTCATCGCGCCCGCGAGCGCGGTCACATCGCCGTCGTTGGCGACGACGATCGGCACGTTGCCGATCTCTTTGGCCGCGCGGTCATAGATGGACTTGACCTGCTCGCGCTGCGCGCGCGGGATCTTCAGAAACAGCGAGGAGACCATCGGGCTGTTGCCCACGAACGTCCCCGCGGACGAGACGCCGATGCCGTCGACCCGCGGCAGCTTGGAAGCGGCGGTCTTGAAGGCGCTGACGATGCCGTCATACTGGTAGCTGAGATCCTCTGAGGTCTTCGGGTGCCAGACGACCTCCTCGGAGTAGACGGTCTGCCCGTCGATCACGGCCGAGACCTTGCGGTCGGAGCCGCCGGCGTCAAAGCCGATGCGGCAGCCGTTGGTGTGGCCGCCGACACGGATGGGCTTTTCGTTCGGTTTTGGCAGGTGCGCCCAGTCGCAAATGACGATCTCGAACGGGACCTCAAACACGTCCTGCATGAAGCCCACGTCGAACGCGCGCCGCCCCTCCGGGCAGTATTCCGCCTGCAGGCGCTTTGCCAGCGCATCGTCGCCGCAGAGCCAGACGCGAAGGCCGCCCGCGCTCCAAAGAAGCAGCTTCACGAAGCGCTCGATATAGCGGTAATTGGCCTCGGCGAAATCCTCGCCGCGCAGCTTCGTCTCAAACACGGAGACGGCCCCGTGGTCGCGCTCGACCGCGAGGGTAAACGGGCGCGACGCCTCTTTTTCATATTCCCTGCGCCAGACGCCAAAGGGGATGAACGCAGGGTCCAGCAGCGGCTGATTTTTGAGCGCTGCTTCGATCCCAAGATACTGCATATTGTTTCCTCTCAATCTTTTGTGTCCGGCCAGAGGCGTTCTTCGTAGACGCCTGCGGCCTTGAGCGCGCGGATGGCGTCCTTGACGGAGGCCAGATCCTCGCGGTAGGTCACGCCGTGCCAGACCTCCTCGCAGGGCAGCACGCGCACGCGGGCCGTGCCCGCCTGCAGCTGGGCGTTGACGGCGACGGGGAGATAGAACTCGCGCTTCAGCGGGTCCTGCGGCACATCCTCCGCAAAGAACGTTCCCAGCCGCTGCCAGAGCTCCGTGACCATCGGCTGGGTAAAGCCCCAGATGTTCATGGAGACGATGGTATCGCCCGGCAGATCGATGAAGGTCTCGTTGTCCTCGGTGTAGACGGCGTGCTCGCCGCGCTGGTAGATCTTCGTGCGCTCGACGATGTCGACGAGCATCCCATCCCGCACCTCGCACACGCCGCGGGCGACGGAGCCGAACTTCGTCACGGTATTGCGCACACGGTAGCCGACCATGGCGTACTGGTGCGGATCCTCGTTCGTGCGGAGGAACTCATAGATCTCGCTGAAGGCCGTGCGGCCATAAAAATCGTCCGAATTGATGACCGCGAACGGCCCGTGCAGCACGTTCCGGCAGCAGGCGACGGCCTGCCCCGTGCCCCAGGGCTTGATCCGCCCCTCCGGGACCTCACAGCCCGCGGGGATATCCGTCAGCTCCTGATAGACGTACTCGACGTTGAAAAACCGCTCCATGCGGTCGCCGATCCGCTCGCGGAACAACGCCTCATGCTCCCGCTTGATGATGAAGACCAGATCGCGGAAGCCCGCGCGGCGGGCGTCGTACATGGAAAAGTCAATGATGCTGTGACCCTCGTCGTCGACGGGCTCCATCTGCTTGAGTCCGCCGAAGCGGCTGCCCATCCCGGCGGCCATGATCACAAGCTTCGGTGCATCCTGATACATAAAACTGCCTCCTATCCTGCCATCCTGGCAGTTCATAAAAATTCGATCTTCTGCCCCGGCACATCCACTCGCGCCGGGACCCCGAGCGGCGCGATGCAGCGCGGCAGCGCGTGGCCGACGTTCAGCCCGCACACGACCGGCAGCGCCGGATCATCGATCACCTGCCGCAGCAGCCGCTCATATTCCGCCTGCCATACGCCGTCCATCGGCCGCCCGACCAGCACGCCGCTGACCGCCGCAAACACCCCGGCGTCCTTCAGGTATTCCAGCGCCTTTTGGTATTTCGCGGGCGCCATCTGTTCCTCGCTCGACTCGAGCAGCAGGATCCTGCCCCGCCATTCCTCTTTTGGTGGGAACAGTCCGTATTTCCGGCAGATCTCCGGCATGTCCGCATAGCGCGAGGGGTCAAACATGTCAAAGATGCTGTCGATGCAGCCGCCGAGGATCTCGCCGGAGAACTGCCCGCTGCCCTGCAGCAGGCGGAAGCCGCCAAGCTTCTTTGCCGCGAGCGGCGTGCCGAGCTGCGATTCTCCAAAATCCTTCCGGCTCTCATACACGGTATCGCTCGGCCGGATGCAGCGGATGCGGCCGTTCGTCAGCAGCTCCTCAAAATACTGCCGGGTGTAGGGCAGCATCGTCCGGTCCAGCTCGCAGACGTCCGGGAGGAACGCCTGGCCGTAAAACGTCGGCAGCCCGACTTTGCGGAGCATGAAATGGTCGATCGTGGTGTCGGAAAAACCGAGGAAGGGCTTCTGCGTCACGGCCCGCTGCAGTTCGCCGGTCTCAAACAGATACGGCGCGAGCCGGTAGGTATCGTCGCCGCCGATGGCGCAGAGGATCAGATCGATCTCGGGGTCCCGGAACGCCTGCAGCAGATCCTCCGCCCGCCATTCCGGATGCGCACGCAGCGCCTCGAGCCCCGCGCGGGCATGGGGCAGGAACCGGACCTGCAGGCCGTAGTCCTGCAGGCGCGCAAGGCCGAGCCGGACCTCATGCTGCACAAACGGCTCGCCCAGGATCCCGCTCGACAAGCTGATGATCCCGACCGTCCGGATCATACGCCGTCCCTCCCCTGCATACTCTTATTGTATATGGTATCGGTTCCGCGGCCCGTTTGCAAGCCTTTTCTGCGCACTTCCCGGAAAATGCCCGGAAATTTCGCCGCATCCGGAATGCTTGCAGATTTCCGGCTCCTGTGGTACAATGCATTTACCAAAAATGAAATGAGGTGAGGATACGGATCTGTCTGCGCTGATCGCCGGGGCCGGCCCGGTCGCCGGTGTGATCATCTCTGTCGCGCTGATGCTGTTTTCCGGCTTTCTGATGACGCGGCTGACCAAGCTCGCGCGGCTGCCGAACGTCACGGCGTATATCCTGGCCGGGATCCTCATCGGCCCCTACGTTCTGAACCTCGTGCCGCAGCGGATCATCGACGGCACGGATTTTCTTTCTGATATCGCGCTGGCCTTCATCGCGTTCTCCACGGGCGAGTTCTTCAAGCTCGACATCCTGAAGAGAAACGGCATGAAGGTCGTCTGGATCACGATCCTGGAGGCCGTTCTGGCCTCAGTCTTTATTTTTATCCTGACGTATTTCGTGCTCCGGCTCGATCTGGCATTCTCGATCGTGCTGGCTGCGCTCGCCTCGGCCACGGCCCCGGCCTCCACGATGATGACCATCCGGCAGACGGGCGCGAAGGGCGATTTTGTCGATACCCTCCTGCAGGTCGTGGCACTGGATGATGTGGTGGGGCTGGTCCTCTATTCGGTCGCCATCTCCATCGCGCTGGCTTCTTTAAGCGGTGCGAGCGGATTCTCATTCGAAACGCTCGGCAAGCCGGTGGTGCTGAATCTGCTGGTCGTCGGGCTCGGCAGCCTCTTTGGGCTTTTTATGAAGCTTCTGATGCCGCAGAAGCGTTCAAAAGACAATAAGCTCATCATCTCCGTGGCGCTTTTGTTCGCGTTCTGCGGCGTGTGCGCGCTGCTGGACCTGTCTCCCCTGCTCGGCTGCATGATGATGGGCACGGTCTATACCAACATCGCGGACGACGACAAGCTCTTCAAGCAGCTCAACTACTTCAGCCCCCCGATCCTGCTTCTGTTCTTCGTGCGCTCCGGCATGTCGTTCCAGCTCGATGCGCTGGTCTCCTCGTCCGGGAATCTCGACGGCGTGCCGCTGCTGGTGATCGGCGTGAGCTATTTCCTCGTGCGCATCCTCGGCAAATACGCGGGCGCGTGGCTCGGCTGCCGACTGGTGAAAAAGGACCGGCTGGTGCGCAACTATCTGGGCCTTGCCCTCATCCCGCAGGCGGGCGTGGCCATCGGCCTCGCGGCCCTCGGCGCGCGGACGCTCGGCGGCACGATGGGCAGCGATCTGCAGACCATCATCCTCGCCTCGAGCGTCCTGTATGAGCTCATCGGCCCCGGCTGCGCGAAGCTGGCGCTGTACTTATCCAGATCGTATTCCACCAAGCTCGAGGACGTCGCCGTCGTGGCGGAGGTCACCGAGACCGGCGAACAAAAATCCGACGTACAGCTGCTCATCGAGCGCATCCGGAAGATCCAGTCGGAGCTTCCGCCGCTGGAGAGCGACGTGTCGGAAGAAGAGGCCGCCTTTACCGAGGCCGCCGAAGAGCAGCTGGCCCAGACGCAGGCCCAGCGGCGGTATTTCTATCTCAGGAGGTAACAGAGCATGAAAACAGACTGGATCGCCGGGCTTCTCGGCCCGTGGAGCGCGGAGCTGACGCTCGGCTCCATCTTTCTGCGGCTGGCCATCAGCATGGCCCTGGCCGCCATCATCGGCTGCGAGCGCTCGAGCAAGCGGCATTCGGCCGGTCTTCGCACGTTTATCCTTGTGAGCCTCGCGGGCACGGCCACGATGCTCATTGACCAGTATCTCATGGACATTCTGCCGATCACAGTCCCGGTCCTCTCCGCGGCCGCCGTCATCGGCATGACGACCATCAGCGGCAACTCCATCCTCTTCAGCTCCAAAAACCAGATCAAGGGCCTGACGACCTCGGTCGGTCTCTGGTGCTGCGGGATCGTGGGGCTGGCGCTCGGCGCGGGGCTCTATACGCTGGCGCTGGTGCTGTTTTTCGCGCTGCTGTGCAGCATGTCCGGCCTGCCCGCGCTCGAGACGCACCTGAAAGACCGCTCGAACCACTTTGAGGTCCATCTGGAGCTCAAAAACAAGTCCGACCTGCCGGACTTCGTCTCGACCGTCCGCGCCCTCGGCATACGCATCGACGATATCGAGTCGAACCCCGCGTACTTGAATTCCGGCCTCAGCGTCTTCACCGTCTCCTTCACCGTGGCCAGCGCCGAGCTCAAGCAGTACAAAAAGCACGGCGAGATCATCGAAGCCCTCAAATCCCTCGACTACGTCTATTACATCGAAGAGATGAACTGACACGGCAACAGCAAAACAGCGCCTGTCCTGTGGACGGGCGCTGTTTTTTCGTCGTTCTGTCCTTCTTCTCCGGACTTTTGTCCGTGGGTGGGATTGTTTTTTGCCGCTGGCTGTGATACACTGATACAGCCGCGCGCAGCGCGGCAGAAGAGAGGAGACAACCATGAACCACGCAGAACACAAAAGAAGTACGTTTTCCGGAAAGATCGGCTTTGTGCTCTCGGCCGCCGGCGCGTCCGTCGGCCTCGGCAACATCTGGCGCTTTCCGTATCTGGCCGCCAAATACGGCGGCGGTATTTTCCTGCTCGTCTACATCATTCTGGCCATGACGTTCGGCTATACCATGATCGTAGCAGAGACCTCGCTCGGCCGCATGACCGGCAAGAGCCCGGTCGGCGCGTTCGGTGCCTTCGGCAGCTCCGGCTGGCTGAAATTCGGCGGCTGGATCAACGCGATCATCCCCATCCTCATCGTGCCGTATTACTCGGTCATCGGCGGCTGGGTCGTCAAATACCTGGCCGAGTATGTCCTCGGCCACGGCAGCCAGCTCGCGGCTGACGGCTATTTCGGCTCGTTCATCTCGAACGGCGTGTCCACGGAGCTCTGCTTCGTCATTTTTGCGGTGCTGACGCTGGCGGTCATCTTCGCGGGCGTGGAAAACGGCATCGAGCGCGTATCCAAGTTCATGATGCCGGTGCTGGTCGTGCTGTCGATCATCATCGCCGTCTATTCCGTGACGCGCCCGGGCGCGCTGGCGGGCGTCAAATACTTCCTCGTGCCGGACATCGAGCATTTCTCGTGGATGACCGTCGTGGCCGCCATGGGGCAGATGTTCTACTCGCTGTCCATCGCCATGGGCATCCTGATCACCTTCGGTTCCTACATGAAAAAAGACATCTCCATTGAGGGCTCTACCCGCAACGTCGAGGTCTTCGATACGGCCATTGCCATCATGGCGGGCCTGATGATCATCCCGGCGGTCTTCGCCTTCTCCGGCGGCGACCCGGCGGCGCTGAATGCCGGCCCGTCACTGATGTTCATCACCATCCCCAAGGTCTTCGACTCCATGGGCCTCGGCACGGCCATCGGCATTCTGTTCTTCGTCCTCGTGCTCTTCGCCGCGCTGACCAGCTCGATCGCGCTGACAGAAAGCGCCGTCTCGACCTTCCAGGACGAGCTCGGCTGGGGCCGGAAGAAGTCCACGGCCGTTGTCGGCGTCGTCATGCTGGCGCTCGGCACGCTCTCGTCGCTCGGCTACGGCCCGCTGGCAGGCGTGACGATCATCGGGATGCAGTTCCTTGATTTCTTCGATTTCCTGACGAATTCCGTCATGATGCCCATCGCGGCCATCGCCATCTGCCTGCTGGTCTCCCGCGTCGTCGGCGTCGGCCGGATCGAGCAGGAGGTCCTGCTTGGCGAAGCCTCGTTCCGCCGCAAGAAGGTCTTCAACACCATGATCCGCTTCCTCTGCCCCTTCTTCGCCGCCATCATCCTCCTGAGCTCCGTCGCCAACGCCCTCGGCTGGATCTCGATGTGATAACAACCCCCGGTGCCGTTCCGCTGTGAACAGCACCGGGGGTTTCCGTCTGTGGCTTCAAAGGTCATCCACACCGGTGTGGATGCGGCGGAGGAGGTGTTCGGTCATGCCTTGGCGGAGGGTGCAGAGCTGGTGAAAATATCCTGATCGTGATAGTAAAAGGATTTGCGGTTGATCCCGCAGTCCTCGGTGATCATCCGGACGGTGATATCGCGCAGCGGATAGGTATCCAGCAGCTTCAGGAAGCTCGCCTGGATGGCCTGCTTTGTAAAACCGGACATGGCAGTTCTCCTGTAGATGGTGCCTCTATGATACCTCTGAAAAAGACGTCGACAAACGGTGCATATGCGGAAATGGCAAATAAGGCCGCAGACGGCATGATCAAGAATTACAGCGGCGACCTGCTCTCCAAGCCAGCGCTGATCGCAAAAACGGTCCGCAAGGCCGTCACCAAGCGCCGGCCCCGCACGCGCTATCTGGTCGGGTTCGGCGCAAAGCCGATGGTCTGGACCCACCGGCTCTTCGGCGACCGTGTGTTCGACTGGGTCCTCCGGACATTCAGCTGATGCGGCAAGGCGCTTGCGGCGCGCACGGTTTTCAGGTATGATAGAGGCCAGAAGAAGGGCTTCGCATGACAAATTTTCTGATCGGCAGAGCTTACCGGGACTATCTCTCCGCTATGGGCTTCTGCGTGGAGCTCGTATCCGCCCGCGCGGGGCTGGAGCTTCCGGGGATCCTCGTCGGGATCGAGTTCGTTTTCCTCGTCGGGCTGATCCGCAAGGCGACGCAGGAGCCGGTCACGCCGCTGTCCGCTGCAGCAAGGCAGCCGGTGAAGAACCCCGCTTACGCGGAGTTTCTCGGCATGCCCATCACACAGGGCGGGCAGGACCAGCTCGTTTCAGCGGGCGTTTTCCGCGTGGACGGGCGCGTCCGTCAGCAAAAGCCGTCAGCCGGGTGTCTGACGGCTTTGCCGTTCGTCGGGTCGGTATCCTCAATCAGGCTTTTGGGCGGTGAGGCAGAGCCAGCAGGAGGTCTTATGGATCTGGATCCTGCGGAAGCCAGCTTGCTCCAGCAGCCGCTGCAGCTCGGCGGCAGGGTAGATCCGCATGCCGGCGATCTTTTTTGTCCACGCCTCGTCCCCGGGCGCGTCGCCGCTGCATTCGTTGCAGATGAGAAGCGTGCCGCCGGGGCGCAGCACGCGGCGGATCTCGCGGAAGCTTTTTGGCAGGTCTGGCCAGAAATAGACCGTCTCAAACGCCGTGACGGCGTCGAACCAGTCCGCGGCAAAGATCAGCTCGTCCACGCTCCCCTGCCATACAGCGCAGCGGCCGTCCGCGATGGCGCTGCGGTTGACGCGCCGCGCCGTCGTGACGCTCACGTCAGAAATATCAACGCCCTTGACGATGCCCTGCGGGCATTTTTTCAGGAGCGTCCGGATGTTCGCCCCGCCGCCGCAGCCGCAGTCGAGGACCTTTGCGTCCGCAGAAAGCAGCAGGAACCGCAGGCCCCAGCACGCCAGCGCACGGTGGCCGACGTTCATCATGCGGACCATGAGCTTGCCGCCCAGCCCGGCCGGGCTGCGGGTATTTTCCAAAAATGACATGGGTATGCCTCCTTCCGGTAAAAAAGAACTGGAACCCCTGCACCTACCGGAGCTTCAGGCAGAAGTCGCAGCAGTCGTCGCCGCGGCCGAGTGTCCTGGTGCGGCGCCAGAGAAGGTCGGGGTGCAGGTCGTCGTAGGTGATATCGTCGCTGTCGCAGAAGCAGGGACAAAGCTCCGGGCAGCCGTAGTGCACGCAGGCGTCGTGATAGGGGCATTTTATCATGTCGATGCGCCAGTCACCGCCGGTGGTCTCGATCTCCCGGGCCTCAAAGCCCGCCGCCTCACCGAACATACGCCGGGGACGCGCATCAGGGCAAGGAAGAGCTTCCGGAGCTTCCAGGCGCGCTGCTCCACGTAGCCGTGGACCGTCTGCAGGGCTTCTTCCTTCGGCATGACGGTCTGCAGCGTCTCATAGGCTGCGATGCCGGGCAGGATCTGCTTTTCCAGATGGAACTGCTTCTCCTTGCCCGCCGCAGCGTTATCTGCCCGCAGGGCCTGCAGACGCGCGTCGAAGGCGGCATTCAGTGCGGCCGCCTGCGTCAGGTACATATGGTCAGGCCCTCGATGATGACGAGCGCCGGGCCGGACGGCCCCTCGACCGCCGCGCCCCAATCGTCCTTGGCAGACATGGCGAGCTGCGAGATGCTGCCGCTCTCCGGCAGGAGCGCTTCGCGCACCGCGATGGTCTCGGGCAGGTCGAGGTTATACCAGTGGGCGTAGCCCTGCATCCGGTAGCAGCGGGTATCGAGCCCACAGGCGAGATTCATGACAGTCGCGCCGGGATGCGCCGCCAGGCATTCCCCCACCAGCCGGTCGAGCACGATGGTGCGGGCGATGACGCCGCTGTGCATGGCGGCGTCCTTGTCGGCGAGGGAAAAATCGTAGTCCAGACGGCCGATGATCTCCTCGGCCTTCAGATCGCGGATCGCGCCGCGCCCGCGGCTCTCCTTGGCCCGGGCGTAGACGGTCTGCAGCATGGTCTCCGGCACGCCAGAGAGGGTGATGGTTTCTGCCATATCAGTTCTCCTCCCGTTTGATCTGCCGGCCCGCCCAGATCGCGTTGGCCAGCATCAGCATGCCGTCAAGCATCCCGAGCAGGCAGTCGCGGCGGTAGCGCCGCAGGCTCAGCTGTTCGTTCATACGTTCTGCTCCTCTCCCTTCCGGCAGACGAACCACACGATGCTCCGGACATTGCCGAGCTGCACCGTGCTGTACATCCGGTTCAGCCTTTCCCGCAGGCTGTCCACCGTCTCATAGGGCGGGGTAAAGAATTTCATCGGTTCATATGCGCGCCGGATGAGCCGGTCTGTCCGCCGGCACGCGCCCGACACGTAAAAGCAGCCGCAGAACGTTCCGCCGGGACGCAGCATCCGGAAGGTCTCGCGGTAGGCCGCCTCCTTGTCGGGGAAGGCATGGAAGCCGTTGAGCGAAAGTACCGCGTCAAAGCTGCCGTCCTCAAACGGAAGCGCGCCCACATCGCCCTGCCGGAACGAGACGTTCTGCAGTCCCAGCCGGTCCGCCTTTTCCTTCGCCTGCGCCATCATGTCCGGCGAGTAATCGAGGCAGGTGATCTCTGCCTTGGGCAGCGTCTGATAGAACGGCATGGTGAGGATGCCGTCCCGACCGGGACCTCCAGCAGCCGCCCGGAAAAATCCTCCGGGATGCCGGACAGGGCTTTTTCCTGATACTCGCTGCACATCTGCTTGTCCATATCCCAGACCAGACGGCACACCAGCCTGCCCGGCAGCGTGGAGCAGGTCATCATGCCGTCGTATCCGTTTCCTCCTGTGTCTTCATTTTCCCGCTGTTTTGGCCCCTGCGGCAGCCGCTGTTTCTCAGTTAGATATTTCTAACCAGCGCGGCACAAAAAAGCCGCCGCGGGCCTGCCCCGCTCCGGACTGTTTTTTCAAGGGTATTCTAGCACCGCCGCGTATCCTTTTCAAGACGGAAAACGCCCGATCTGCGCCAAAATTTGAAGAAAAACGACGCGGATCGAGCGGCAGCGCCCGCCCGGGGAGCCGGGCGGGCGCTGCGTCTGTTATGCCAAATAGATTGTATCGAGCAGGCGGATCGCGGAAGGGGTCCGGAAGACGCGCTCGCGCATGGTCTCGATGGCGGGGCGGGCGCAGGTGCCCTCGTCCGCGTTGACGAGGAAATCCGCCTCGAGCAGGATCCGGTGGTCCGGGCCGTCCACGTTCGTATCGGTATGGTGGTGCGCAGCCAGCCAGCTGATGCGGTCCACGTCCGCGCGGCTGACGGGCAGATCGGCAAAGAATGCCTCCACCAGCGGTGGGCTCTCCAGCTCCTGATGCTTGCCGTTGGTATCGCCGTATTTCTCCCGGCACAGCGGGCAGGCGATGTCATGCACCACGGCGGCCAGCTCCAGCACCTCCTGCGTGTGCCCGTCCAGCCCCTCCAGCTCGCCGATGGTCTTCGCCAGGGCCCAGACCTTGAGGAAATGGGCGATATCGTGCCTGTTTCCGTGGTAAAATCCGATCATTTTCCGGGTCGCGGCCGCAACGTTTTTCATCTTGTTCCCTCCTGTCAAAGTGCCGTGCCGGTCTTCGGCACGAAAAAGCGGTGCATGTCCGCATGCTCCAGCTCCAGCAGCTTCACCTTCCGCGCGATCCCGCCGCCGTAGCCGGTCAGGCTGCCGTTCGTGCCGACGACGCGGTGGCACGGGATCATCAGCGAGATCGGGTTATGCCCCACCGCGCCGCCGACGGCCTGCGCGGACATGTTCGCAAGCCCATGCCGCTTTGCGACCTCGGCGGCGATCTGGCCGTAGGTCATGGTGCTTCCGTAGGGGATCGTCAGCATGATCTCGCAGACCTGCCTGCGGAAGGGGGTGGAGTCATACCGCAGGGGCGGCAGATGATCCGGCTCGCGGCCGGAGAAATAAACGTCCAGCCAGCGCCGGGCGTCCTGGAACAGCGGCCGCTCCTGCCGCTCGGTCTGCCTGGGCAGGATGCTGCCGAAATACCGCTGTCCGTTGAACCAGAGTCCGATGATGGCCTCCTCGTCGCACGCCAGCGTGATCGTGCCGAGGGGGGAGAGGTATTCCGTTGTGTAGACCATGTCAATGCGCCTCCCGTTTGCTTTTCGGCTTGTAGTCCTTCAGCTCCGGGATCGCGCCGCCGGAGACGGCCCAGAGGTAGAGGCTGGCCACGCTGCCGTATGGGCTGTAGCGGCGGCGGTATTTTTCAAACAGCCGGCGGTCGATCGCGCGGTGGTGGTAGACCATGCGCAGGCCGCGCTGGATGGCAAGATCGTCGTAGCTCAGGATATCCGGGCGCTGCAGGCAGAACAGCAGGATCATCTCCGCCGTCCAGACGCCGATGCCCTTGAGGCTGCTGAGCGCCCGGATGGCGTCTGCGTCGCGCATGTGCGCCACGGCGTCCAGATCAAATGCGCCGGTGTGGACCTTTTCGGCGAAGTCCGTGATGTATTCCGCCTTGCGGAAGGTCATGCCGAGCGACTGCAGCTCTGGCACGCCCGCAGCTAAGATCGTTTCCGCGCTGACTGCCCCCAGCGCATCCTGCATCCGCTGCCAGATCGTCGCCTGGGCCTTCATGGAGATCTGCTGACCGATGATGTGGTGGATGACGGAAGAAAACAGGTCCGGATCCACCGCGCGGTCGACGTGCCCGATGCGGTCGATGACCTCGCCGAGCCGCTTGTCCTTTTTCCGCAGCCAGGCAAGCTCCGTCTCTCCATATGCAAAAACCATAGCTGTCACCCCTTACAGATTTTTCAGGATCAGCGAAATGCCGGACAGCACCAGCAGGATGGACGTGATCTTTTTGACGAGCGATTCGTTCATGCGGCTGCTGCACTTCATGCCGAGGAACAGCCCTGCGAGCGCGAACGGGAGCAGCAGCAGGGCGGTTTTCAGGGTGTCGAATGTCAGCAGGCCCAATGCGCTGTACAGAACGATGCGGAACGTGTTGTCCACGATAAACACCGCGCTGATATTTGCCTTGAACGAACCGCCGTCCTCGGTCACGCGGCTGACATAGGCGGCCAGCAGCGCGCCCACGCCGAACAGACCGCACAGCACGCCCGCCGTCACGCCGATGATCGCCAGCACGATTTTAGAGGAGCGCAGACGCTTTTTGCTGTACTCCCGCGAAAACATTTCCGCGCCCAAGGCCGCTACGACCACGCCGAACAGCACCTTGACGGCTCTGGCGTCCACATGCTTGAGCAAAAACGCGCCGGGGATGCTGCCCGCCAGCACCAGCGCCGCCAGCGGAAGATACACCTTTGGTACAAGACGCTTCCGGTTCTTCCAGGTCAGGATCAGGTTGGTCGGATAGCCCAGCAGCAGGTCGATCGGAGAAATATTGGCGTTGGCTACGCCGAAGCTCAAAATCGACGTAAACACCAGCGTATTGGCAAAGCCGCACAGGCCCTTGATAAAATAAGCGGCCACCGCCGCGAGGATCCATAAGTACATGATCGCTGCCCCTCTGTTTTTTCACATTGTATCATGCTTTTCTGTGAAATGCTTTGCAAAAACGGAAATCCAATTCGATAGAAAAACCATATCGCCGCTTTCCTTTGTATTATAGCGCAGCGGCGCGGGCATTGCTATCTCAAATATGCAGAGCTCCGCCGGGGCGCAGCGGTTTGACTTTCGGGCGGGCGTCTGCTATACTGTGATTAAAGATATTTAACCATGAGAGGGAGGCAATGGTCATGGAAGCCTTCTATGGGATCCTGATCCCGTTTCTCGGCACGTCACTGGGGGCGGCGTGCGTGTTCTTCCTGAAAAAAACGCTCAGCGACGCGGTGCAGCGCGCCCTGACCGGCTTTGCCGCGGGCGTGATGGTGGCGGCGAGCGTATGGAGCCTGCTGATCCCGGCCATTGCGCAGTCAGCGGCGCTGGGCCGGTGGTCGTTTCTCCCGGCGGTGCTGGGGTTCTGGGTCGGCATTTTGTTTTTGCTGGCGCTGGACCACATCATCCCGCATTTGCACGCGAAAAGCGGGCAGGCCGAGGGGCCGAAGAGCCGCCTGCAGCGAACGACGATGATGGTGCTGGCCGTGACGCTCCACAACATTCCGGAGGGCATGGCGGTCGGCGTGGTGTACGCGGGATATCTGTCCGGACAGGCGCAGATCACGGCGGCGGGCGCGCTGGCGCTCTCGCTCGGCATTGCCATCCAGAACTTCCCGGAGGGCGCGATCATCTCCCTGCCGCTGCGCGCGGAGGGGATGAAAAAATCCAGAGCGTTTCTGGACGGCGTGCTCTCCGGCGTGGTGGAGCCGATTGGGGCGGTCCTCACGATCCTCGCGGCGCGGCATGTCATCCCGGCGCTGCCGTATCTGCTGAGCTTTGCAGCGGGCGCCATGCTCTATGTGGTGGT
>OMBO01000811.1_pt1 | contig 15716 bp, 17 predicted proteins | sample 1644901 | NCBI WGS metagenome assembly OMBO01 (sample SAMEA103958144, study PRJEB25191) | human gut metagenome | reverse complement strand
ACGACTCCATGGATACCTGCAACAAGATCTCCAAGTATATGAAGAAGGTCGGCTACGAGTGCCGCGTCATGGGCATCCCCAAGACCATCGACAACGATCTCTTCGGCACCGACCACTGCCCGGGCTATGCGTCCGCCGCCAAGTATATCGCGACCTCCGTCATGGAAGTCTCCCGCGACGCGCACGTCTATGACACCGGCATGATCACCATCATCGAGTGCATGGGCCGTCACGCGGGCTGGCTGACCGCCGCTGCCGCGCTGGCCAACGAAGAAGAGCCCTGCTGCGACTTCATCTACCTGCCCGAGGTCAACTTCGACATGGACAAGTTCGTCGCCGACGTCTCCAAGCGCTATGAGGAGAAGAAGAACTGCATCGTCGCTGTCTCCGAGGGCGTGCACTATGCCGACGGCAGCTTCGTCTCCGAGGCCAAGACCGCCGCGACCGACGGCTTCGGCCATGCCCAGCTGGGCGGCCTGGCTGCGACGCTCGCCAACATCATGAAAGAGCGCACCGGCGCCAAGGTCCGCGGCATCGAGCTCAGCCTGCTGCAGCGCTGCGCCGCGCACTGCGCCTCCGGCACCGATATCGAGGAAGCCTTTATGTCCGGCAAGACCGCTGTCGAGCAGATGATCGCCGGTGTGACCGACAAGATGGTCGGCTTCGAGTGCGACCGCACGAACGGCTACACCTGCAAGGCCAAGCTGTTCGACCTCTCCGACGTCGCCAACTTCGAAAAGAAGTTCCCGGCTGAGTGGATCACCCCGGAAGGCAACAACGTCACCGAGGACTTCGTCAAGTACGCCATGCCGCTCATCCAGGGCGAGACGAAGCTCGAGAAGGTCGACGGTCTGCCCCGCTTCGCAAGACTGAAGAAGGTCTTCGCAAAGTAAGCACCCCGCAAACCCGAAGATCAAAAGCGCCCGGACAGCCGTCCGGGCGCTTTTTTGTGGAAATATCAGATTTACTGCATCTTCTGCTCCAGCGCGGCCAGGCGCAGGCTGGTGCAGAAGATCTCCATCGCCTGCTCCAGCTCCTCGACCGGGGGCAGGGAGGGGGCGATGCGGATGTTGGAATCCTGCGGGTCGCGGCCGTAGGGGAACGTCGCGCCCGCGCCGGTCATGACGACGCCCGCTTCCTTGCAGAGGGCCAGCGTGCGCTTGGCAAGACCCGGCTTCGTGTTGACCGAGACGAAATAGCCGCCCTTCGGCCGCTGCCAGGAGGCGATGCCGAGCGGCGCGATCTCGGTATCGAGATGGCGCAGGACGCACTGGAACTTCGGGTTCAGGATGGCCGCGTGCTTTTTCATGAGCTCGAGCGTGTGGGCCTTGTCCTTGAGATAGCGCACGTGGCGCAGGGAATTGACCTTGTCGTAGGAGATGGTCTGGATGCCGATGAGCTTCTGCAGGTAGGCCTGGTTGGCCTCGCTCGTGGCCATGACGGAGAAGCCCGCGCCGGGCAGCGTCACCTTCGACGTGGAGGCGAATTCGTAGACCATATCGGGATTGCCCGCCTCGCGGCAGAGTGTCAGGATGTCCCGGAAGGGGACGAAGTCGCCGTCAAACTCGTGGATGCAGTAGGCATTGTCCCACATGAGGGCAAAATCGGGCGCGGCGGGCTTCAAAGCCGCAATGCGCGCGATGGTCTCGTCGGAATAGACGATGCCGTCGGGGTTCGAATACTTCGGCACGCACCACATGCCCTTGACAGCCGGATCCTTGACAGCTTCTTCGACCAGATCCATATCCGGGCCGGTCGGGGTCATGGGGATGGTGATGAGCTCAAAGCCGAAGGACTCGGTGATCTTGAAATGGCGGTCATAGCCGGGGGCGGGGCAGAGCCACTTGACGGTATCGAGCCTGCACCACGGCTTTTCCGAGCGTGCAAGGCCGTGCGTATAGCCCTTGCTGACCAGATCGTACATGAGCGTCAAAGAGGCGTTGCCGCCGATGAAGCACTCCTCCGGCCTGCAGCCGAGCACGTCCGCCCAGAATTCCCTCGCTTCCTTGAGACCCGCCAGCTCGCCGTAGTTGCGGGCGTCGACGCCGTCCGAGATGCAGTCTTCCGGGGTCTTCAGAATGCTCAGAATATCGGAGACGAGATCCAGCTGTTCCTTGCCGGGCTTGCCGCGGGCCATATTCAGCTTCAGATGCTTGGCCTGCAGCGCGTCGAACTGCGCTTTGACTGCTGCGTATTCCTCATGCGCCTGGGCGGGGGTCAGATCCTGGTATGCAATACTCATTCCGGTAAAGATCCTTTCTTTCTTCATACTTTGCAGCGCGGCTGCCTGTTAATTTCAGTATATCGCGTCCGGCCGGGAAAAGCAAGAAGAAAGCCGGAGGATGAAGGTCATTCCGGCTGGAAAAGCGTGAAGTCGCTGCGCTCGGCGCGCAGCAGCCCCTCGCGCTGCATCTTGGAGAGCTCAGCGGACATCGCGCTGCGGTTGACCGACAGGAAGTCCGCCAGCTGCTGGCGGTCGAAGGGGATGCGGAAGCTGGCGCTGCCGGTCCGGCGCGCCTGCGCGGAGAGATAGGCCAGCAGCTTTTCGCGCGTCGAGCGCTGCGAGAGATACCCGGCCTTCTCGTTCAGCTGCATGTTTTTCTCCGCCAGCACGCGGATGAGATTCTGTGACAGCGTCCGGTGCTGCGTGCAGCCCTTTTCGCAGGGAGAAAAGACCGCGTGGGTATCGAGATACAAAACGCGCCCGTCCGTTTTGCACAGCACGCTCACCGGCGCACGCGCCTGCACGCAGGCGAAGGCCTCGGCGAACAGCTCGCCGGGCCCGGCCGCAGCCAGCAGATTGCGGTTGCCCCAGAAATCCTCCTGCAGCAGCTCGACCTCGCCCGCCAGCACGACCCCGGCGAAGCGGACCTCGTCGCCCGCGCGCAGCAAAAACTGCCCGCGGCGAAAGCCCGTCTGCCGCGCAGACAGGCAGGGGAGAATGGCTGCGATCTCGTCCTGCGTCAGCCCCGCAAACAGCGAGCACGCGGAAAGTGCCGGAAAAACCTCCATAAGTTTCAGCTCCTTTGTTGGAAAAACAACATACTATTTTCTGATAGTATCCTATACTGAGACCAGAAAGTCAAGGAGGTGCGCAGAATGATCATGGACGGCTGTCAGGGCAAGCCACGGACCCCGACGATCGAGGACCGCATCTGCCCGAATTGCGGCAATCCCATTGAGATTTTTTCCACGGACACCGAGGTCGCCTGCGACAAGTGCGGCTTCGTCGTCTACAACGACAAGCTCAGCTGCGTGCAGTGGTGCAAATACGCCAAACAGTGCGTGGGCGAGGAGACCTATGAAAAGCTGATGATCATTGCCCGCCGCAATCAGGAAAAGGCGGACGCCGAGCGCCGGGCAAGACTGGAAGCCAAACGCGAACAGGAGGGCAGCACATGAAACGGACCATCATCACCATCGACGAAGCCGCCTGCACGGGCTGCGGCCTGTGCGCCGAGGCGTGCCATGAGGGCGCGATCGCCATCGTGGACGGGAAGGCGAAGCTGATCCGCGACGATTACTGCGACGGGCTGGGCAACTGCCTGCCGGTCTGTCCGGTGGACGCGATCCATGTTATCGAGCGCGAGGCCGCGGCCTATGACGAGGCTGCTGTGAAGCGCGCAAAGCTCGAAAAGCTGACGGCCGAGGCGGTAAAAAACGTGCAGGCGGCCAAAAAGCCCGGCGCGCCCGCCCCGGACAAGCTGGCCTGCGGCTGCCCCGGCACGCAGGTGCGCGCCATGCACCATCCGGCCGCCGCGGCGCAGCCCGCGCCCGGGCAGCTGCAGAACTGGCCGGTCCAGCTGCGGCTCGTGCCGGTCCGCGCGCCGTATTTTGACGGCTGCGACCTGCTCGTCGCCGCCGACTGCACGGCCTATGCCTATGGGAATTTTCACGCGGACTTCATCCGCGGCCGCGTGACGCTCATCGGCTGCCCGAAGCTGGACACCGCGGACTACGAGGAGAAGCTGACCGCGATCCTCACGGAGAACGACGTGCGCAGCGTGATGCTCACGCGCATGGAGGTCCCGTGCTGCGGCGGACTGGAATACGCCGCCCGCCAGGCGATCGCGCACAGCGGCAGGGCCCTTCCCCTGCGCGTCGTGACGATCAGCGCGGAAGGCCGGATCCTGCAGGAGCAGACAACATAAGCGCCGTCAGGCAGACAAACCAGACCGGGACCCCGGCGCGGCCAGCATAGGCCGAGCCGGGGTTTATTTATCTCGAAGTGGATCCTGATTATTTATTTTTATATTTATCAAATCAGACTTGACATTCCGATGAGAGCATGATGGAATCGCAGACACAGAGGAGGTGTGCGTATGACGCGCGAAACCATAGCAAAAATCGTAAAAGCAAGCGGCGTTTCAGCCGGAGAGCTGATTTTGATCCACTTCTGGGGCGAAAACGCCGACAAGACCGTCGCCAATCAGTTTGCCGCCGCCGTCGCCGCGCTGGGCGCCTCGCCGGTCGTTTTGCAGCAGGCGCGGTCCGTCAACCGGGAGATCTTTGCGGGCGCGAAGGAGAGCTGCTTTGATGAGCGGTACTTTGGCCTGTTTTCGAAGTTCGACGCGGTCCTGGACGTATTCGCCTGTCAGCCGATCGTGCTCGGATACGAGCTGGAGGATGCGCAGATGGAGCTGTACCGCAGATATATCTCGCAGCTGTTTGAAAAGCTTGTGACGTGCAGGCGCTTTGCGCAGATCCGCATCCCGACGGAGGCCAACGCGGCCGAGTCTGGCCTCGACCTGCAGGATTATATCCGTCGCATGGACCGCGCATATGACGTCGACTATGCCGCCGTCCGCGCCGCCTGCGAGCATGCGGCTGCGCAGTTTGCCGGAGCCAGCCGGGTGGCGGCCCGGACGGGCGAAGGCTGCGTGCTGCAGCTGGAGCTGACCGGGCGCACGTGGCTGACCGATGCCGGAGACGGCGATCTGCCCTGCGGCGAAATTTATATCGCCCCGGTCGAGACGAAGACCAACGGAGACGTGTTCTTCGGGACGCTCTATCTGGAGGGCGAGGCATACACGGACGTGACCCTGCAGATCACGAACGGCGAGATCACCGGCAGCAGCTGTGAGGCGGTCGCGGCGCACTTTGCGGGCCTGCCGCGGGAAAACCGCATCGTCTGCGAGCTGGGACTCGGCATGAACCCGAATGTGACCGACCTGTGCGGATACACGCTGCTGGACGAGAAAATGGCGGGGACATTTCATATTGCCGTCGGCGCGAATACGATGTTCGGCGGCGAAAACCGGGCGACGGACCATGGCGACTTCGTCGGCCGCGGAGAAGTGGAGGTGCTGGCACGAGACACGACGGGCTACTGGCGCGTCAAACCGGAAAAAAACCCCTGCCCGGTGCGCTCACCGGGCAGGGGCTCGTTATAGCAGCGGGATCACCGCGTCCGCAAACGGCTGGGTCAAAAACTCTACACACCATTCCACGTCATCCTGCACCGGTTCAAAGTGCAGGGCGGAGCAGACACCGCGGCTGCCCTCCGGCCCGGAACCGGCCACGAACGCGGTCGGCCCGTCCGCACCGCCGATGATGCCGATGCAGGCGGCGCTGCTCTGCGCCTCCGGCGCATGGGCATCCGTGCATGGGCCGATCTCCAGCGGCTGGTCGCCCACATCGCAGTCACAGATCCGGATGTCCTCGCTTGGCGCGGGGGAGAGCGTGTAGCGCATGGCGGTGAAATGCGTCGGGTAAAATGCGGTGAGCAGCCCGCGCGGAAGCGTTTCCTGTGCCAGCTCCTGCACCTGCAGCGTATAGTCCGTCCCGCTGACCGGGTGGCGGAAGGTGAACGAATCGCCGGGCGCATGGACCTTGAAGTGCGGGCCGGGCACGCGGCACGGCCGCTGCCGCATCGTGAGCGTCAGAGTCCGGATCTTCGGGCGGCGCTTGCCCGCCCACAAAAAGGAGAACCGGCAGAGCATCCACCCACAGGCGGCGGCCAGCCCGTAATGGCGGAGCGTCCGCTCCGCCTCCGGCGAACGGAAGCTTCCCGGCAGGCAGGGGTTATAACACACCGTGCAGCCGTGCGAGAGCTGCAGCGGCTGGCCGTTCAGCGTGAGCTGCGGGTCGGGCCGCATGCCGAGCGGGTTGTCAAGATCGATCTGCAGCTGCTGCTCCAGCGTAAAATTGTCGCGCGAGTCGTTTTCCGGGCTCAGATCCCACGTTTTCAGGAACTTGCGGATCTCGTCCGCCTCTGCGCGCATGCAGAGGTCCACGACCAGCCCCTTGCCGCAGGCATACGCCGCGGGGACGACCCAATGGCGCCCCGCCCAGTCAAACTGCGTTTCCAGCCGGAGCTCGGTCCCGGCCCGGCCGTTTCCCCGTCCGCCCCAGAAGCCGCCGCCAAAGAAGACCTTCCAGTCCGGCTCCGCTGGTTCTGCCGCCGGACATCCGGTGACATTGTAATATTCCTCTGTGTACTTGATGCTGCCGGGGTCAAAGGATGCCTGCAGCTCCCGGAGATAGGCCCACGGGTGTTCCATCGGGGTGAGACCCAGCTGCGCGGCGACGGCAGCCAGACATGCTTCCTGCTCCGCTGTGGGGGGATTTTCCCGCAAAAAAGCGTCAAACTGCGCTTCTCCCCACATCCACGCCTGCTCCAGCGCCGCCGCGTCGCCGCAGGCGAGCAGCAGCCGCAAAAAGTCCGCGAAATCCCTGGCCAGCGGGTGCACGCAGTCCGGCGCCGCGTTCATCGGGCTCACGGCGAAGACCATACCGCCGAAGCCGCGGATGAAGCAGTAGTGAATGCCATCGACGCCCGCCCAGCCGAAGATGGCCGCGCCCTTCGGCGTGCAGAAATACGGCAGGTTTTCCTCCCGCCGCTCCACGCCCAACGGGGCGAGGTCCAGGCCGCTGCGCAGGAACTTCTGAAATGTCCGATCCATAAAAACCTCACAAATGCTTTATGCCTATCCTATCATACCGATGAAAACAGTGCAAGGATCGCCGCAGCAGGGAGTCTGCTGCGGCGATCAGGCGTTTGCTTACTTGTTCGGGACGATCACGGCGAGGAAGCGGGTGGGGGCGGCGGTGTGGTTGCGGATGGAGTGGGTATGGCCGTCGGCGCAGAATTCCGCGTCGCCGACGTGCAGCTCGCGCGCCTGCCCGTCTTCGGTGACGGTGGCCGCACCCTCGAGAATGACGTAGGCTTCGCCGTTCGTCTCGTGCGGATGCACGCCGACGGACTCGCCGGGCTGCAGGGTGATGACGGCCATCATCTCCGCGCGGCCGCCGAGCTGCTCGGCCGAGAACAGGTAACGGAAGCTGGGGCTTCCTTCACCGCCGCGGATGTTGTGCTTGACGGCGGTCTGCATTTCGTCTTTCATCTGAAACATTGCGAAAACCTCCTGTTATTTGTGGTATTTGCTGCCCGCCTGGATGGCCTCGGCGCGGTAGAGCTGCTCGAGCGCCATGACGCGGGCGAGATGGTGCGGAAAGGTCATCTTGCTCATAGACAGCTGCAGGTCGGCAAGCGCCTTGATCTCCGGCGCGATGCCGAACGACGAGCCGATGAGAAAGCACGCGCCCGACCGGCCGCCGAGCTTGGCCTGCCGCAGGGTATCGGCCAGCTGCTCCGAGGACAGGAGCCTGCCCTCCGGCGTCAGCACGCAGAAAAAGCAGCCCTTGGGCAGCTTCGCGCGGATGAGCTCCGCCTCCTTCTGCAGGCCCTGGGCGATCTGCGCGGCGCTCGGATCCTCCGGCAGGCGGCATTCCGGCAGCTCGATGAGCTGGAAGGCGCAGTAGGCCTTCAGCCGCTTGGCGTATTCGGCGGCCGCCTCGGTATAGAATTTCTCCTTGAGCTTGCCCATGCAGATGAGCGTGATGGAAAACATAAAAACCTCCGCGTATTCAAAAAACCTGCCCATACGGACAGGTTTTTTGCTTGAAACCTCAGTCTGCTACGTAGGGCAGCAGGGCGATCTGGCGGGCACGCTTGATAGCGACCGTCAGCTGACGCTGATGGGCAGCGCAGGTACCGGTGGTACGGCGGGGCAGGATCTTGCCGCGCTCGGACAGGTAACGGCGAAGCTTCACAGTGTCTTTGAAATCGATGTGCGTCACCTTATCAACACAGAAGGAGCAAACCTTCTTGCGCTTGCGAGGATGAACACGATCATTAGACATTGCCATAGTGAATCCTCCTATCTTGGTCTTGTGGAAAAATGTTAGAACGGGAGCTCGGGATCGTCGTCGGAGAGCATGGAGAAATCAGACGAGGCGGCAGACACGTTCTGCGGCGCCTGATACGCCGGCTGCTGCGGCTGCGGCTGCGGGATCTGATTGAAGCTCTGCGCGTAGCCCTGCGACTGGTTGAAGCCGCCGTCGGCGCTGTCGCGCTTGCTGTCGCCGAAGTAGACGTTGTCCGCTACGACCTCGGCCGAGCGGCGCTTGTTGCCTTCCTTGTCCTGCCAGTTGCGGATCTGCAGCCGGCCGGAGACGACCGCCATGCGGCCCTTGGAGAAGTACTTGCTGACGAACTCAGCTGTGCTCCGCCATGCGACGATGTCCACGAAATCTGTTTCCTTTTCCGCGCCCTGCGCCGCGTAATCGCGGTCGACAGCGAGCGTAAAGGATGCGACCGCGACGCCGCTGCCGGTCCGGCGCAGCTCGGGGTCACGAGTCAGTCGGCCCATGAGAACGATGTGGTTCAGCATGTGAGTGCCTCCTTACTCTTCAACAGCGACGATGATGGAACGCAGGATGCCGTCGGTGATCTTGAAGACACGATCAAGCTCTGCCGGCATTTCGGGCGTCACTTCGCAGGTCATATAGACGTAGTAGCCCTCGATCAAGTCGTTGATCGGGTACGCAAGACGGCGCTTGCCCCACTCGTCAACACTGGTCAGAGTGCCGTGAGCCTCCACGATACCCTTGAATTTTTCCACGAGAGCCGCGATACCCTCTTCACCCTGTGCGGGGTCGATGATATAGAGGACCTCATACTTTGCGGAAAGTTTTGCCATGATGTTGCACCTCCTTCTGGACTTATGGCCGCAGGTCCCGCCTGCGGCAAGGATCGTCTGCGCTCGCAGACCAGAGTATTATAGCGGCAAATGAGAGAAAAGTCAACCGGAAATCCGGAAAAAGTTCGCAAATCACGGCCCAAATGCAAAAAAACAGGGCAGCCGTCCGGCTGCCCTGCGGGTCGTTGCTTACTTTGCGGTCTTTTCCTTCAGCGCCTTGCCGGCCTTGAAGACGGGGATGGTGGTAGCGGGGATCTCGATGGCTTCCTTGGTTTTGGGGTTGCGGCCCATGCGGGCTTCGCGCTTCTTCGTCTCAAAACCGCCGAAGCCAACCAGCTGGACCTTGTCGCCCTGGCTCAGTGCGTCAGCGATGGTGTCAAAGGTGGTGGTGACGGCCTTCTCGGCGTCCTTCTTGGAAATGCCGCATTTCTTGGCGACTTCCGCGATCAGTTCGGTCTTATTCATGTGTAGTTCCTCTTTTCATAAAGTATATGAGTTATTGTTCACCGCCGGGCACGACACGTTTCTGCGCGTTCCATCCGGCAAGCAGCTCGTCTTTCGAAAGCGTTTCCAGGGGCCTGCCTTCGGCAAGAGCCGTCTGCTCCATAGCGGTAAAGCGTCTGATGAATTTTTCGCAGGCCGCGTGCAGCGCCTGCTCCGGGTCCCGTTCCAGCGTGGAGGCGACGCGGACCGCGGCGAACAGCATGTCGCCCAGCTCCTCGTCGATGTTGGTGTGATCCCGCACGGCCTCGCGCAGCTCGCCGGTCTCTTCTGCTAGTTTGTCCAGCGCTTCATCGGCGGATTCCCAGCGGAAGCCGGTTTTGGCGGCTTTTTTCTGGATCTTTTCCGCGCGCCACGTCGCCGGCAGCGAGCGGGCGACGCCCGCCATGGCCTCGCCGGTGGTCTTCTGGCCCTTTTCCTTCTGCTTGAGTTCGTCCCAGCTCTCCGCCTCGCCGCCGAAGAGGAACGGGTGGCGGAAGATGAGCTTTTTGCACTCGGCGTCGGCGATGTCGTCGATCGTCATGCGGCCGCGGCCGGTTTCGATATCCGCGTGGAACAGCACCTGCAGCAGCACGTCGCCCAGCTCCTCGCGGAGCATGGCCGCGTCGTCACAGTCGAGCGCCTCGCAGGCCTCGTAGGCTTCCTCAAGGAAATTGCGGCGGATGGACAGGTGCGTCTGCGCCGCGTCCCACGGGCAGCCGCCCGGCGCGCGCAGCACATGCACCAGCCGGATCAGGTCGGACAGGTCATAGCGCGGTTTGCTAGTAAAATTTATCATACTTTTGTTTCTTTCGCAAGTAGGAAATTCATGTTTTGTGTTTGATATGCAGGATTTTTGCGATTTTTTCGCCCTTCGGCAGCAGCAGGCAGTCCTCATAGGTGATGCACTGCAGCGCAAGGACAAAAATCGCGTACACGATCACCGCGATCACAAGCGCACCCAGGCAGATGATCGTGTTGGAGTTCGTCACGCGGCGCAGCACCGCTTCGGCGAAGAACGTTGCCGCGCCCATGATCGCCGCGGCCGCGGCCGGGCGGATGAGATTGCGCGCGACGGCCGGATGCGTCGTGACGGTCCTGCGCATGGCGATGAGGTCGAGCGCCGTGATCGTCACATAGCAGACGATGGTGCCGATGGCCGCGCCGATGATGTTGAGCGACGGGATGGCGACCAGGATATAGTTGACGACGACCTTCACGATGCCGCCGATGAGCATGTTGACCACCGGCGTCGTCACGTCGCCGTGCGCCTGCATGATGGCGTTGAAGAGCAGGACCGTGCTGTTGAAGACGACGGCGATGCCCAGATACGCGAGGATCGGCGTGGCTGTGGCGACGCTCTCTGGGCCGTAGTTGCCCGCGAGCAGGCGGATGATGGGCTCGGCCAGCACGGCCAGCCCCACCGCGCACGGCAGGCTGATGAGACCCATGGTCCGCACGGCGGATTCCTCCGTATGGCGCGCGCCGTCGGCATTGCCGCGGGTCAGGGCGGCGGTCACGGTCGGGATGATGGAGATGGTGATGGGCGTGATGAGCGAGCAGGGGAGATTGAAGATCGTCTGGCAGAAGTTATAGATGCCCTTGGCGGTATCCGCCGCGTCGGACGACCACGCGAGCGCGCCGGTGAGCCTGCGCATATAGATCATCGTGTCGAACAGGTTGATGATCTGCAGACCTGCCGAGCCCAGCGTGATGGGGACGGCGATGACGAGCAGCTCCTTCATTGTCTGGCGGCCGGATTTGGCCTCGCCGCCGCCCTGCTGCAGGATCTGATTGGACTTGCCGAACTGGATGCGCAGATAGATGACCGCCACGATGCATCCCGCCGTCACGCCGAAGATGCCGCCGGCCGCCGCGTAGACGAGACTGCCGGTCTTTTTGAGCATCAGGTACGCGCCGCCGAGGCCGAAGACCACGCGGATCATGGCCTCATAGACCTGGCTGACGGACGTCGGGGTCATGTTGCTCTGCCCCTGGAAGAAGCCGCGGTGGGCCGAGACGATGCAGATGAGCAGCACGCACGGCGACAGCGCCGCGATGGCCGCCCAGGAGTTTTCATTCGTCGTGACCATGACCGACAGCTGGCGGCAGAACACGAGCATGATGAGCGTGCCGACGACGCCGATGGTCAGAAAGACCTTCATGGACACCGAGTAGATCTTGCGGATCTGCGCGTAATTGTCGAGCGCCTGCGCCTGTGAGATCATCCGGCTGACGGCGACGGGCAGGCCCGTCGTGGAGATCATCAGCAGGACGTTGTACACGTCGTAGGCGGTGTTGAAGTAGCCGAAGCCCCGTTCCTGCAGGATGTTCTGCAGCGGGACCTTATAGATGAAGCCGAGGAGCTTGACGATGATGGTCGCCGCGGTCAGAACCGCCACGCCCTGCAGGAAGCTCTGCTTCTTTTGTGCCTGTCCGCCGCTCATGCCTGCGCCTCCGGTTCATCAGAAAAGACTCTGGGGATGGCGTAGTCGTGCAGCTCGCGGAGCGCACCGGCGACGTCCAGCGTGGGGTACTTGCCGTCGGCGTAGAGGATCTTTCCGCGCACCATCGTCAGCGACACGTCGTGGCCGGAGGCCGCGTAGACCAGCTGCGAGAGCACGTTGTGACACGGGATGAGGTGCGGCTGGTTGAAGTCCAGCAGGATGAGGTCGGCGTCCATGCCGAGCTCGATGACGCCGCATTCGGCGCTCCGCCCCTGCGCTCTCGCGCCGCAGACCGTCGCCATCATGAGCGCGGCCTCTGCCGGAAGCGCCTTCGGGTCGCCGGTTTTGCCCTTGGCCATGAGCGCGGCGGCCTTGATCTCCTCAAAAAGATCCAGATTATTGTTGGACGCGACCGAGTCCGTGCCGAGGCACACGTTCATGCCCGCCTTGACCATGCCGAGCACGTCCGCGCAGCCGGAGGCGAGCTTCAGGTTGCTCACCGGGCAGTGCGCCGCGGACACATGCCGCTTTGCCAGCAGCTGCATATCCTCCTGCGTCACATGAACGCAGTGGGCCGCGACGGTCGGCACGTCGAACACATGGTGGCAGTCGAGCACCTGCGCGGGCGTGAGGCCGTACTTCTCCACGCACTCGTCGTGCTCCTTCTTCGTCTCGGACAGATGGACCTGCAGCTGCAGGCCGTTGTTGATGGCGTATTCCGCCAGCGCGTCCCAGAGCTGATAGGTCGAGGTATATTCGGCGTGGATGGAGGCCTCGATCTTAATGCGGCCGTTGTCATAGTTATGCCACTTGTCCTTCAGCTCCACGAGCTCACGGCAGGCGGGGAAGGTATCAAAGCAGAAATCGTCGCCCAGGAACATGGACGTGCCGCGGGAGATATTCGCCTTGATGCCGGACTCGGCCACGGCCTGGCAGATCTCGTCGCAGAAATAGTACATATCCGACACGCTGGTCGTGCCGAAGCGCAGCGCCTCGGCGATGGCGAGCGTCGCTGCGGCCTTGACGGCGCGGCCGTCGAGCCGGTCTTCGCGCGGGAAGATATAGTGCTCGAGCCAGTCCTGCAGATTGAGGTCGTCCGCGTAGCCGCGCAGCAGGTACATCGGCAGGTGCGTATGGCAGTTGATGAGGCCCGGCATCAGGACCATGCCGGTGGCGTCAATGATCTTCTTCGGCTGCTCCTCGGGCGGTTTTTTTGCCATATAGGCGATCTTTCCGTCCGTGACGCCGACGAACGCGTCCTGCCAGAGCGTCATCTGCTCGTTCATCGTGACGATATTGACATGGGAAAACAGTGTATCCATGGAAGCCCTCCTTACGGGTTCTGTTCGCGGATCTGACGCAGCAGGGAGAAGATCTCGTCCTTCTGCTGCAGGATCGTGTCGATGCGGGAAATATAATCCTGCGGGATCTTGGGGTTGTGGTAGCGGGCGAGCTTCTCCGCAGGGAGATTGATCTTGTTCATCCCGCCGCCGCCGAGAGAGAGGATGGTGTGCAGTTCCTCCATCATGTATATGTTGTAAAGTCCGGTGTAGCCCGGCCTGCACCAGCCGGTGTTTTCAAAGCTGCCGGACATGTACTTCTGCCGGTAGAGATAGTAGGGCTCGTAGCCGTTGTCGCGCAGCGCATCTTCCGCGCCCGCGAGCATGGCGGCCACCGCCTCCTGCGGCGGGAGCGGAGCCCGGGAGGAAAACAGCGCCGCGCCCTTCTTGAGCGCCAGCGTGTGGACCGTGATGTTGCTCGGGCCAAGCGCGAGCACCTGCCGGATGGAATCGGCGAAGCCTTCCTCGTCGTCGTCGGGCAGGCCCGCGATGAGGTCCATGTTGATATCGTCAAACCCGGCGCGGACCGCCTGGTAGAAGGCCTCGATGGTCTGCCGGGCCGTATGGCGGCGGCCGACGGCCGCGAGGACCTTGTCGGACATGGTCTGGGGGTTGATGGAGATGCGCGTGGCGCCGCCGGCTTTGATCACGCGCAGCTTTTCCTCGTCCAGCGTGTCGGGGCGGCCGCCCTCGACCGTGAATTCCAGACAGCGGGAAAGATCGAAGCTCGTGTGGATGGCCTCCAGCAGCTGCGCCATCTGCGCGCTCGAGAGCGTCGTGGGCGTGCCGCCGCCGATGTAGAGCGTGCGGATGTGGAAACCGGAATCCCGCAGCAGCTTACCGGTATGCGCGATCTCGCGCAGCAGCGCGTCCAGATACGCAGGTAAAAACTCCCCGAAGCGCTCGATGGACTGGCTCACGAACGAGCAGTACGCGCAGCGCGTCGGGCAGAACGGGATCCCGATATATACCGAAAGATCGTCCGGGTCAAGCAGCTTGGCGGCCTCGATGGTATGCCGCGAGGCGTCGACGCAGAGCTTTGCCCGCGCCGGAGAGACAAAATAGGTCTCGCGCAACAGGCGCTCGGCGTCTTTTTCGCTGCCGCCGCCGGAAAGGCAGCGGGTCGAAAGCTTCGTCGGCCGCACGCCGGAGAGCGCGCCCCACGGGGGCGCGGCGTCCAGCACCTGCATGGCCGCGAGATAGTAGCTGCGCTGCAGGATGCGCCTTGTCGCGCGCACGTCGGCATCCTCCAGCCGCACGCGGTTGGAGGCGAAGCCGGTCCTGCCGCGATAGGTGACCTTGGCGGTCGCTGTGAGGAAGTGCTTTCCGCGCGAGAGGGACGAGACGGTCCCGTCACCGGTGAACGGCTCCGTGCAGAATTCGCTCGGCTCCTGCGCGAACAGCTGCAGCTGCAGCTGCTCGACGGGGTAGCGCTCGGTGTGGTTTTTCAGATACAGCTTCATCCGGCAAAGCCTCCGCGCAGGTAGGGATTCGTGCGCAGCTCGTCCGCGATGGTGCTGGCCGGTCCGTGCCCGGGCAGCACGCGCGTCTCGGGCGGGAGCACGGACAGCCGCTTTAAGGACGCGGACATGGCCGCGTCGCTGCCGCCGGGGAAATCCGTCCGCCCGTAGGAACCGGCGAAGAGCGTATCGCCCGAAAACAGCGTGTTTTCGCACAGCAGGCACACCGACCCCGGCGTATGTCCGGGCGTCGAGAGCACCCGGAAGCGCAGCCCGGCGGCCGTAAGCTCGTCACCCTCCCGATAGGTGTCGGTGTAGAGCAGCAGATCGTGGCACATATGGCTCGGGTCGTCCTTGTCGGCCTCGCCGACGAAGACGGGCGCCTGTGTCGCCGCGTGCAGGTTTTTGAGCGCGCCGATGTGGTCAAAATGCGCGTGCGTCAGGAAAATGGCCTCGAGCGTCAGTCCCTGCTCCTGCAGGGCGGCGAGAAGCTTTTTGGAGTTCGCCGCGGGGTCGATGATGACGGCGCGGGAGCAGCCGTCCTGCCGGACGAGATAGCAGTTGGTGGCCAGCGGGCCCAGCGTGAGCGTCTGAATGTTCATAGCGTCTCCTTATTTGAGGTCGTCCGTGTCGACGATCAGGGTGACCGGCCCGTCGTTTTCCGACGAGACCTGCATATACGCGCCGAATTCGCCGTGCTGCGGCGGGAAGCCGAGGCGTTCGCACTCGGCGAGGAACTGCTCGTAGAGCGGGATGGCGAGGTCCGGCTTTGCAGCGCCGATGAAGCTCGGCCGGCGGCCGTGGCTCACGTCGCCGTAGAGCGTGAACTGGCTCACGACCAGCACGCTTCCGCCCACATCGGCCAGCGACCGGTTCATTTTATCATTTTCATCGCGGAATACGCGCAGACCGAGGATTTTTTCGGCCAGCTTGCGGCAGAGCGCGGGCGTATCGTCCGGCCCGATGCCGAGCAGGATGAGAAATCCCCGCCCGATCTGCCCGTGC
>OMBO01000781.1_pt1 | contig 16330 bp, 17 predicted proteins | sample 1644901 | NCBI WGS metagenome assembly OMBO01 (sample SAMEA103958144, study PRJEB25191) | human gut metagenome | reverse complement strand
ATACGCCATGAAAATGAAAGAGATCCTCACCCTGCTGGGGGGCCGCCTGCTGTGCGGCGCGCCGCAGGACGACCACGAATTTACCAGCGCCTTTGCCAGCGATATGATGAGCGATGTGCTGGCCTATGGCCAGGGCCAGTCCCTGCTGCTCACCGGGCTGCTCAACCAGCAGGTCATCCGCACCGCGGAAATGCTGGATATGCACTGCATCATCTTTGTCCGGGGCAAAACCCCCGCCGAGGAGGTCCTCACCCTGGCGCGGGAAAAAGGCATCGCCGTCATCAGCACCCAGCGCGGCATGTTCACCGCCAGCGGTCTGCTGTATGGCGCCGGCCTGCGCGGCGTATAAAGGGGCCCGCCATGACACTGCAATATCATTACATCGTCCCCGGCGATGACTTTGTCCATGCTGGGGAAGCCAGCGGCCACCTCAAGGGCGTGCTGCGCCAGCTGGGCTACCCCGGCGATGCCATCCGCCGGGTCGCCGTCTCGATGTACGAGGGCGAAATCAATATGGTCATCCACGCCAATGGCGGCGAGATCGATGCCGAGATCGATGATCACGGCATCACCATTGTCCTGCGGGATCAGGGTCCCGGCATCCCCGATGTGGAAAAGGCCATGCAGGAGGGCTGGAGCACCGCCAGCGATGAGATCCGGGCCCAGGGCTTCGGCGCCGGTATGGGCCTGCCCAATATGAAAAAATATTCAGATGAATTTGACATCCAGTCCACCGTAGGCGTGGGCACCACGGTGAAGATGCTTGTGAACATCGACTGAGGCACGTTTTTCGTTGCGGGGTGAAACGCAGCCGTGTCTCCAGGCGTTATTCTGTGTGTGGGGCTGCGGTGCTGCCGGCCGCTGCTGCGGGAGCAGCCGTGCCTTGATGCGGCGCTCTGTGCGAAGACGCGGGAAAGAAACGTTTCAAAGCGGACGGCCGTATGATACGGCCCGGCCGAAAGGAGGGTGCCTTATGTTGTGGATCATGGTATTGGGAGCCGCGTGCGTTGTACTTGGCATATTCAATGCCGTCTGGGGCTTTGTGGAGGCGCTGATGCTTCGCCGCGCCCGCCGGGCGCCGGCCAAAGCGGAGGGCGTGGTGTGCGGCCTTGTGCGCCACCGCCTGCCGATGCGTTATGAAAAGCAGGGCGATGTTCCCAAAGTGGCGTACCAGTACTGGGGCCGCACTACAGCCAACGGTGCACATGGCTTTCTCAGTATCCCGCAGGCGATGACGCAGTGGAACTGGTACCCCTGCGTCCGGTTCACCGTGAACGGCGGGGAGACTGAATGGATCGCCACCGGAGGCAGCCGGGAAGGAGCGTGGCGCATCGGCCAGCGTGTGCAGGTGCTGTATGACCCTGCGCGCCCCGGCGAATATGCGCTGGACGGAGACGCCGCTCCGATGCACGCTGTGCGTGCCGATTTCATATGGGCTGTGGTGCTTACCGCGGCAGGCGCCGCGCTGCTGGCGTTGTATTTTATTTGAGGCCCGCCGCCGCGCGCGGCGGAGCATCTGAGGAAAGGAGGCGGCACGCTTGGAAAAATTCATTCACTCGGTCACCCTGGACAAGGACCTGTGCAAAGGGTGCATCAACTGCATCAAGCGCTGCCCCACCGAGGCCATCCGCGTGCGCGACGGCAAGGCGCATATCCTGGCCGAGCGCTGCATCGACTGCGGCGAGTGCATCCGCATCTGTCCGCATCATGCAAAGAAGCCGCTGTATGACCCGTTGACGATTTTGGATGATTTCAAATATACAATTGCTTTACCTCCGCCGAGTTTATACGGACAGTATAACAATTTGGAGGAGCAGGACGTGGTGCTGGCAGCACTTTTGGATATGGGCTTCGACGATGTGTACGAGGTGGCAAAGGCCGCGGAGCTTGTCAGCGACGCCACACGGCGCATTCTGCAGACAGGCAGCATCGAACGGCCTGTGATCAGTTCGGCCTGTCCGGCGGTGACGCGGCTCATCCGCGTGCGCTTTCCACAGCTCATCGACCATGTGCTGCCGCTGGTCGCGCCCATCGAGCTGGCCGCGCGCCTGGCCAAAAAAGAGGCCGTGCGCAGAACCGGCCTGCCGAAGGAGGACATTGGCTGCATTTTCATCACGCCGTGCCCGGCCAAGGTGACGGCCATCCATTCGCCCATCGGCTCGTCCCGCAGCGAGGTGGATGGCGCGGTGGCCATCAAGGAGGTGTACCCGCGTCTGCTGGCGTCCATGAAGCGTATCTCGCAGATGGATTATCTGGCCAGCGCCGGACGCATCGGCCTGGGTTGGGCCGAGAGCGGCGGCGAGGCCGCGGGCCTGATCTCCACCGACAGCTATCTTGCGGCGGACGGCATCGAGAACGTCATCCGCGTGCTGGAGGACCTGGAGGATGAAAAATACCGGGACCTGGACTTTGTAGAGCTGGACGCCTGTGCGGGCGGCTGCGTGGGCGGCGTGCTGCAGGTGGAAAACCCGTACATCGCAAAAGCGAAGATCAAACGCCTGCGGCGTTACGTGCCTGTGAGCAAGAACCATCTTTCGGGCAGCATTCCCACGGAGATGCTGTGGGACACAGACCTTACCTATGCTCCCGTACTGGAGCTGGGCGGTACGCGTACCGAACGGTTTGAGCGCTACAACCAGATGGAGGAGATCCTGGCCGAGCTGCCGGGGCTGGACTGCGGCAGCTGCGGGGCGCCCACCTGTGCCGCGCTGGCCGAGGACGTAGTGCGGGGCAAGGCTGCCGTAAACGACTGCACTGTTTTGATGCGCCGCCGCATGGAGGCCGTGCTCAAGGCGCTGGGAAAAGGGGAGTGACGGGATGACGACAAAAGAGCTTTCCGCTGCGTGCGGCTTCGCGCCCGCTGTGGAGGCAGAGACGCGGGAGATCGCGGGCATTTTTACGGGCGACCTGCTGAGCTGGGCGATGGGCCGGGCCAAGGAAGGCGACGCCTGGTTCACGGTGATGGGCAATGTAAATGCGGTTGCCGTGGCTGCCCTGGCGGACTGCGCCTGCATCGTTCTATGCCATGGCGCGGCGCTGGACGCGGTGGCGAAAACGCGGGCGGAAGAACAGGGAATCAATATTTTCACCACAGATCTGCCCGAGTTTGAGGCCGGCTTTGCGCTGGCCAGGGCAATGAAGCGGTGAAAAAAGGAGGAAAAAGCATGCGCTCGGTCAAAGTGATGCTGCTGGGCATCGGTCTCATCCTGGTGGGGATATTTTTCCGCCTTTGGAGCATCAGCTATGTATACAGTGAATTTGTCGTCCATCATCTGCCCATTGCGGCAGTGGCGGCCGGCGTGATCGCACTGGCGGCGGGAATGTTTTTCGTGGAGGACGGAGAAGGCTGACAGCGCTTTTACTCCGACTGTGAAAGAAAGCGGGGGATGGGGTTTTGCTGTATGACCTGCATATGCATTCCTGTCTTTCGCCCTGCGCCGAGGACGATATGACGCCCGCGAACATCGCCGGGCTGGCCAAGCTGGCGGGCGCGGAGCTGATTGCTGTGACAGACCACAACGCCGCGGACAATCTGCCGGCGGTACAGTGCTGCTGCAACGCATACGGCCTGCGCCTGCTGCCGGGCGTCGAGGTAAATACCGCCGAAGAAATTCATGTTTTGTGTTACTTCAAAACCGTGGATACAGCGCTGGAATTCGGCCGCTTGCTGTATGCCGCGCTGCCGGAGTTCCCGTATGATCCCGCCGTATGGGGCCGTCAGCTGGTGATGGATGAAAACGACGAAGTGCTGCGCACCGTGGACAAACTGCTGACGGGCGCGGTGTCGATGGATATTTACGAGGTAAAGGCCGCCTGCGAGGCGCTTGGGGGCGTTGCTGTGCCCGCGCATGTGGAAAAGGACAGCTACGCGCTGCTTTCAGTACTTGGTTTTTTGCCGGAGGATCTGCCCTTTGCAGCCGTTGAGCTGCACGACGCTTCCCGTTTGGGCGGCCTGGTGGAGAAAGGGCTGCTGCCCGCTGGGCTGGAGGTGCTGTCCTCGTCGGACGCGCACCGCATGGAGGATGTGGCGTGCAGCCTGCATGCGCTGGCGGCGGATTCTGTGCTGCGCAGGCTGCTGTAACGTGGGATTTGACACCTGTCCCGATGGAATGGAATAGGGATTTGCTTGTATTTGAAATGCTTTTGCCGTACCTTAAAAGGGGTAGGGAGGCGGTAAAATGAAGCCTGCACAGAAACTGAAGGGCGCGCGGCTGGAGGCGGGCCAGACACAGGAAAGAGACGACGCGTCTTTGCTGGCGCACCGGGAGGAAAGCAAGGATGCGGTGAAAAGCCGCCGGGCGTTTTTACGGTTTGTTTTGGTTACGGTGTATCTTGTGGTCTGGGGGGTGTCTGTTCTTGCGTTTTGGATGGGCGGCAGAACGGATGCAATGGGGTACTCGCTGGTGGTATTTTATGCCGTTCTCCCGTTGAGCACGCTGGTGCTGTCCTTTTTCATCGGATGCGGCCGGGCGTGGGACGGCTGCAAACGGACAATGCTGTTCTTTTTTGGAGCGATGAGCATGCTGGGGCCTTATGTGACGTTCGGCCTGAGCAATATGGCCTCGTTTCAAAAATTCAATCTGCCGGAGCTGTCCGCCTTTCTGCCCGGATTGCTGTGCGCGGCTGCCGGTATGGCGGTGGGTGCGGCAGTGCGGGCTGCCAAAAGGAAACGGGCAAAGCGGTAGAGCCGCCGTGCCCGCGTTATCCGGGCATGAAAAAACCGCAGCGCCAACAGGCGCTGCGGCTCCATGTTTTGTTGTGTTCTCAATGCAACTTGCGGTTTTGGAAGCATTTGGGGTATACACCCCGCTTTAAAACTGCATGGGTCTTGGTTCCTTTCCCGTATTTCCGAAACACAGGCTTCTGTATCTCTTACTTTTGAAAAAGTTCCCGAGAACGCTTGCTTAGTGCATTGGTTCCAATACCTTTCGTCGTATTTATTTTGTTTTACCAGATCGTTTGCTTGGTTGAAACCGTATTCCTTGGAAAGAATTCGCTTTGCTTCCGGAATGCCGTCTTTTTAAAAGGCGCCTTTCGTAGGATCATTGCTGTTTCTTTTGCCGGGATCTCAAAACCTGCATAGAGCTCTTTCTTTACAAAGCCGCTTTGCGCAAAGCCACTGGCTGTGCTTTTTATCCGTGCAAGGCGCATATCCTCTTGAGACGAAACCTTGCTAAAAACGTTTGGCTGCCGCATCTCCTGCGGTTTCTCGTCCCGCAACACCGGGCACCAAACTGCATCTAATCGAATCTGACTTTAGCGGTTCGTCCGAGTTACACGCCCTGCACCGACTGCACGGGTTCTTCAGTCGAGTACATGGGACTCACTCCTTTCCTTCTGTCTTTATTATAACCGCTTGCACCGTGTTTTTCTATTGGCAAAGTGCATGGAGTTTTGTGCTGCTTTATTGACAAATCGCTCAAAATAGACATTGACGAAGGCAAAGAAAACCAGCATAATAGATAATAAGAAAGAAAAGAAACAAAATAAACGGCGGAGGCGGGAAGATGATCACAGTAAACGGGGACTGGTTCGCGCTGGAAACGGCCAACACGGGCTATTATCTGGGCGTGCGCGGCGGCCTTGTGGAAAACCTGCATTACGGCGCGCGGGTACGCGTGGAAAATTCCGTGCCCCTGCGGGAAAAAACGGATATCGGATATGGCGGCGACGTGGTGTACCGGGCTGAGAGCGCACCGCTTTCGCTGGAGCATCTGTGTCTGGAGCTGTCGCCGCTGCAAAAGGGAGATTATCGTGCCCAGAGCCTTTCGCTCGTGATGCCGGGCGGCGCGCGTACGGCGGATTTTTCCTTTGTATGCGCCCGCAGGCTGGAGGGAAGTGTCCCGCCGGAGGGCATGCCTGCGGCCCGGGGCGGAGCAGAGACGCTGGCGCTGGACTTTTCCACGCCGGAGGGCGTGGCTGTCACGTTGTTTTATACCGTGTACCCGGACTGCGACGTCATCACGCGGCGCCTTTGTATAAAAAACGGCGCAGACGCTCCTGTCACGCTGGAAAAGGCGCTCAGCTATCAGCTGGACCTGCCCGGCTGCGATTATGTGCTCTCCACATTTCCGGGCGCGTGGGCGCGGGAGCGCCACGAAGCGTGCGTTCCGCTTACGCCCGGAGCGCATGTGTTCGGCAGCACCACCGGTGCGTCGTCGGCATTTTGCAACCCGTTTTTCATGCTGTGCGCGCCGGACGCGACGGAATTCAACGGCGACGCATATGGCTTCAACCTTGTTTATTCCGGGAGCCATATGGGCTGTGTGGAGGTGAGCCCCTGGGGGAAAACGCGCGTGGCCGCGGGCATTCAGCCCGAAGGCTTTGCATGGACGCTGGCGCCCGGTGAACGGTTTGAAACGCCCGAAGCCGTGCTCACCTTCAGCCGGGCGGGCAAAAACGGCATGAGCGCAAACCTGCATGCTTTTGTGCAGGAGCACATCGTGCGCGGCAAATGGGCAAAAAAAGACCGCCCCGTGCTGCTGAACAACTGGGAGGCCACCTATTTCGATTTTAACGAGCGCAAACTGCTCTCACTGGCAAAGGACGCGGCGAAGCTGGGGGCGGAGCTGTTCGTGCTGGACGACGGATGGTTTGGCGCACGGGACAATGACGCAAAGGGCCTGGGCGATTACACCGTCAACCGCAAAAAGCTGCCCGGCGGCCTTGCAAGCCTGGCGGAAAAGGTACACGCTCTGGGGCTGCTGTTTGGTTTGTGGTTCGAGCCGGAGATGGTGAACGCGGATTCCGGCCTGTTCCGCGCGCATCCGGACTGGATCGTCCAAACGCCGGGCAATGTTCCCGCCACGGGCCGCAACCAGTATGTGCTGGATCTGTGCCGCGCCGAGGTGCAGGACTATATCATTGCGAACGTGAACGCCACGCTGGCAAGCGCGCCCATCGACTATGTCAAATGGGATATGAACCGTCATATCTCTGACAATTACAGCCCCGCTCTGGCGGAGCAGGGACGCTTTTCCCACAGCTATATCCTGGGGCTTTACCGCGTGCTGCAAAGCATCGTGGAGCAAAACCCGGATGTGCTGTTCGAGGGCTGCTCCTCGGGCGGCAACCGGTTCGATCTGGGCATCCTGTGTTATATGCCGCAGATCTGGACCAGCGACGATACAGACGCTTACGAGCGGCAGCTCATTCAGGCGGGCACCAGTTATGGCTACCCACCCAGCGTGATGGGCTGTCATGTCTCGGCTTCGCCCAACCACCAGACGGCGCGCACCAGCCCCATCGAGAGCCGGTTTAATGTGGCGGCTTTCGGTGTGCTGGGCTATGAGCTGGATCTTGGCCGGCTCACACCGGCCGAGCAGAAGGCCGTGGCGGCGCAGATCGCTTATTATAAGGCGCATCGCCGCCTGTTCCAGTACGGCCGTTTTTTGCGGCTGTGCCCGCCGTTCGGAAAAAACAAATGCGAGTGGATGATGCTTGCGCCGGATGGAAGCGAGGCCGTGGTGGGCGAGTACCTGCATCTGCTGCGGCCCAACGCGGAAAAGCCGCCCCTGCGGCTGGCAGGCCTTGCGCAGGATGCTCTGTACGAACTGGAGGTTCGGCCGCAGGTCGTCGACGTGCGTACCTTCGGCAGCCTTATCAACCAGATACTGCCCGTGAAGGTGAATGCGGGCGGCCATTTGATGCACGCGGTGGCCGACCGCTACATGATGCCCTGCGAGACGGAACGCTATGCTGCTTACGGCGATCTGCTCATGTACGCGGGCATCCGGCAGAAGCAGGCGTTCACCGGCACGGGCTACAATGAAAACGTGCGCCTGATGCCGGATTTCTCGTCCCGCGTTTATTATTTGCGCCGGGTGGACGCCGCGCTGCGGACGAACGGGGAGGAGGGCGCGCTGTGACGGTGCTGGTGGATGCGGACGCCTGCCCGGTGAAGCGGATCATCGTGGAGGAGGCCAGGCGGCGCGGCGTGCCGGTGACCATGCTCACCGACACGAGCCATGTGCTGCGCGAGGATTACGCCGCTGTGGTCACGGTGGAAAAAGGCCGGGACAGCGTGGACTTCAAGCTTGTAACGCTGTGCGGGGCCGGGGATGTGGTGGTAACGCAGGACTACGGCGTGGCGGCCATGGCTCTGGGCCGCGGCGCGCGATGCTTGAATCAGAACGGCCTTCTTTATACAAACGGTAATATAGAACAACTGTTATACACACGGCATGAAAACGGAAAAGCGCGGCGGCGCGGGCATTATACGCCCGTGCCAAAGCGTACGCCGGCCGACGACGAAGCTTTCCGCCGCGCGTTGAGCGCAATGCTGGACGAAGGGAAGAAAAACGAATGAAAGCACACATCAACCAACAGGCGGCCCGGCCGCTGGCGCTGCTGTACGGTCTGCCCGAATCCACGGAAACGGGCCGGGGCGTGCGCGCGGCGTTGGAGGAACAGGGCTTTTCATCCAAGGAGATCGCGCCGGAGCAGCTGCTCCAGCCGGTGGGCGCTTTGGCGGGCCTAGGCGGGAAAGCCGCTCCGCTTTACAGTGGGGAAGCGCCGGATGCGCAGCTCCTTCTCATGAGCAATTTTACCAGCCCTCAGCTCAATGCGGTGCTGGACGCACTGCGGGAAGCGGGCGTGCACGTTCCGCTGAAAGCCGTTGTGACGAAGCACAACAAGACATGGAGCGTGCTGGCACTGCTGGAGGAGCTGCAGCGCGAGCGCGAAGCCACGCGCCGTTTTGAAAACGCACCCCCGCAGGGGCGGCAACAGGAAGGGGAAATATAGTATGGATTTTGCACCCATCATCGCCGATGTGAAGGCCGCGAAGTGCGCGGGCTTCCGGTACCAGCGCGCCGGGCACCAGCGCTACCGCGACCGCATCACGGTATACCGGGACGGCCGCCTGCTGTTCGAGCGCTTCTGTTATGGCGAAGCAGCGGGCCTGGTGTTCAAGCTGTGGGCGCCGGGCGCGGACGATACCGGCGTGCCTCAATGGGATTTTTCAAAATGCAATGTCACCAACGCCCGGGACGAGGTGCCGCACCAGCTGACGGGCGCGGGGCAGGGGGGGCTTGTGTTTGACGGCAGGCCCGCGCGCTGGGAGTGTGTGGACAAGCTGAAAAACGATAAGGCCAACGGCTATGGCGGCCCGGTGAATTTCTTCAAAAATCTGTTCGGCGGCCGGAAATAGAGCGGCGGCGCGGCTGGATGGCCGCATCCATACTGTGAAAAAAGGAGTGTCCCGATGGACGGGAACGCGCAAAAGGAAACATGCCGTGCGCCTGCGCCGGGCCCCGACGGCTTTGTACCCGCACGCCCGCGTGTGGTTCTGGCACTGGCTGTTCTGGTGCTGGCGGGCATGGCGGGCTTTTGTCTGGCGCTGTACCATTCGCTGACGGCGGTGAGGCCGGTGGACCCGGCGGATTATCCAGGCGCGGCGCCGGAGGGGTTCCGCTGGGAAGCGGCGGTGTCGCGGGAGGATGGCCGCGCCGTGTTCACAGGCTGGGCCTATGTGGAGGGAGAGCCGTTTCCAGATGTGGATATCCGTGTGGTACTGTATCATGCGGAAGACGGCGCTTATTACAGTATTCCCACGCAGATGACGCCGGATGAAGCGGCCACCGCGGCAGTGGCGGACGGGCGCGGCTATGCCCTGGGCGGTTTCACGGCGGTCGTTCCGGAAAAGGTGCTGGCACATCCGCTTGCGGAATATGAGATCTGTATCGCCTACCGCGTCGGCGGCTTTGACTTTTTGGCCTCCACGGGCAAAACAGCGGAGGTGACGGGATGAACATGCTTCGGCGGTCGGTGGGCCGCGCTGTGCGCAGCCGAATCGTTCCGTATGCGGCGCTGTATGCGGTATTGCTGGCACTGCACCTGCAATTTACGCTGGGCACCGGTGACGATCCTATGTATGCCGCCATGCTGGACCAATACTCGCTGGCGTATTTTTCGCTGTGGCATTACTATACCTGGTCGGCCCGGACGCTGATCGAGGCGGTGGTGTGCATCGTGGAGGCGCTGCCCGCAATAGTGTGGCGCTTGGCGGACCCTCTGTGCATCACGCTGTGCGCCGCGTGCATCGTGCGCCTTGCGCGGTTGGAAGACCGCACTGCGGGCCGCTGGGCCGTTTGCGGGCTGGCGCTGTGCTATCCGTGGCAGGATATGAGCAGCGCAGGCTGGGTGTGTACCACGCTGGTGTTCGTGTGGCCTTTGCTGGCGGCATTGGCGGCGCTGCTGCCGCTGGGGAAATCTCTGCGGGGAAACAGGCCGCGGGCATGGCAGTGTGCCGCGGCGCTGCCGCTTACCCTGTACGCCGCCAACATGGAGCTGCTGGCGGGTCTGCTGACGCTTCTGCTGCTGGCATACCTGGCCTGGTGCCTGTGGGCGCATCGGCGGCCCCATTGGCTGGCGTGGGCGCAGCTTGGGCTGTGCGCGGCCAATATCGTTTATGCACTCACCTGTCCGGGCACAGCGCTGCGGTACGGCAATGAGGTGACATCCTGGTTTCAGGATTATGGCATGCGTTCCCTGTGGCAGAATTTTGAGCTGGGGATCTCTGCTGCCATGTCCCGGATGGTGCTGGAGCCGCATCTTCTGTTCTTTGTATTCTGCGTGCTTCTGGCGTGCGCCGTCTGGGCGCGGTACCGCCAGCCGCTTTACAGGCTGTTCAGCCTGTTCCCGGTAAGTGCCGCGCTGGTGCTGGGTGTGCTGGGCGGGCCGCTGCGTGCGCTGGCGCCGCGTCTATCGTTTTTTGCCGATGCGGTGACGGAAAAGGGGACGCTCACACCGCTCAACGCGTGGACGCTGAAACGCTGGCTGCCGTTTTTACTGTTGTGCGCTGTGCTGTTCGCCTGCGCGCTGGAGCTGTACCTGGCGCTGGGGCATGGGGCGGCGGCTTACGCGGGCGTTGCGGTCTATCTGTCGGGGTTCGCGTCTTACGGCGCCATGGGCTTTTCGCCGTCCATCTGGGCGTCGGGCGCGCGTTCGGGTTTCTTCTTTGCCTTCGCTTTGGCGGCCGCGGGCGCGCTGGTGCTGCGCGCGCTGCCGGAGAAACGGATGCCGTGGCGGGTGTTCGGTTGTACGGCAGCCGTGTGCGCGCTGGCGCAATGTCTCTCGCTCCTCGGGGCATAGGGCTGTTTTTGGGGGGAGGAACGACCGATTTTTGATGCTGAAAATATTTAAGCCGGGCCGTAAAAACGGCCCGGCTTTTTTGAGGGATGGAAAAGACTCCCCGCATCAGGAAAGGAGCGGACGTTTCTGAAAATATTGCGGCACTGCATACAGAACCACTCTCGTTTCTTGGAATCTGGTTCGCGGCGTGCTTCCCAAAAGCGGGTGATAAGTTTGATAATTTTGTAACCATTTGAAATATTATTTGGCGATATGCAAACCTTTTCATACTTAATTTTGGTCGAATTTCCGAAAAAAACAGAAGAGTATTGACACATGTGAAAAATCAAGTATAAAATATGCTCAGAATTTAAGTGAGTTTTGCCATTGTGTTTGCGCATACTGCTTGGATTTTTTTAATTTTAAATTCTGCAAACGATTGCAGAAAATAGGAAACGGGTGGAAACCCTTTTGAACCAGCCATTATTGCGGTTCCGCAATAAATAATTTTAAAAGGAGAATAGCACCATGAAAAAGTTCCTTGCAATTACTCTTGCGCTCGTTATGACTTTTGCAATGGTCGCCTGCGGCGGCACCTCCAGCAGTACCCCTGCCAGCACCCCGGCGTCCGGTACCGGCGCGGCCGAACCCGCTGCGGAGGGCGGAGAGATCGTAATCGGCTGCCTGCAGGATATCACCGGCGCCACTTCGGCGCTCGGCATGTCCGTTCAGGCAGGCGCCCAGGCAGCTGTTGACGAGATTAACGCTGCAGGCGGTATTGGCGGCAAGACGGTCGTGATGAAGACCTATGACACCAAAGGCGACGTGACGGAAGCGGTCAACGCATACATCACCGCCGTCACGGTGGACAACGTTTCGTTAATCGTCGGTCCCCCGGTCGCCAACATCGCCAATGCCATCAAGGAGACCTCTGAGGATTATGACGTCCCCGTTATGGGCTTTGCACTTGACCCCAACTGCCAGTTGAAAGAGGACGGAACCCCCTATAAGAATATGTTCTGCTTCCAGCCCAGTGCCACGACCCAGGGCCAGATCATGGCTTCTTTCGCCGTGAAAAATGACCTGAAGACTTTCGGCATCATTTACAATCAGGAAAACAGCTATTCCGTGTCTCTGCTGGATCCGTTTATTGAACAGCTCGCCGCCGACGGCATCACGGTCGATGACAGCCTTGTCGTGGCTTACGGCGCCGCTGACACCGATTACAAAACTCTGCTGCAGCCCATTGTATCGGCGGGAGTGGACGCGATCTACTGCCCGAACTATACCCAGCAGCTGGTGGCCATCGTGACGGCTGCGACAGAACTGGGCTATGAAGGCAAAATCGTTTGCGGCCTTGATGCGGCACCCTCTTTTAACACCACGTACGGTGGAGACTGTTCCAATATCTATTACATCAACAACATCAATACCGATGACCCCACTACGGCTGAGATGGCTGCGGCCGTAGAGGATAAGGTGAGCGCTGTCAACAAGTATTTCCTGGGCTATGACGTTGTGATGATCGCCAAACAGTGCATCGAAGAAGCAGGCTTGGATGACGCGGCGGCTCTGCTGTCTGCAATTGAGAATGTGAAGGATTTCAAGGGCCTGACGGGTACCGTTACCATCGACCCCGAGACCCACATGCCCGACGGCATGGGTATGTTTATGTACACCTATGACAACCAGACTCCGGTCATGCTGGAGGAATTTGCCGGCTGATCGGGTGTTCCGGATCGGTCTTGACGGAACGGGCCCTCATTGCGGAATCCCCTGCGATGGGGCCCGTTCCATGTTTTTGGGGGAGGCTACTACATGTCGCTGCAGATTTTGATTAACGGCCTGGCGACGGGCTCTGTCTATGCGCTGATTGCTACCGGTTTTGCGCTCATCTTTAATGTTTTGAAATTTTCCAACTTTTCACACGGCGCGACCATGACGGCCGCAGCGTTCGTTGCCTATTTTCTGGTATCATCCAAGGGGATGGGACTCACCGCTACCCTGGTTGCCGCTGCGGCCGCGGGCGCCGTCATTGCGCTCTTCGGCGAATTTTTCGGGTTCCGCCGTATCACTTTGAACCATTCTTCTCCTACTTATTTTTTTGTGTCCTCCATTACGCTGGGCACGCTCTATGAGGGCCTTGTGACCATCAAGGTGGGTTCAAACTTTTACAACTTTCCGGGCTTTTTCAAAAATTCCACCATCAAGGTGGGCAGCCTGGTCATCTCTGCCAGCGATGCCATGATGTGCATCATCAGCTTGGCGGCGCTGGTCATCCTTGGCTATGTGATTCAGAAAACACGTCTGGGCCGCGCACTGCGCGCTGTTTCTTTCGACCGGGACACGGCTCAGCTTATGGGGATCGATTCGACCCGGATCATCCAGCTCACATTTGTCATCTCCGGCTTGTTGGCCGGTGTGGCAGGCGTGTTCCTGGGCATCAAATATACATTGTATCCCACGCTGGGAAGCCTGGTCGTCAAGGGCTTCATCGCCTCGGTCATCGGTGGTCTGGGCAGCCTGACGGGCGCCATCATCGGCGCGGTGCTGCTGGGCCTTACTGAGACAATACTTTTGAGTATGTTGGGATCGGGCTATTCCACGATTGCAACATTCGCCATCATGCTTGTGTTTCTGCTGGTGCGGCCTCAGGGCATCGCAGGCAGCAACATCCAGGAAAAGGCGTAAGGGGGGAAAACAGATTATGGCATTGGTATCCAACATCCTTACGCAGGTGTTCATCACGCTTATCGCCGTGGCCGGGGTCTATGTACTTACTGGCCTTACGGGGATGTTCAGCCTGGGGCAGGCAGCCTTTATGGCTATCGGCTCCTATGCTTCGGGGCTTTTGGTGGTCAAGGCGCATATGCCGCTTGTCCCGGCTATCATCATCGCCGTGGCGCTGGCCACTCTGGTGGGATATCTCATCGGCTACCCGGTGGTGCGCCTGCGCCGCGATTATATCTCGCTTGTAACGCTTGGGTTCGGCGAGGCCATCGCCGCGCTGCTCAACCGTATGACCAGCCTGACAGGCGGTGCTTCGGGCTTTACGGGAATTCCGCGCAAGACCACACTCACCATAGCCGCCGTGTCGGCTGTTTTGGCTATCGCACTGGTGGCTTTTTTCAAATCCAGCAAATACGGGCGACAGTGCATCGCGCTGAGAGGGGACGAGCTGGCTGCAAAGGCTATGGGCATCAACGTCATCCGCATCAAGATGACTGCGTTCCTGCTGAGTGTTGCGCTGACGGCATATTCCGGCTGTCTGTATGCGTTTTATATGTCTTATGTGGATCCCACTGGATTCGGCTGGAAAAAAAGTGCCGACTGGGTCATCATGGTGTTTTTCGGCGGCGTCAACAGCCTTACAGGTTCCACGCTGGGGGCGTTCATCCTTAGTGCGTTGCCGCAGGTCCTGCGCGGATTGCAGAACTACCGCTATGTCATTTATGCGGTGTTGGTGCTGCTTATCATCAACTTCAAGCCCTCGGGCCTGCTGGGCGAATGGGAATTTACCCCGCGTGACATTGCCCGTTCTGCACGTAAGCTGAAACGGAAGCTGAGCTTGAAAAAGGAGGAAAACTGATGGCGCTGCTGGAAGTAAAAAACATTTATAAGAGCTTTGGCGGTGTGAAAGCCATTCAGGATTTCTCGCTGGCAGCGGACGCGGGCCAGATCCACGGCATCATCGGTCCCAACGGCGCGGGCAAGACGACGATCTTCAACGTGATTTCCGGCGTGTATCCGGCCGACCAGGGTTCTGTGACGCTGAACGGACAAGACATCACGAAGATCGAGCAGTACAAGATTACCCGCCTGGGGATGGGCCGGACATTCCAGAATATCCGCCTGTTCAAGGACCTGACCGTAGAGGAAAACGTGATGTGCGCCTTTGACCCGCAAAGCCGGTATTCCATTCTGGGCGGCCTTGTGCCGACGCCCAGACGCCGCGCCGAGGAAAAGCGCGGCCGCGAGCTGTGCAGAAAATATCTGGAGATTGTGGGTATGGCTGATTTCCTGAACGAGCGTCCAGAGAACCTTTCCTACGGTATGCAGCGCAGGATCGAGATCGCCCGCGCGCTGATGTGCGAACCAAAGGTACTGCTTCTGGACGAACCCGCCGCAGGCCTGAACCCCACCGAAGTCAGCGAGCTGACGGAACTTATTCAGCGCATTTCCAAGGAGATCGGTTTTGGTATCCTGCTGATCGAACACCGCCTGGAGCTGGTCATGAGCATTTCAGACATCATCCACGTGCAGAATTTCGGCAAGACCATCGCGGTGGGCACCCCTGCCGAGGTGCAGCATAACCCCGAGGTCATCGAGGCCTATCTGGGCAAGGAGGAATGACAATGGAACCGATGCTGAAAGTGACGGACCTTTCGGTTAGCTATGGGCATGTGGAAGCGCTGCGCGGCGTAAGCATTCAGGTCGAGCAGGGGCAGATCGTCTCCATCATCGGCGCGAACGGCGCCGGAAAGAGTACGCTGCTGCGCACCATTTCCGGCCTTGTGAAGCCGTTGAACGGCAGGGTGGAGTTTTTGGGCGAACCGCTGCCGAAAAAACCGAACAAAATCGTGGCAAAAGGGATTGTGCATGTGCCGGAGGGCCGCAAGACTTTTTCCGGCCTGACCATCCGGGATAATCTGCTGGTGGGCGGATATCTGTTTAAAGGCAAGGAATTGGAAAAAGATCTGCAGGATCAGTATAAGCTGTTTCCCATTCTGGAAGAACGCAAAAACCAGTATGCGGGCACGCTCTCCGGCGGCGAACAGCAGATGCTGGCGGTGGCACGCGGTTTGATGAGCCGGCCTAAGATCCTTCTGCTGGATGAGCCATCCATGGGCCTTGCGCCTATCATTGTAAACCAGATCTACGATTTGATCCGGCAGATCCGCGACTCAGGCATTACAGTGCTGCTGGTGGAACAGAACGCGCGCAAGGCGCTGGGGATTTGCGATTACGCTTATGTTCTGGAAAACGGGAAGATCAATCTCTCTGGCGCGGGCGATGAACTCCTGCGTTCGGACGCGGTGCGCAAAGCGTATCTGGGAGGCTGAGAAATGGCATATACTCCTGATTTTGAACTGGTGCACATAGGTGTGAACTGTGCGGATGAGGCACAGGCTGCTGAATGCGCACACAAATTTGAGCTTTTGTTTCAATTGGCTGTGAACCCGGCCAAGGAAAGTGCGGATGCACGGTTTACAGGTACACAGATCGAATGGATGAAAAAACCCGGGCGGGGCGAGCA
>OMBO01000775.1_pt1 | contig 16407 bp, 13 predicted proteins | sample 1644901 | NCBI WGS metagenome assembly OMBO01 (sample SAMEA103958144, study PRJEB25191) | human gut metagenome | reverse complement strand
ATGAATTGACGGTGGTCGGCCAGCTTGCGCCGGAAGTTTTCCCAGGAGCGCACGCTCATCGGTGACCAGCCGGCTTCCGCAATGGCGCAGGCACGCGGATAGGCGCGGTAGAGAATGTGGTTCAGGGTAGGGAGATGTTCTCCCCACACGGTGCCCTGAACGCCGGTGATATGGTTTGTTTCCTTTTCTGGTCTGCCGTAGGCGGGGTCCAGCCTGTAGCTTTGCTCCAGCGTGGTGGTGGGCATCCATCCCCGGTTGCTTTGCCCTGGAAGTTGCGGATAGTCCAGGTAGCAGTGTTCCCCGGCAGCAATGATTAGGGAGAGCCCCTGCTTTTTCGTCTCCGTGATGGTGGACGGAGTCAGTCCCATGCGCCAGGTGAAGACGGTGTCTCCTTTGTTGTAGATGTTGGCCCTGGCCCACGGTTTTTCATACCATAGTTGGATGCGCTTGCCGTGACCAGACAGCATGGAGGACATTTTTTTGATGAATTCCTTCAATTCCTCGTGGACGTCCTTCATGCCTTTTTGCTCCCGGTACTGGATGCTGAGGGGGCATTTGGCCCAGGTTTTTTCCAGGGGTGCTTCATCGCCGCCCAGATGGACGATGCCGGACGGGAAAATATCTTTGAGTTCCTTGAAAACAGCGGCATAAAATTTCCAGACTTCCGGTTTGTGCGGGCAGATGAGGTGGAGGGTGACGCCTTCATCGGTCTTCACTTTCGTATCCGGATTCGGGAAGCAGAAGAATTCCGGGTAGGCTGCCGCCAGGGCTTGGTTGTGCCCCGGCACGTCTATTTCAGGGATGACCTCAATGCCGCGCGCTGCGCAGTACGCCACCAGCTCCTTCAGTTCCTGTTTGGTGTACATCCCTTCGTGGGGAATTCCGTTGCGCATGCTTTCTTTCCGTTTGGAGGAGATGCTTTTGAGTTTGGGGTAGCCGGGCACCGGAAGACGCCACCCCTGGTCGTCCGTCAAGTGGATCTGGAGCTTGTTGAATTTGTAGTAGGCCATCATATCCACAAATTTTTTCAGATCGGCCGCGGGGATGAAATGCCGCGCGGGATCCACCATGAGGCCGCGCCACGGATAGCGCGGCTTGTCCGTGATGACGCCGCAGGGAATGCCCTCCGGCTGTCCCGCCAGCTGGTCCCGGAGCTGGCGGAGGGTTGCCAGCCCGTAAATTCTGCCTTCCCTTCCTCCGGAAGCAAGGTGCGCCCCCTGCGGGGTGACCGTGAGCCGGTAGGCGTCCGTTCCCAGGGTCGGAACTTCCTGGTCGGAAAGAAGCTGTAAAGTTTTAGCTGTTTCCTGCTTGAGTTCCGTTCTGGACGGATCAGGGATAATGCTGTATTGGACTGTTGCTTCTGCCGGAGGGGAGAAGGAGAGCAGAATGCCGCCGAGAATGGGTAAGGGTCGTGCCATATTTCCAATATAAACGGGGAGGAAACAGGTTCTGTCAAAGAATCATCTTTTGCTTCCAGATTTTTTGCCGTCTCCTTGTTGTCCGGAGCGGAATCGATAATAGAAAGAAAATAAAAAGGCCGCCTCCGGAGAGACGGCCTTTTTATTAGAAGTGGTAGCCCTATGAGGACTCGAACCCCAAAATACGGAACCAGAATCCGCTGTGTTACCGATTACACTATAGGGCTATGTAACGGGCGCTTTTGCAGCGCGGGCGCATTAAAGCGGAAGAGGCCGTTTTTTGCAAGTTTTTTTTTACTTAAAGATATGTTTTGATTGGAAAAAGGCTGTACAGGTAAGCGGCAGGCTGTTTTTTCCGGAATTATCCGGCCAGGCTTTTAAAGTACGCCTGTACGTGCTCCTCCGTGATTTGCTGGCGGTGCGCCTGTTCATGCCTGCCCTGGGACTGCTTCCATGGGGAGGACGGGGCGGTGTTGATGCGTCCGAGCTGCTGGGCCGTATATTTGCCATAGACGTTCCAGATATGCTCCAGAAAGGGGATAATGTCCGTATCCTCCTCCAAAGGGGGCTGGCGGCGGCTGGGATGCTCTATGGAAGAGTAGGGCGGCTGATCCTTGTATTCATGATAAATGGAAGGAAGTACCGGACCGGAAGGCCAGGCTTCCACCCGTTCATTGATCAGGAAAGCGCCAGTCCGGTGCAGATGCCACCAGTCCGCCAGAATGACCAGATGGTTCAGTTTGACGGGCGTCAGGATGAGCCCCTTGGCGTTCGCCTGCTGAATGAACCAGTTGCAGAGTTTTTGCGTGGTAGTGGAGTTTGCCATGCTGAAATGGGTTGCCTCCATTATAAAAGGCCGCAGGTATTTCTCAATACTAAATCCGCTTGCGGTTCCGGCGCTCTGGCGGTCGGCATAGGCAAATGGCTGTGCCGGGATTCGTCAGGTCCCCGGCATGCCGCTTCCTGCTCCGCAGGCGGAATGCCTGAAAATATGGCGCAGGTTGTTCTAGCGGGGAGGGTGCCGGAGGTTCCCCTCTCCCGGGCAGCTCCTGGTGATGTGCTTCCCCTTCCGGAGATTTCCGGGTCAGGCCGTGAGCATGGCAGCGGAGTTGCTTTCCGGAGAAGAGAAGACTGTCAAAGGGAAAGAAAGCGCGCTCTGCGGACAACGTCTTCCGGAGAAAGGGCGTAAAGGTTGTCCAGCAATGATACGGCAAAGGAACCGGGGGAGGGGCTTTGTTCAAAGGCCATTTCTCCGGCAATGCCCATGAGTACGGCCGTGGAAACGGCCGCCTGCAGGGGGGTGGGGGAGACGGCGGTGCAGGCGGCGGACAGGGCTCCCATGGAACAGCCCACGCCCGTGACCCGGGACATCATGGCGTGGCCATTTTCCGTGGCGGTTACCTGGCGGCCGTCCGTGGAATAATCCGTACGCCCCGTAACGAGCACGGCCGCCCCCGTGTGCAGGGCCAGTTCCCTGGCCGCATGCAGGGCGTCTGCGCTGGAGCTGGTGCTTTCCGGCCCTTTCGTGACGGAGGAATAGCCGGCCAGGGCCATGATTTCAGAAGCGTTTCCGCGGATGATGCGGGGGGATTGTTCCTTCAATTGCCCCGCCAGCCGCGTGCGCAGGGAAAGAGCCCCTACGGCCACAGGATCCAGCACCCAGGGGATATTCAGCCGGTTGGCTTCCCGCACCGCCGTTTGCATGGCGGCTCCCTGTTCGCGCGTCACGGTGCCCAGGTTGACCAGCAGGGCGCCTGTTCCGCTGCGGAGCATGTCCACCGCTTCTTCCGCGTCGTTGAGCATGGCGGGGACGGCGCCTATGGCCAGCAGGAGATTGGCCGTCAGGGGCTGGACGACGGAATTGGTCAGGGAGAGAACCAGCGGGGCTGTTTCCCGGATTTTTTCCAAATCGGCGGTAACGGCTTGAACAAGGTCTGTCGATGAAAGCATGGCGTAAAAAAGTGCTTGATTGTCCAGTGTTTCCTGCGGTCCGTCCGTCAGGCAAGAGCCCGTGCGGCGGCTTCCGGATTCTCCGCTCCGCAAATGGCGGAGACAACGGCAATTCCGGAGGCGGTTCCCGTGGCGCGCACTTGACGGGCCCGTTCCGCGTCCAGGCCGCCGATGGCGACAACGGGCAGGGGTGATTGGGAAGCCAGAGCGGCGAAGCCTTCCACGCCCAGCACGGGAGGGGCGTTCAGCTTGGAAATGGTGGGGAAGACGGGGCCCATGCCCAGGTAGTCCACCAGGGAGGCATCCACGGCGCGGAGCTGTTCCTTATTGGAGACGGACAGTCCCAGTATTTTATCCGGGCCGATCATGGCTCTGACGGATGGAACCGGAAGATCCCTCTGGCCGATGTGGACGCCGTCTGCTTCCAGCGCCAGAGCCAGGTCAATGCGGTTGTTGACGATGAAGGGGATACCGCGGGAAGCCAGGAAATCCCGTATGGGCAAAGCTTCCCGGTAACAGGTTCCCGCATCCGGATTGGTGGAGCGGTACTGCACGATGGTAACTCCTCCGTCCGCAGCTTTCCGTACGGTTTCCAGAAGGCTGAGGCGGCATTTGGATGCTTCATCCGTGACCAGGTAGAGATGGAGATTGAATTTTTTCATGGCAGGGAATGGAAGGAATCAGTCCGTAAACAGAGGGGTGGAAAGATAGCGGTCCCCCGTGTCCGGCAGCAGGACGACGATGGTCTTTCCTTCATTCTCCGGGCGCCGCGCCACCTGTGTGGCGGCCCAGAGAGCTGCTCCGGAGGAAATACCCGTCAGCACGCCGTCCGTGCGCGCCAGTTCCTTCCCTGTGGAGAAAGCGTCTTCATTGGTGACGGCGATGACTTCATCGTACACGGAGGTGTCCAGCGTTTCCGGCACGAAGCCCGCGCCAATGCCCTGAATCTTGTGGGGGCCGGCCGTGCCCTGGGTCAGCACGGGGGAGGAGAACGGCTCCACAGCCACGATCCGGATGTCCGGATTACGGGATTTAAGGTACTTGCCCACGCCTGTGATGGTGCCTCCGGTACCCACGCCCGCCACAAAAATATCCGCTTTGCCTTCTGTATCATTCCAGATTTCCGGGCCTGTGGTGCGGAAATGCGCTTCCGGGTTGGACGGGTTGGCGAACTGGCCGGGGATAAAGCTGTTGGGCAGTCCCGCGGCCAGTTCCTCCGCCTTGGAGATGGCTCCCTTCATGCCCAGCGCGCCGTCCGTCAGCACCAGTTCCGCGCCGTAGGCTTTCAGGAGGTTGCGGCGTTCCACGCTCATCGTCTCCGGCATGGTCAATATAATCCGGTACCCGCGTGAAGCGGCCACCGCCGCCAGGCCGATGCCCGTATTTCCGCTGGTGGGCTCAATGATGACGGAATCCGGCTTCAGCTTCCCGGCGGCTTCCGCCGCATCAATCATGGCCTGGGCAATGCGGTCTTTCACGCTGCCAGCAGGGTTCAGGTATTCCAGCTTGGCCAGGAGCGTGGCGTTCAGGTCATTCCTGCGTTCGTAATTGGTCAGTTCCAGCAACGGGGTGCCGCCAATCAGTTCCGTAATGTTTTTATAAATTCTCATGGCTTGTAGGAAAAGAGCGTTGCTGCCGTTAAATCGTTAGAGAATGGCGCGGAAGCCTTGTTCCAGATCTTCCAGAATATCGTCGATATGTTCCGTCCCGATGGAAAGCCGCACGGTGGATGGCGTAATGCCTCCCGCCTTCAGTTCCTCCTCCGTCATCTGGGAATGGGTGGTGGAGGCCGGATGAATCACCAGGGACTTGACGTCCGCCACGTTCGCGAGCAGGGAGAATAGTTCCAGGGTTTCGCAGAACTTGCGAGCTTTTTCCGCGCCACCCTTGATTTCAAAGGTGAAGATGGAGCCGCCCCCGTTCGGGTAGTATCTCTTGTAAAGGTCGTGGTCCGGATGGTCCGGCAGGGAGGGGTGGTTCACCCTCTCCACCTGGGGATGGGAGGCCAGATAGTCCGCTACGCGCAAGGCGTTCTGCACATGGCGTTCCACCCGCAGGGAGAGTGTTTCCAGCCCCTGGAGCAGCAGGAAGGAGTTGAACGGGCTGATGGTGGCTCCCGTATCCCGCAGCAGGGTGGCCCGGATTTTGACGATATAGGCCAGATTGCCGCATACCTCAGCGAACACGGCTCCGTGGTAATTGGGGTTGGGCTTGCTGATGCCGGGGAACTTGTCGTTCTGCGTCCAGTCGAATTTACCGCCGTCCACAATCACGCCGCCCATCACCGTGCCGTGGCCGCCGATGAATTTGGTAGCGGAATGCACCACGATGTCCGCTCCGTGTTCCAGGGGGCGGAATAGGAAGGGCGTGGCGAACGTGCTGTCCACAATGAGCGGGATGCCGTGGGCGTGCGCCACTTCCGCCAGCGCTTCCATATCCACGATGTCGCAGTTCGGGTTGCCCAGGCTTTCCACGTACAGGGCCTTGGTATTGTTCCGGATGGCCCTGGAAAAATTCTGAACGTCCCTTGCATCCACAAAAGTGGTTTCTATGCCGGCGTCCGCCAGCGTATTGGCAAAGAGATTATACGTCCCGCCATATACGGTGGAAGAAGAAACGATGTGGTCCCCGGCCCGGGCGATGTTCTGGATGGCATACGTGACAGCGGCTGCCCCGGTGGAGACGGCCAGCGCGGCCGCCCCTCCTTCCAGGGAGGCGATGCGTTTTTCAAAAACATCTGCGGTAGGGTTCATCAGGCGGTTATAAATATTGCCCGGCTCCGCCAGGGCAAAACGGCCTGCCGCCTGTTCCGAGTCTTTGAAGACATACGAAGTGGTGGCGTAAATAGGCACGGCGCGCGCATCGGTGGCCGGATCCGGACTTTCCTGACCCACATGGATCTGGCGTGTTTCAAATCGATGGTTCTTACTCATGGTTTTTATATTCCTATCGGAAAACTAGGGAATAAATAATGAAAAGGAAAGCAGATGTCAAGCTCCGGGTAAAAAAAACGGGACATGGGCCGGAAGGAGAAAGGAAGGGGAAATGTTCAGGCCCGCGGCCGCTGCTTAAATGCCTGCTCCGTAGTCGCAGCCGATTTCCTTCTGCTGTTCGGCCAGATCTTCCAGCGTTACGCGGCGCAAATAATTCTCAATGACTTGTTGCAGCCCGCGCCAGAAAGGCAGCGTGGCGCAGCCGGCCGCCCGCGGGCACGGATTCTCGTGGGAAGCCGTGCAGGAAAGGGGCAGGAGGGAGCCTTCCGTCAGTTTCAGGATATCTTCCGTAGTATATTCGCGCGGATGCCTGGAAAGGCGGTATCCGCCGGCCTTTCCCCGGAAGCTCTGGACGAATCCCGCTTTCAAAAGGATGGCGATAATCTGTTCCAGATAACGTACGGTAACGTCCTGCCTGGCGGAAATCTCCTTCAGGGAGATGTAACCCTCGTCGCGGTGCTGGGCGAGGTCAATCATCAGGCGCAGCGCGTAACGTCCTCTGGTGGAAACCTTCATCATACTGGCTAACTAAACGATATTTCTGTCTGTCCGTCAATCGGGAAAGAAGCCCCCAGAAATGGGCGGCCGGCTTGGCCCTTTTCCCTCCTGCCTGGTTTAGTGGGTGTAGTGGCGGGGTACCCGGGGGCCTATTCCGGTAAAAATCTCCCAGGAAATGGTGCCGGCCTTTTCCGCCAGTTCCGTCACGGGGATATGCGGCCCCATGATTTCTGCGGTCATGCCCGGTTCCGCGTGCGGCGCCCGGCTGACGTCCACCATGATCTGGTCCATCGTCACGCGCCCGAGAAGGGGGCAGGAAACGCCGTCCACCATGACGCGGGCGCCCTTGTGGGCCAGGGAACGCAGGTAGCCGTCCGCATAGCCTATGCCTACGGTCGCCACCCTGGTGGGGTGGTCCGTCACAAAGGTGCCCCCGTAGGAAATGCCGTGGCCTTCCGGCAGCGTGCGCACCACCGTCAGGCGGGAAAAAAGGGCCATGGCCGGCTTCAATTGCGCGGCCCATGGGGAGGGAATGGGGGAAAAACCGTACAGCACCAGGCCGGGGCGGCACATGTTGTTGGAGGGAATTTCATAATCCAGGGAGGCGGCGCTGTTGGCCAAGTGGCAGTACTTCAAAGGCAGTTTTTCCCGGATGCGGGCGGCCATCTGTTCAAAGCGGGAGATTTGCCTGAGCGTAATCTCCCGGTCCTCGTCCGCGCAGGGAAGGTGAGCGCCCAGGCCTTCCAGATGCAGGCTATCCAGTTCTCCCAGGCGGGAAAGCAGTTCTTCAAGCTGGTCCGGCAGGAATCCGCCGCGGCCCATTCCCGTATCCACGGAAAGGTGGATGGGCAGCGTCTTTCCGTACAGCCGCGCCAGGGAATTGTAATGCGCGGCTTCCTCCATGGTGGAAATGAAGGAGCGCCAGCCGTTCAGCACGATTTCCTCCCGTTCCTCCGGGAACGCGGGGCCCAGGATGTAAGGGCGGGTGCGGCAGCCCGCCTGGCTGATGCGCCGGGCTTCTCCCACATTGGCCACCCCGAAGAAAGCGATGCCTTCCGAATCCAGCGTGCGGCAAACCTGTTCCAGGCCGTGGCCATAGGCGCCGGCCTTCACGACGGGCATGTAATATTCCCCTTTGGCCGCCTGTTTGACGACATTCAGGTTATGGCGGATGGCCCCAAGGTCGATTTCGGCCCAGGCGCGGGGAGGGCTGGTTGCTGGCATGGTTGGAGAATGGCGGAAAGGTTGAAAAAAGAGGGGCGACGGACGCTCCCGGCGCAGGGGATTGTCCGCCTTTGACCGCGCAATTCCAGACGGATTTTTGTCAGTCTTTCGAACTTTCAGAAGGTGTAAAAACTGCCATGTGCTGAAACACATGGCAGTTTGATAAAAATGCTTTTGTTACCGGTGTGACTGGCTGGCAGTCAGGAAAATCGGTTTGCATTTCAAATTTTGTCTTGAATCCGTTGGGAATTAAAGTGATGTTCAGATGTTTTGTCAACTGTTTTTTTTCTGAATGGAATAATTTTTAAAATACTTGATGGAATGCAATATTGGCATATAATATAAATTAAAGCAGTTTTTTTTGTAATGTCGCGTTCTCTCACTTTTTCGTTTGATATTGGTTATGCATCCATTGGATGGGCTGTCATTGCTTCCGCATCCCATGATGATGCGGATCCCTCGGTTTGCGGTTGCGGTACGGTTCTGTTTCCGAAAGATGATTGTCAGGCATTTAAAAGGCGTGAATACAGACGTTTGAGACGCAATATCCGCTCCCGGCGCGTTCGCATCGAGCGTATCGGCAGATTGCTGGTTCAGGCGCAAATCATCACGCCGGAAATGAAAGAAACTTCCGGGCACCCCGCTCCCTTTTATTTGGCGTCAGAAGCGTTAAAAGGGCATCGAACTCTCGCCCCGATTGAGCTTTGGCATGTTCTCCGCTGGTATGCTCATAACAGAGGGTACGACAATAATGCCTCATGGTCTAACAGCCTTTCAGAAGATGGCGGGAACGGGGAGGATACCGAGAGAGTGAAGCATGCTCAAGATTTGATGGATAAACATGGGACGGCGACCATGGCGGAAACCATTTGCCGGGAGTTGAAACTGGAAGAAGGCAAAGCGGATGCTCCGATGGAGGTTTCAACGCCGGCTTATAAAAATCTCAATACCGCCTTTCCTCGCTTAATCGTGGAAAAGGAGGTACGGCGCATATTGGAGCTTTCCGCGCCTCTGATTCCTGGGCTGACTGCGGAGATCATAGAGTTGATTGCGCAGCATCATCCCCTGACAACGGAACAGCGCGGCGTGTTGCTTCAGTACGGGATAAAATTGGCTCGGCGTTATCGTGGAAGTCTTTTGTTCGGGCAGTTAATCCCCCGTTTTGATAACCGCATCATCAGCCGCTGCCCTGTCACGTGGGCGCAGGTGTATGAAGCTGAGTTGAAGAAAGGCAATTCTGAGCAAAGCGCCCGTGAACGGGCAGAAAAACTATCCAAGGTGCCCACGGCGAATTGCCCGGAATTTTATGAATACCGCATGGCCCGGATTTTATGCAATATCCGCGCAGACGGAGAACCTCTTTCTGCAGAGATACGCAGAGAATTGATGAATCAGGCCCGACAGGAAGGCAAGTTGACCAAAGCCTCTCTGGAGAAGGCTATTTCTTCCCGTCTGGGAAAGGAGACAGAGACTAATGTAAGCAACTATTTTACTTTGCATCCTGACAGCGAAGAGGCTCTTTACCTGAACCCTGCCGTGGAAGTTCTGCAAAGAAGCGGCATCGGGCAAATTCTTTCGCCGTCTGTGTATCGAATTGCCGCCAATCGCCTGCGTCGCGGGAAGTCCGTTACTCCAAACTATTTGTTGAATTTGCTTAAGTCTCGTGGGGAATCTGGCGAGGCGTTGGAAAAGAAAATAGAGAAAGAATCTAAAAAGAAAGAGGCGGATTATGCCGACACTCCGTTAAAACCCAAATATGCGACGGGGCGTGCGCCGTATGCCCGCACCGTCTTGAAAAAAGTGGTGGAAGAAATTCTTGATGGAGAAGATCCGACGCGTCCTGCCCGGGGGGAAGCGCATCCGGATGGGGAACTGAAAGCGCATGACGGTTGCCTGTATTGCCTCCTTGATACGGATTCTTCCGTGAATCAGCACCAGAAAGAGCGCCGTCTTGATACGATGACCAACAACCACCTTGTGCGTCACCGTATGTTGATTCTGGATCGCTTGCTGAAGGATTTGATTCAAGATTTCGCCGGCGGGCAAAAAGACAGAATCTCCCGCGTTTGCGTGGAAGTTGGCAAGGAGCTGACGACGTTTTCCGCCATGGACAGCAAAAAGATTCAGAGAGAACTAACTCTGCGCCAGAAAAGCCATACGGATGCCGTCAATAGATTAAAACGGGAGTTGCCGGGGAAAGCGCTTTCTGCCAACCTGATACGCAAGTGCCGCATTGCCATGGACATGAACTGGACATGCCCGTTCACCGGCGCAACGTATGGCACGCATGAGCTGGAAAATCTGGAGCTGGAACATATCGTGCCCCATTCTTTCCGGCAGTCTAACGCGCTTTCTTCTCTGGTTCTTACCTGGCCGGGAGTCAACAGGATGAAAGGTCAGCGCACCGGGTACGACTTTGTGGAGCAGGAGCAGGAGAATCCTGTGCCGGATAAACCCAACCTGCATATTTGTTCCCTGAATAATTACAGGGAATTGGTTGAAAAGTTGGATGACAAGAAGGGGCATGAAGATGACCGCAGGCGCAAAAAGAAGCGCAAAGCCTTACTGATGGTGAGGGGATTGTCTCATAAACATCAATCACAAAATCACGAGGCCATGAAGGAAATAGGCATGACGGAAGGCATGATGACGCAGAGTTCCCACCTGATGAAACTGGCATGCAAGTCTATTAAAACCTCTCTGCCGGATGCGCACATCGACATGATTCCCGGCGCTGTTACTGCTGAAGTTCGCAAGGCGTGGGATGTTTTTGGGGTCTTTAAGGAATTATGCCCGGAAGCTGCCGACCCGGACTCCGGCAAGATTCTTAAGGAAAACCTGCGTTCTCTCACTCATTTGCATCATGCCTTGGATGCCTGTGTGCTGGGGCTTATTCCCTATATCATACCCGCTCATCATAATGGTTTGCTGAGACGTGTTCTTGCCATGCGCCGAATTCCGGAAAAACTGATACCTCAAGTCAGGCCTGTTGCGAATCAGCGTCATTATGTCCTGAATGATGATGGACGCATGATGTTGCGTGATCTTTCCGCCTCTCTTAAAGAAAATATTCGTGAACAATTGATGGAGCAGAGGGTCATTCAGCATGTCCCTGCAGACATGGGCGGCGCTTTACTCAAGGAAACCATGCAGAGAGTGCTTTCTGTTGATGGAAGCGGGGAGGATGCCATGGTTTCTCTTTCCAAAAAGAAAGATGGGAAGAAGGAAAAAAATCAGGTAAAAGCAAGCAAATTGGTCGGAGTGTTTCCGGAAGGCCCGTCAAAATTGAAGGCTCTTAAGGCAGCCATAGAAATTGATGGCAATTATGGGGTGGCGTTAGATCCCAAGCCGGTGGTGATCAGACATATTAAGGTGTTTAAGCGAATCATGGCCCTGAAAGAACAGAACGGCGGCAAGCCGGTGCGCATTTTGAAAAAAGGCATGTTGATTCATTTAACCTCGTCTAAAGATCCCAAGCATGCAGGTGTATGGAGAATTGAATCCATACAGGATTCAAAAGGTGGCGTAAAATTAGATCTTCAGAGAGCGCATTGCGCTGTACCTAAAAATAAGACGCATGAATGTAATTGGCGTGAAGTAGATCTCATTTCTTTATTAAAAAAATACCAGATGAAAAGATACCCTACTTCTTATACGGGAACTCCACGATAAGGCATTTTACATGTCATACCATATTCTAAGCATAGATGCCTATACATGCCATCTGAGCTGCGACAAGGGCCAACTCAGATGCGCGGATGGAGAGAATTCTCCCCGAACGATTCCGCTGGAGGATGTGGGGGCTGTTGTGCTCAGTTCTTTTAAGGCGACGCTCACGAGCAATTTGCTGATAGAACTGGCCAGGAAGAGAATAGGATTTGTGCTGTGTGAAAGCTACAGGCCTGCCGTGCTGCTCCTTCCAGCGGATCGGTCTACGGATACCGGTCTGCTAAGACATCTGGCGGATATGCCGGCCCGTTTGCGGAACCGCCTTTGGCAAAAGACTTTGGATGCCAAGTGTGGGAATCAGACGGCTCTGGCCCAAGCATGGAATCCGCATCATCCCGCCATTGCGGAGCTGAAGAGAATGGCCGTGACGGAAAAGACGGCGAGGGAAGCAGAGTGCGCCCGCCTGTTCTGGAGCGTATTTGCGGATACATGGGCAAACTCCGATTTTCGCAGGGGACGTCATGAGGAGGGGTTTAATAACCTCTTCAACTATGCGTACGCTATTCTGTTGTCTTGCATATTGCAATATCTCTTTGCTCTGGGGCTGGATCCCTGCTTCGGCATTTTTCATCAATCCCGGGAACATGCAGCGCCTTTGGCTTATGATCTGATGGAACCCTTCAGGCCTGCCTTTGACGCCAATGTGGCCCGTTGGATTCATTTGTGCCTGCGGGAAGGAAAAACAGAAGAGAGAGCAGGAGAAATCACCCGTGAGTTCAGGCAACATATTACAGCCACCTTGCAGGCTTCTGTCATGTACCGGGATAAACAGCTGCCGTTGAAAGCGGCGGTAGAGGCCGTTTGCCGCAGTTTCCGCAAAGCAGTTCTTGCCGGACAATCCGGACCGTATGAACCATGGCTTATGACAACTATAAAATGGGCTGGCTAGTTGTGTTCTTTGATCTTCCCACAACCACGCCGGAAGATAAAAAAACTATCAATATTTCCGTAAGGCTCTTTTAGAAGACGGCTATACGATGATTCAGTATAGCGTCTATGCCCGCGCGTGCGTTACTCAGGAAAGAATGGCTACCCACTCCCGCAGAATCCAGAAAATGATACCGCCTGATGGTTCTGTCCGCTGTCTTTTCGTTACGAATATCCAGTGGGATAAGATGTTCGTTTTTCATGGCAGGTCTTGTCCCCGACAGGAGGTTTCCCTGCCTCAGCAGATGCTCCTCTGGTAAAAATATCGGACGCCGTATTTTTTTATAAGTCGCTGAACATAAAAATAAGGCACAGTATCTATTGTACTGTGCCTTATTTTGGATTCAAGGCAAAACGCCGCCGCTAATACCTTAAAAGCTAAGCACATTGTACTGTGCCTTATTTTGGATTCAAGGCAAAACGCTTCTTCGCCTCTGGATTTGGGCCGATCAATTGTACTGTGCCTTATTTTGGATTCAAGGCAAAACAGTCACCCATGCCGGAAGCGGCCGGAAGCTATTGTACTGTGCCTTATTTTGGATTCAAGGCAAAACAAAGCAATTTTTATACGGTCAATCATCAGGATTGTACTGTGCCTTATTTTGGATTCAAGGCAAAACAAATGCGCCTCCGGTCTGATGGCGCAGGGGATTGCTCCGCCTTTGGCCACGCAATTCCAGACGGATTTTTGTCAGTCTTCCTTTAACGGAGCGGGAGAAACAAAGCTGTGCGTCCAGAACATGGCGCCGGTTGCGGAGGTGATGCCCTCCATATTAAGATAGCGGGCCAGCAGCAGGGAGGGGGAGGAGTGTCCCATCTCCTTCTGGAGAAGGTTTTGATTGCAGAAATGGGCCAGGTGGTAGGAGGCGTAGGTATGCCTCAGCACGTCCTGAACCCATCCGCTTTTTTTCAGGATGCCGGACCGGCGCCTTACTTCCCTCCATTTCTTTTCCCAGTTGGGCGGGCAGACGGAACGGGCGGGGGAACCGGCGGAAGACATCCGGCTGAGGATGGAACCCAGCACGGGAAGGATGGAAACATGGCGGCTCCCTCCCGTTTTGGTATGGGTGGGCGCCAGTGAAACCAGGCCGGATTTCAGATTGATATGCTTCCACGTCAGCCTTTTGACCTCGTGGGGGCGTATACCCGCGTACAGCATCAGGGCGCAGGCCGGCAGGCATTCCCCTCGAAACAACTGTTCCGCAGTGTGGAGAAGTCGCTTTGCCTCGTACAGGGAAAGGGCCCTGATGCGTTTTTCCCTGAGGATGGGGGGAGGAACCAGAAAGGCCGCGTTTCTGCGGCACCATCCGCGCTTCAGGGAATAATTCAGGATGCCGCTCAGGATCAGCCGCCCCTTGTGCCGCTGGCGGGGAGTGGAAAAGCTTTTGCGGAGATAACGCCCGCAATCTTCCGGAGTGATGGAACGGACCTGCTTCCTTGCCAGCTCCGGGCATTTTTTCATCATCCGGGCGGCCATATAGCGGATTTCCTGCAGCGTGCGGGGACGGCGGTGTTTCCTTGCTTCCAGGCTGGCGCGGACAGCCTGGGAAAACGATACGCTTTTTTCCCTGTCGGCAAGAGCCTCTCCTCCCAGCCGTATGCAGCGTTTGGCTCGGGTTATTCTGTCGCCTCTTCCGCGGCTGGTGTCCAGGAGATCCTTTAAAAGAAGGAAAGCGTCCATGGGCGGAATGCCCAGGGAACGGATGAGGAAGATTCCGGCCTGGTCTGCGTCAGTTGGGAAAGAGGAAGTAGGTATGTTCATGAAGAACGTTGTAACAGAGGATTCCCAATCCGTACACAAGTCTAAAATGTGCTGATAACAGCTATAAAAATCAAACAAGAACGAGAGAGGAGATGGAAGTGGATAAACAATGATTTATGAAAATATGTTAGATTTTTTTCTACATTATTCAATATAAGTGTACGGATTGGGAATCCGTTAGAACAGGTAAAAATGAATATCTCTATTTCCACATTAATCATATTTGGAACAGTCTTTCTGATGGGTGAACATGTTTTAGCTCGAACCTTGGAAACGGGAAGCCCAGAGGATGCTGGGAGACTGTTATTTTTTTGGAAACGGAGTTGGGAAAAATAAAAGAGAAGCCGTAAACTGGTATTTTTTGTCAGCCAAAAAAGGAAATGCAGAAGCACAAAGAAGATTGGGTGCATGTTTCTATTTTGGGCATGGAGTCGCTAAAAACAGGCAAGAAGCAATACGTTGGTATCGTCTGGCTGCGGAACAGGGAAATACCGTTGCCATCTCCATGCTGAAGAAGCTGGGAGTAATGTAAAGGGAAGAGAGAAGAGGCATAGTTACTGTATTTATAAAAAGATCACCAATGAAAAAAGTTATGGAACAGTCGGAAGAAAGGCTATCCCGTATTGATGCATACAATAAACTTGTGGACGTCGCAATATTGACAAAAACGAGTTCTAAAGCAGTTGCAGACATCGTGAATAATGAGTTGGGAATAGAGTGTAATGCGTCTGACGTACAGGAGATTTTGAAGTCTTCCGTATCTGCTTCCGATATGCATAAAATCCGCAGAGAGATAGAGGGAAATGCTTCTATAAAAATGGGGAATGCGAATAGAAATTTATTTTTGAAAAAATATGTCAGTTTTTCCGGTCGTATTTCCAGATCTGAATATTGGGTGCTAAAGTTGCTGATATTGCCAATGATGGCTAGTATTCTTCTTTGTGGAGTTGTAATGATGTGGAGTAAAACAGGGAATGATGCAGGAATGTTGGTGTTGACAGTTATTATTTTTATTTGTTTTATATATTTCAATATTGTTGCGGATGTCCGAAGGCTTCATGATATAGGAGAGAGCGGATGGTGGGTGTTTTTAAAACTGGTTCCTTTGGCCAACATTGTTATTGCGGCGTTTCTTTTTTTTAAAGGTGGCCAAGCAGTTGGTAATCAACATAGAGACTTAAGAGCTTCTCACTGAAAAACGGTTGAGTATTTGGTGTTTGCCCTGGTACGGACAGGACGTCTTTTCCGATGTAATACCAAACGGATCTTTTCAGTTTTTTCCGGAATGGATATCAGGCGTTTCCTCTTTTTCCGCTGGAGGTGCCGAGGATGCGTCCCGCAGGGTCTTCAGCAGGGCCGCCATGGTGTCTATGTCTTCATCCGTCATGGAGGAAAGGTCGTCCAGTTTCTTTTTGATGGCCTCAATTTCCTCCTCCCGGTACGGCAGCGCTTCTCCGCCGTGGGGACTCAGAAAGAAGGAAGTGATGGTGCTGGTGAGCGTTCCCACGAATCCAATGCCCGTGAGCATCAGGAATACAGCCAGGAATTTGCCTGAAGTGGTGACCGGATAGGTATCCCCGTAGCCTACCGTGGTAGCCGTGACGAAGGACCACCAGATGCCGTTGGGCAGGCTCATGCCTTCCGCCAGATGGATGCCTACGGCCCCCAGCAGGATGATGACCAGGGCGGCGATGCAGATATACTTGAATCCGTTCGTGTTGAAGAAACGCCGGATGCGCGTGGTGAACCTCATGGCATAGGAAAACAGGTCCAGATATCTGGCGAGCCTTAAGATTTCTCCCAGCGAGGCGAATCTGAACAGGCGGAACAGGGCGTCAAAGGGAATAATGGCCAGCAAATCCCAGGGGTGTTCTTTAACGAAGAGCCATTTGGACCGGCTGATGGA
>OMBO01000759.1_pt1 | contig 16829 bp, 18 predicted proteins | sample 1644901 | NCBI WGS metagenome assembly OMBO01 (sample SAMEA103958144, study PRJEB25191) | human gut metagenome | reverse complement strand
ACCATGCCAAAGCAGAAAAAGCCATATAAACATGAAGATGAGATTATTTGAGTTGCAAGAATACACAGGAAATATTTGTAGCTACTCACAATGGACTTTTGACGTGGTTCTGGTATTATATAAATATAAAAGGAGTATATGGAGGCACATTATGACGAACGAAGAAATATATGCACGTTACTCCATTTCAACAATTGAGTCGTACACGTCTAAAGAACTTAAAAAAATTCGTGCACTATTTCTTGAATGTGGCGTTGCACAGAACGATGACCAGTTGATGCTAGAACACGAGCATGCAGTTAATATAGCTACATACGGAACAGACTTTAGGGCAGCTGTTCTTGCCTGTGTGAATGGAAATAGTGAGAGCTTCGGTATCTTGGAAGAATGGGAATATGTAAGGGATTACAGATACTCTGTAATTTTTACGACGGAAAATTTCAATAGTGGTCTTGACGCAGCTGCTCAATTTACATCCTTTGAACGGAAATGTTTTCCCTTTTATAGTGGAATAGAATCACCAGTATTTTGGAATTATAATGAAGACATTGCTTTTTTGAAATTTAATAGGGTGTTTGATGCTATCGCACCAAATACTGACGAAGAAGTTCGAATAAGGTATCCGATAATTGCTACTTTTCATAAAAATGCAAAGCTTATCGAAATCAGGTTTGATACACTTCGCACAGTGTTTATTGAAGGGCCAGATGATTTTTATATCGAGCTTATAGCATCAATCCAGCATTTTTTCAACCGTGAGCTAAATTGCGAATTAACGCCGCTTGATTTGGATTTCCTCATTACTACAGGTCAAAGTGGGTACGGTGGCGTCCGATTGGTGGCGCAAAGTATGCGTATGGCCAATGGAACGTGTGCTGAGTTGGATTCTGGAAAAAATGAGCAGTACTTGCTACCGTTCGTGGGTGAACTTTCAGACTTTTTAGTGAGATTTGAAGATAGTTTCAATCGTGTGCCGGATTTGAAGCATGCCTTTGAAGACTTTATTGATGAGAAGAACACTATGTCCTACTATCCATGGATAACGCTACTATGGGAAAACGGTTGTAAAACGAAGGCATCAAAAGTTAAATTTACCTTTAACTACTGCCAAAAGGGTTATTGCCTAATGCAACATTACTTTAGCAGCACTTTAGTCGGAATGGAGAGGATGAATAATGTTGTCGGCTTTATTGACGCAGTTAGACGGAATACTACATGACAAATATACATTCTCGGAAACTCGCAATCAAGAAATATTAGCCTTTTTTAATCGCTATTCATCTGGTGAGTGGATATACCCTGGTGTAATTAAACGACACCTTTCAATGCCAATCGATACTGTATATAAACTTTTATCTGAATTAGAAGTCCGTGGTGCTGTAGAAAGTTGGTATGAGTACTGCTGTGGACATTGCCAGCGAGTTTTGGGAACGGTTCAAGTGTTTAATCAGTTGCCTGAGTATTTTGACTGTGAAGTATGTGGGGCGCATATGAATACTATGGATAACACAATCAAAATCTATAAGGTTTGCTAAACATGTGTAACGAAACACCGTCTTTGCTGGACCTGATGAAACAGTATCGAGATTTTTACTCCCCACAGGAATTATGTCGGCTATCTGGCGAGCAAAGAGAGCACTATTCTGACCTTTTAGCACACGTTAAGAGTGTAAATAGCTCAAAATGTAGTGACAGAATAAAGGGTGCTGCGCTTGAAGAATTAGTTGCATATTTATTGCAAATATCAGGTGGCATTTTTAAAGTTTTGAAAAATGTCCGCACTTCGACAAACGAAATTGACCAGCTTGTAACATTAAATGAAAATGGGCGCCCTTTTCTCGGACTTCAACTAATTTCTCCACGATTGGGAAATTTCATTGGAGAGTGCAAGAATTATTCAGGTGCCGTGGACGTGACATATGTGGGGAAATTCTATAGTCTCTTGTTAACAACAGGGATAAACACAGGAATTTTATTTACATATCACGGCGTGACCGGGACTGGTTGGACAAACGGAAACGGTCTAATTAAAAAAGCATATCTTCAAAGAGAACTTGATGAACACCGCGTTGCGATTATTGTCTTTTCTGTTACTGATTATGAGAGAATTCAGAATGGAGAGAATTTTATTTCTTTAGTAGAAGAAAAACTTTTCGCTTTAAAGACTGATACAGATATTTCTCAGTATATTAGCTCACATGAGGCAGAAACGGTTTTTCTGGGGCAGGCATAACGATGGTCCTAGATAGATACTTGCTTCCGTACCCACTTTCGTACCCACTTTTATTTTCGGCCACCGAAATACAGTGTTTTTAAGCACAAGAAACGCAAGCAAAACGCCTGTAATCTCAATGAAATTTCGATTGCCGCCACGATTATACGTGGTTCAAATCCCTCTCCCGCAACCATCAAGCTGAACCAAAAAAGATATCAGCGCGAAAAGCCCAGAAGTTTCAACTGTTTCACCCCATAGGTACACAATGTGTCATAGGGGTACAGCTGGTACGGGCAAAAGCAAGACGCAAGCTCATGCATTTGAGTTTGCGTCTTGCTTTTTACATAAGGATAGAGCTTGACAGGAGCAATGTCGACGCTCGGAGTTTTCAGGCGCATCCTGATAAAATGCTGTGTTTTCAAGGGTTGTGCGGTTTTTACCGACAACACCCGGTTTCTCTGGATTTCCAGAAAACCATTGAAAACACTAGGAAAACTAGCTTTTTCGATTTCTTCAGCGATAGTAGTCAAACAGTAGTCACCATCATGTGACGGCTTCCTGATTTGCCGCTCTTACGCAGGAATTGCACCGCCCGCAAGCGGCTTGCCGCTGCACATGCAGTTACAAATACCCGGCAGCAGTCAAATGACTGCTGCCGGGTATTTTTGAGGGATTCTGCATTTCAGAGATACTGCAAAGCTAAAATTATCGCCGGTCAGCCGTTGATATCCAGATCGGCTGTGACCTGATAGTAGTCACAGGCGTGGGCGGTGTAGCCGGTGACGGTACTCTTGGAGATCATGTTCATCTGGAGGAACGAGCAGAACACATAGGCGTTATCGTCCAGAATCGTCTGCTGGAGCTTAACGGCCAGTTCGCCGCGCTTTTCGGTGTCAAACTCTGTTGCCAGTTCGTCGATCATGGCGTTCACGTCCGTGTTTTCATATGCGCCAAAGTTATAGCTCATGCCGGGTACACAGCAGGATGTGAAGAAATACTGCGGGTCGCCGGACGGCGCTGTGACCATCGCAGAAGCGTAAATATCCCAGCATGTCATATCAGCGAGGAACTCGCGGCGATTCGCCGTACAGTTGATGTCAACATCAATTCCGATGTCCTTGAGCGTTGCCTGTGCGGATTCTGCCAGCAGCGGCAGTTCCTGACGGCTGGGGTAGGTCAGCCAGCGGATTGTCAGCTTCACGCCGTCCTTTTCGCGGATGCCGTCACCATCGGAGTCAATCCAGCCGGCAGATTCCAGCACTGCTTTTGCGCCTTCAGGGTCATAGGTTTCGGTCGTCACGTTCTCCCCGCCGAAGGTCGCAAATCCATCCGGGAACACACCGTTGCCGGGAACGCCGTGACCGTCCAGCAGCGCGGAGACAAAGCCCTGCTTGTCAATGCCCATAGCAATGGCCTTACGAACGGCCGCATCCTGGATGATGGGGCTTGTCATGTTCATGGAGGCAAAGAACGCGCGGGAGGTCTGGATGCTGGAGAACTGATAATTGCCGTTTTCAAAGTTCGGATATGCTTCATACGCCATGCCGTAAGCTGCGTCAATATCGCCGGCCTGCAAAGCCGCCGAGAGGGTATCGCCGTTGGAAAGCGTGCGGATGGTCAGCTCGTCGATTTTCGGCGTACCGTTCCAGTAATTTTCGTTCTTTGTCAGCGTCAGATGATCGTCCGTGACCATATCTGCTACGACATAAGGACCTGTGCCGGCGACAATGCCGGCATCAAAATCGCTGGCATCCACGTCAATGATGCAACCGTAAGGGTCGCCCAGATAGTTCATAAGTGCCGGGTTCGGCTCGCTGGTGGTGATGGTCAGGACCTGACCGTCCGCCTGCATGTCGGCAATTTTGGTGTCGCCGGGTGCGCGGTCGTGGTTTTCCAGCAGATGCTCAAAGCACTGCTTTACGGCTTCCGCGTCCATCTCTCGCCCGCTGGAGAACGTAACATTGTCCTGAAGCGTGATCGTCCACGTGAGGTTTCCGTCGTTTTCCCATGATTTTGCCAGCCACGGCTCAAGCTCCATGCTGTCGGTATAGTGTACCAGCGTTTCGCCGATGCCATAGCGGATGCAGGCCCAGCCGTTGTAGGTACGGTGGGGGTCAACGGTCTCTTCCCAGTTTTCCGAGTTGAACGTCGTATCGCCGATGACCATCGTCTTCTTGGCGGCGGGTTCGGATTCGCCCTGCGACGCGTCCGTCTGGGGCGCGGCCGTTTCCTGTGCGGCAGGCGGTTCGCTTGATGGCTGGCTGGCGTTGCCGCTGCACCCGGCAAGCAGCGTGATCGCAAGACATACGATCAAAAGAAGAGATACTGCTTTTTTCATCTTTTTGTTCCTTTCAGATTTCAAATATTGTTCTAGTCGAACTGGTTGTGTATTGTCTTCTTACAAAACGCTGTCGATCAGGCGCTTTGTATAATCATTCTGCGGATGATAAATTACCGCATCCGGTGCTCCCTGTTCCACGATGTCCCCATGGTACATAACCAGTACCCGGTCGCAGAACTGCTGCACCAGAGAGATGTCATGGCAGATAAACAAAATGGAAAGCGCCGTGCCCTGTTCACAACGAAGCTCGTTCAGAAGCTCCAGAATTTCTTTCTGCACTGTCACATCCAGTGCGGAGGTTGCTTCGTCGCAAATCAGCACCTTCGGCTTTACAGCAAGGGCGCGGGCAATCGCTGCGCGCTGGCACTGTCCGCCGCTGACCTCATGCGGATACCGCCCGGCAAAGGAAGCAGGCAGTCCGCACCGTTCCAGAAGCCGCTCTGCCTGCGCGTCTGCGTCATGCCGGGACATCCCGCAGTTTCGAAGACTTTCCCCAATGCCGTCACCCAATGTGCGGCGTGGGTCAAAGGAATCTGTCGGTGTCTGGAAAACCATCTGCATTTTCCGATAGATCATGCGGAGTGATTTTCCCGTTTTCAGCGTAATGTCCTCGCCATCCAGAAAAATCCTTCCTTCTGTCGCATCCAGAAGCCGCGTGATCAGATTCACCGCCGTTGTCTTTCCGCTGCCGCTTTCGCCGATGATGCCGAGACATTCGCCGGGCAGCAGGTCAAAGCTGATGCCATTTACAGCGGTCAAATTGCTCTGTCCGCTGCGGGTAAAGGTTTTTGTCAGATTTTGAACGCGCAGAATCGGCTCCATCTCACGCCCTCCTTAACCGCGGCACGGCAGACAGTAGCATGCGCGTATAGCTTGCCTGCGGATCATGCAGGACCGTCTGCGTTTCTCCGTACTCTACGGTTCTTCCATCCTGCATGACCAGCACCCGGTCTGCCATCGCACCGATGACGCCGATGTTATGCGCAACCAGTACAATTGCGGTTCCGTAGGTCTTGCGCAGCAGGAGCAGCTCTTCTAAAACCTGTTTCTGCACGGAAACATCCAGCGCGGCTGTCGGTTCATCGGCAAACAGAACGCCGGGACGCAGAAGCATCGCCGCCGCAATGCCGACACGCTGCTGCATTCCGCCGGACAGTTCAAAAGGATAGCTGCGCAAAATACGTCTGCCGTCTTCAAAGCCGAGCTTTTCGAGAAGCTCCAATGCGCAGTTCTCAAATTCCTTTTTTGTCGCAGAGCCGTGCTGCGTCATGATTTCGTAAAGCTGTGCGCCCACCGTGCGGATCGGGCAGAAGGAGCTGCCTGCGCTCTGAAAGATCATGCCAAGCTCCGGCCCGTTCAGCTTCCGCAGCGCTCTTGCAGGCAGATCTGGAAGGTTCCTCCCTTTATACCAGATGTCGCCCCGTGTCACTATGCCGCTGCTTCCGAGCAGCCCCATGGCAGCTTTCAGCAGCGTGGATTTCCCGCAGCCGCTTTCTCCGACAATTCCGAGAATCTCGCCGGGGCGCAGCGTAAAGCTCACATCCTGTACTGCCGGAATTCCGTTGTAGGAAATGTCCACATGGTCATATCGCAGTAATTCTTCCATTGGCTCACCTCCCACGGCTTTTGGGATCCGCGTAGTCCCGAATCGTATCGCCCAGCAGGTTAAAAACCATGACGGATATAAAAATTGCAATGCCGGGAGAAAACGTGATCCACGGCGAAGTGGTCATCAGACTGCGCGTATCGCTCATCATACTGCCCCATTCGGCTGTAGGAGGCTTCGCGCCAAGGCCAAGAAAGCTCAGCGCCGCCAGCTCCATCATCATCGTGCCGATATCCAGCATGGCCGTCACCAGAATCGGACCGATGATATTCGGCAGAATGTGTTTGAAAATCAGCTTGCCGGAGCTGCTTCCCGACAGCTTCGCTGCCTTCATCCAGACGGTTTCCTTCTGCGCAAGCGTCTGACTGCGGGCAATACGGGCATATTTCGGCCACGAGATCGCTGCCAGCGCAAGAATTGCGTTTTGAAGTCCTCCGCCCAGAGAACCAGCCACTGCCAATGCGAACACCAGTCCCGGAAAGGCGAGAAACATATCCGAGATGCGCATCAGCACCGTGTCCATCCAGCGCCCGTTCCAGCCGCAGAATACACCGACGGCGGTTCCCAGCACGGTAATGACTGCCACGAGCAGAAGTGTGGAAAAAATACTGGTTCTGCTGCCCACAATGACGCGGGAGAGCATATCTCGTCCATAGCGGTCTGTACCCAGCAGATGTTCTGCCGAGGGCGGGGCTTTGGCATTGCTCAAATCCTGCAAATAGGGATCGTATGGGGTAAGCTGTTCTGAAAATACAGAAAACAGAATCAGCAGCACGGCAAGCGTTCCAAACACAATCAGTCGGACTTTGACGCTGCTGCGCCGGATTCTCTGTTTGCGGATCGTCGGCTGACTCATACCTCACTCACCCCCAGTCTGATTCTCGGGTCGAGCGCGTGGTAAAGAAGATCGGTGATTAAGTTTACCATCACATAGATGATTGCCATCCAGACCACATACGCCTGAATGAGCGGATAATCACGCATCGTGATCGCGTCCACCGCCAGCTTGCCGACGCCGTCCCACATGAAGATGCTTTCAATGATCGCCGTGCCGCCGAGAAGACTTCCGATGGACAGCGCCAGCAGCGTAATAATTGTCAGCATGGAGGATTTCAGAACACTTTTCCAGAGAATCACCCGTCCGCGCACACCGCGCGCTTTTGCGCCCTCCACATAGTCCTTGTTCAGCTCCTCCAGCACAGTGGCGCGCACCTGCCGCATATACTTGGCGGACATGGCAACGGCAAGCGTCAGCGTCGGCAGTACGGCGCTCTGCACAGTCGTCCCGTTTGAGATCACAGGGAAGATGCTCCAGTGGATAGAGAACACCTGCATCAGAAGCAGCGCCACAAAAAAGTTGGGCAGGGAGTTCCCGATAAAGCTGAAAACGCGCAGAAAATAGTCCGTGAATTTATCATGCCGCACCGCCGCCAAAACGCCCAGCGGAATAGAGATGATAACTGTTGCACAAATTGCCAGAACCGTCAGTAGAAGCGTCGCCGGGAGCTTGGATACAAAGGTCTGAAACACGTCGCGTCCGGAAATGTAGCTGATGCCCATGTCTCCGGTCAGTATCCCGCCAACCCATGCCAGATACTGCGTCAAAAACGGCTGATCGAGTCCAAGCTCGGCGCGCTTGGCATCGATGATCTTCTGCGCTACCGCGCCCTTGTCGCCGTAAAGCTCGGTGATCGCGTCGCTACCCGCGATTCGCATCATGGCGAAGGACAAAAATGTGATGCCGACGAGAACCGGTATGAGCTGCAGAAATCGTTTGAGAATATATTTTTTCAAAATATCTCCTTACTGAAGCAGAGAACACTTCCAGCCTTCCACCAAAAACATTGGTGTTGAGGCGTTGTTGATGCGCTCTTCCTTTGTCCAGACCTGCTTCCAGATCTCCGTATCCGCGGCAGCCTGCATCCCGAGTCCGCGCAGCACCCGCAGATCCCATGCAGGACGCTGGTGCGCGGAAAGCGGTGCCTGCCGCGCGATCGCTTCCATCGCAGAAACATCTGTTCCCGCCGTTTCATCCCGAACATCAGAGCTGTGCAGATTTTTTCTGTCCTGCGCGTGGGCAAGCTGTGCGCCCTCATCCCACAGATAGCGATACCAGTTCGCGTCAAAGTTCAGAAGCACGCCGCCCGGTTTCAAGACGCGCATCCATTGGGCGTAGGCTTTTTCCGGATCATGCAGGTTCCATGTAACATTTCTCGTGACCAGTACATCGAAGGACGCCGTCTGAAAGGCAAGCTTTTCCGCGTTCATCTGCTGAAAGTGAATATGCTTTGCCAGCGCACCGGCATTGTGCCGCGCTTCTTCCAGCATCGACGCCGTATAGTCTACCGCTGTGACCTGATAGCCGAGCTCTGCCAGAATGATCGCGAAAAAGCCCGGCCCGGTGCCAACATCCAGCACCCGGATTTCCTCCGGGCATCTATCCGGGAATCGTGCAGCAATTCTGCCGGAGATTACACCGCGCCAGACTGTTTTCTGGTCAGAGGCAAGTTCTTCCTGATTGACTGTGGAATAACCGGAGGCGCGGTTCGTCCAGTAGTGGATATTTTCTTCCTCATAGGTTGCAAACTGTTTCATGGTATCATCCTCTCTCGTGCGGCGCTATGCTTTCCTTGCCCAAATGCCGAACATCGGCGCGTGCGTCAAATCCGACGCTCCAAGGATTCGCTGCCCGACTGTTGCATCTGACCGGCAGTCGGAAAAACCGATTCTGCGCAAAACACGCAGATCCCACGCGGGGCGCAGCTGCCCAATGTCCATGGTCAAGGTGATCTCGTCATTTTCCTGCTGCAAGGCGTCGGTCATGCCGATATGTCCATACGGGCTGTCCGGCGCGACCTTGCAGTTTTGCATACTGTGGCTGCGCACATTCGCGGCGTAGTCCGCGTCAAAGTTCAGGAGCCAGCCGCCAGGCTTCAAAACCCGGAACCATTCCCGGTAGGCCTTCTCCGGTTCCGGAAGCGTCCATGTGAGATTGCGGCTGAGAACCACATCAAAGCTTTCCTCCGCATAGGAAAGTGCCTGCGCGTCCATCTCCCGGAATACAATATCGAGATTTCGCTGTGCGGCAAGCGATCTGGCTTCCTCCAGCATGGCAGGCGTCAGATCAATGCCCTCTACCTGATGCCCGGTCTGTGCCAGCAGCACCGCAAAAAAGCCGGTTCCTGTGCCGACGTCCAGAATCCGCAAATGCTCCTTCTCCGGCAGAAGCCTTTCTATCTCACGGAGCCATTTTTGCCCCATTTCATTTTCAAGCTCATTTTTTCGCACTGCCCCAAAGTCGTGCGAGCGCAGCGTCCAATAGTGCCGGACGCGCTGCTCCATTGCAGAAATCATTGTCATACTTCCTTTTCCAATTCTCCATATGCGATCATGGGCGCTCCTGCCTCGATTCCAAGAGACGCTGTCTGATACAGCACCACGCCGTCAGTTTCCGCGTGAATCCTGCAAAGCGGCTCGCTGAAAATGTTCCGGATCTCGCCCAGAAGTTCTCCTTTTTGGATTTGATCGCCGGGCTTTTTCCTCGGATACCAACAGCCGCTTGCCGGTGCATCCAGATACCGGCCGTTCTGTACCATCGTGTGGGAATACGATATGGCGGGCGCATCCTTCAGAAATTCAAGTCCGCGCAGGATATTTTTCACATCCGCAATGTCCGCCAGAACCTCATCCTCCAAAAGCAGCCCGCAGCCGCCGCGTTCCAGAATGATCGCGGGAACGCCGCACTGACCTGCGTGGCTGTAAAAACCGTTTCTTGCTTCGGAACGGACCAGATATTTCGCTTCGGTCCATCTTGCCATGCGACAGGACGCCGCGCAGACCTCCGGCTTGGCTGCACCGTGGTAATATGCGTGCGGGATCAGGTTCTCACAAAAACCGCCGGAATGTAAATCCACCAGACAATCCGTATTTCGGATGATCTCCGTTTCCAGAAACGCAGCAAGCCTCTGTGTCTGTGTGCCGTCGACTGTCCCCGGAAATTCCCGGTCCAGATTTTTGCCGTCATGGGGTACAACGTCTGCGCTGCGCGAGAGAAAGCCATCATAATTGCAGCAATGCAGAAGTAAAATCGTTCCCTGTACATTTTCGGGTGTCAGCTCCTGCGCCAAGCGGATCAATGCTTCTATGCCAATGTACTCCCGGCTGTGAACGCCTGCGGAAACTGTAATCGTTTTGCCGGTTTCCCTGCCACAGATCAACGTGGCAGGGATCGTCATGCCCGTTTGCGGCACATGCAGGAGGATTTTCTTTTTGGTATTTTTCGCGTATTTCATGCTTGTTTCGGTCAGTCCACTTCCTCCGCGTCGACGAACAGATTCGTGACCTGCACGGGGATCGGCAGGCGGCTCTGCTTGACGGCGCGAAGCACCATATCCTTGAGCTCAGCGCAGCAGGGCTTGTCCATCGTGACAATGGTGACGCTTGCAACGTCGTTGAGGTTGAAAATGTCCGCCAGCTTCACCGTAATATCAAAGTCGTTTTCCGGGCAGCAGATCAGCGGCACCCGTCCCTTGGACAGTGCGTCATGGAAGCCCGGATAGGAAAATGCCGAGCAGTCCGCTGCAATGAGCAGATGTCCGTGATGATAGTAAGGCGAGAGCTTCGGCGCTTTGTAGAGCTTGATTGGCCACTGCACCAGGTCGCTGCTTTCCTGAAGCAGCGCTTCGGGGTTGAACTCACGAACTCGTTTCCACGGGTCAAAATTCTTGTCGATCATAGCGTTCCTCCTCAGCGAATGTAGCGGTCAATGGCCTTTTTGAAATCGTCAAGCGTCTGTGTATCGCCGGACTGCACTGCGTCCACGACGCAGTGGTCGAGATGGTCTTTCAAAATTACCTTGGCGATGGATTGCAGCGCGCCGATCACAGCGGAAAGCTGCATCAGAACGTTCGAGCAATCCTCGCCTTCGTCCACCATCGCGCGGACGTGCTGCAAATGTCCGGAGGCTCTTGCCAGCCGGTTCTGAACATATTTCGTGTTTTCATGGTGGTGCGGGTGCTTGTGGTCGTCCGCGTGGTCATGCTCGTGCGGATGCGCATGGTTATGTTCATGCGTGTGTTCATGTTCATGAAAATGCTCCTGTTCCAGTTCGTCCACGCACACCACCACCTTTCATTTTTGTATTTTACAAAATTTCGCGCTGGCTCGTAAGCCTCCCCGGGGGATGAAATTTTGTGTGCGGCACAGAAATCGGAACCCCCTCTGGGGGTCAGCCGCGTAAATAGAACGCTTTACGGGGATTATTTGCCCTTCAAGCACGGAAATACTTGTTAAATATAGCTGAATTTCTGACAGTATTTTATTCAAAATAGCGGCGCACCCGTCAAATATCCCATGTGGGGGATACAAAATGCCCGATGCAACCGCATCGGGCATTTGTGCTTATTTCTTTTTCAGCAGCGACGCTTTTACCGCGCCTTTCGGGTCTTTGACGAGCAGGATTACAAGCCAGATGATGAGACCCAGCGCAACCACGGACAAGCCGAGATAGAAGTCGTTGAGCATATCGATCGGTTCCGGCGTGAAGAACGCCTCATGCAGCTCGGCATATTCAAAAATCGCATCACCGAGCCACATAAGCGACGCGCCCCAGTACATGAGACTCAGTGTACCGAGCCGCATGGTGTTATCCGGCGCGTGCTTGTACCATAGAATCAAGCAGATGATCGCCGCAAATACACAGGTCAGAAGTGTCATTGCATCTCCTCCTTATCGAACGGCAGGCGTCACGCCGGACTCGCGCTTGACGATCTTATCCGCGGCGAGCGCAATGCAGCCCCACGCAGCCGTGACCAGAAGTGCCATCGTCACGCCGACGGTCGCCATCTCGTGCAGCATAACTGCCGCATCCTCCGGATTTGCCGCAGCCGTCAAAAACGGGAACCAGGGTACAACTTCGCCATGCCAGACATGCTCATACGCCAGCAGCGCTGCGCCGCCCCAGAGCATATTTTTGAGCCACTTGAGCTTGCGGGAGAATGGGATCTTGCCCTCCGCCACGACCTCATTCTTCTTTTCTACCTTGGAAACCACGCCCGTGACGATGGCTTCCGCAGTCGGAACCAGGAAACATGCCATTGTTTGTTCCTCCTTTTTCTTTGGCGATTTTCGCCGTTTCAGGATACCATCCAGTGTAGCGCGACGCATCGGAAAGAAAAAGCTCCCGGGGAGGTTCAAGTCAAAATGATTGTAGAAACTGTAAAACTTGCAGCCTTTACATTGTGCATTTTAGAGAAATATGACGCGATACGGAAGCCCGTGGGGAGGTTCAGTTTTTTGAAAAACAGTGCGTTTTCCGCGCAAAACCCCATGTGGGGATATGAAAACACGCGATGTGCGTACAAAAAGCATCCCCGGGGGGAGCTTCCGAATGGGCTTGCGGTCTGCTACAATACAGCCATCAGTTAATACGCAATCCTAATCCAATCCTAAAACAAAAGCGCGGCGTTTCTTGGGGAAGAAAACGCCGTGTTTTTGTTTGGAACGTAATAGCCGGAGCGCTATCCGCATTTACGGATAGCGCTCCTATTTTTTCTATCATTCTGCGTTGAGCGCCTCGGCAATCTCATGCGCGATGCGCTGCCGTTCCTCCTCATTCTCTGCCCGCGCATATCGTTCCAGCGCAGCATCCCGCAGATCTGCCGCCTGTCTGGACCATACCTCGAACTCGCCCTTGGTCATCAGTCCGCTTCTGATACGGGCAAAATATTTTTTGTAAGCCCGCTGGTGAACCTTCCAGACGTCGTTATTTTCCACCTTGCTTCGGAAGCTGCTGCTTGCGCCGATCTCCCGGCAGGTTTTACCTGGGTCTTCCGGCGCAGGACCGGCGCAATAGGCAAAGGTCGCGCCCGGCGCCTGCAAAAACCAGCGACCACAGTTGGCGCAGCGCTTCGGCACAAATCCCTTTTGCAGTCCTTTCATAAACTCCACATAGACAAAATCCAGCAGCCGGTCAAAGTACATTTTTTCGACCACCTCCGCCTCGCGCCCAGTGCCACGGATGCAGAATTGCGCGTTTACCTTCGGCGCGTCCACCTTCGAATCTGCGCCAAGGCTGACGCCGCTGACGAACGGCTCCAAGCCTTTTTTCTCAATCTGCTGGGCCAGAGAAGTTTTTCTCTGACCCTTTTTCTTTTCAAACGGCTTGCCCGCAAAAATGCCGTCCAGGAACCACACATAGCGCTCCTGAATCAATCGGATGGCGTCCAGCTGCTCCTGCATGAACCTCGGCAACGTATCGTCCTGCATCGCATATTCGCGGAACGCTTCCTGCGCTTCTCCCACGAATAATTCACGCACATCCATGCTTGCAAACAGCTGAACGTCATTCCAATACAGGCGGTAAAGCGGTAAAGATGCAAATCCATTTGTCACAGCCTGAAATGCCCGCGCTGCCTGCTCTGCATCCCTTTCTGCAACGGTCTTCCGATATTGATCCAATAATTCTTGAAACGGCGCAGCGTCAAGATTCAGAATTTCCGTCAGCACAGCGCTGTAGGGCTGCATCGCCGGATTGGATTCTACCCAATAGCCGGAAGCACCAAACTCCACCTTCGTATTGGTGCGCGGCCGATGAAAATCCAATAAATCTTTCCCCAAAACGCCCATGTGCGTGCGCCTCCTTTGTAGAGAATGTATTTTTGCTTGTGTAGTGTATGCGCTTAAATGATACATTACCTATTGTGAAATGTCAATGGTTGTGCTATCATCTGATTGCAGATTTGTAGATAATGTATCTATAACAAATAAAATCGAAAGGAAGTGAAAAAATGACCAAACTGGAAACCATCAACGCAGAAGATCTGCAAAATCGGACGTATGAACCAACGCCGTTTCTCGTCGACGAACTCATCCCGGAGGGCTTACACATCCTCGCGGGTGCGCCGAAAATCGGCAAATCGTGGCTGGCATTATGGCTCTGCTTGTGCATTTCGCAGGGGCAGTCGCTCTGGAATTTCGCAACAACGCAGGGCGAAGCGCTGTATCTTAGTCTCGAAGATTCGTTCCGGCGTATCCAGACGCGGCTCTTTGATCTGACCGAGGACGCGCCATCGACGCTGCACTTTGCGATCATGGCTGACATGCTCAAGCACGGGTTGGAACAACAGATCGAGCAGTTCTTGACAGATCATCCTGACACAAAGCTCGTTGTCATCGATACTTTGCAGCGTGTGCGCAGCGCGGGCAGTGACAGCAATTTGTATGCAAATGACTATCAGGACATCGGGCTTCTGAAAAAACTTGCGGACAAGCGGCACATTGCAATTTTGTTGATCCACCACCTGCGCAAACTCCACGACGATGATCCGATGAACATGATCTCCGGTTCGACGGGATTAAGCGGCGCGGCAGATTCGACGTTTGTATTCCAGAAAAACTCCCGTCTTGCCAACGTTGCGTCCTTGCACTGCACCGGGCGTGACATTCCGGATCGCACGTTAAAACTCGAATTCGGCGAGGAAGATCACATCTGGAAACTGCTTGAGGACAGCAAAACTTGCAGTGGCGCTTCTAAGATTTCAACGCTTCAACTCGTACATCTTTTCTCTGAATTGCTCCGTGCCGATCCTACATACCTCGGCTCACCATCGGCACTGTCCGCAAAGATCGACCCTGACGGCAGCCTCGGTATCACACCGAAAAAGGTCACGCGGTTGGTGCGGGAAAGCGTTGCGGCTCTAAGAGAAAACGGGATTTTAGCAGAGACGTACCGCAGCAACGGCAAACGGTGGATTTCGCTCAAACGTGCCGATAGTGCCGATTTTCCGTCCGTGAAAATAATCGGCACGATCGACCCTGCGGGTGTGCCGAGCGCCTGCACCGCGCCGTGAGCCGCGTGTCGCCGTCGTGTGCGGTTTTCTGCCCAGGCTGCGAGTGTGTGCGCAGCAGCGGTGCAAAAGCCAACGTTGCGCCGCCGTGCGGGCAACGCCGAAAAGCGCAGGTTAGAAACCCAGAAAAGCCCCGCCGCGGCGGGAAAAATCCTCCCGTTCGGGAGGAGCCAGCATCGCATTTGGCTAGTCGCCGGCGTCCCGGCGTCCTGCCAAATGCCAAATATCGGGCAGCAGCCCGAACCCACTTTATACGAACGGAGGATATATGACAAAGGACAAACAATTCAGCATTCGGATCTCAAAACAGGATTTAGAAGCGATACGCCAAAAAGCGGTTCAGGCGCACATGAGCCAGAGCGACTATGTAATCAGTTGTTGTCTGGGCAAGAAAATCATCATTCTTGACGGACTGAAAGAAGTCCTGCGGCAGCAGAAAGCCATTGGCAACAATCTCAACCAGCTGGCGGTGCTGGCGAACATGGGGAAAGTCCAGTTCGCAAATCTGGACTCCGCTGTGCAGGAGTTTGCCAGGATCAACACGGCTCTGCGGGAGTTGCAGGAGGGAGGTGCAGTGAGATCGCAATCGTCCATTTCGTGAACTACAAAAAAGGCACGCAGACGCGCGGGTGCATGAAAAGTGTCATGCGGTATGTGTCGCAGGTGAATAAAACGCTCTGGAATGGACAGCAGCTCGTCAGCGGCATCGGCTGTCAGCCAGAAACGGCGTTCGACGAGTTTCTGAGTACGAAGCTGCTGCACCACAAAGATGGCGGCGTGATGTTCTACCACATGGTGCAGAGCTTTCCGAAGGGCGCTGATGTCGACCCGCGCACAGCGCATGAGGCGGCACGCAGGCTCGCCGGATATTTCGAGGGCTGCGAGGTGCTGGTCTGCACCCACGTTGACCGCGAACACATTCATTCGCACTGTATTATCAACAGCGTGAATTTTGAAACCGGAAAAAAAGTACATATGGCAGACGAGCAGATTCAGGCGCTGCGTGTCTGCAATGACCAAATCTGCGGGGAACTCGGACTTCCGAAATTCCAGAAGGATGAGCAACGGCAGTCCGGCGGGATGTCCAACGCAGAGTATTATCCGGCATCTAAAGGTGAGAGCTGGAAGTTCGAGCTGATGCGCGTGATCGACGAGTGTATGCGCTGCGCAGGAAACCGTGAGGAATTTCTGATCTTGCTCCGCTCTGAGGGTTACGACGCCACTTGGACGGACAGCCGCAAGAACATCACCTACGTCACGCCGGATGGGCGCAAGTGCCGTGATAACAAGTTGCACATAGAAAAATACCTGAAAGAAAATATGGAGGCGGAATTTGGATACAGAACGGAGAATGACAACACAAGAAATGCTGACGCAGCACAAAAAGCTGATGGACGAGGCACAACGGCTGGAACCCAGCGTGATAGTCACGGAGCGGAACTGGAGCGCGCTGCTCGAAATGCAGGACAGGCTGTTCCGGCAGCAGATGCAGTTAGACACAGACCTGAAAATGCTTCTGACGAAAGCAGAAGCGCAGGAATCTCTGATCAAGATGCAAACGAGCGCAGAAAATTTCGAGAAACAGGCTGGGAGCCTGAGCGCGGGGTATTCTTCCGCCTGCAAAGCACTGACCGAGAGTACGAAGAACGCCCTGACCACAATCCTGAACGATACGAAGAATCAGCTTTCGGATATGGAGCAGACGGCACAGAAGAAGATCATCACCTGCGCGTGGATCTCGATTACAGCGGTGATCTTGTGCGCGACGCTGTGCGCCTTGGCCGTGCTGTGGAGCAGATGACGGACGATGCACCGACACGT
>OMBO01000737.1_pt1 | contig 17418 bp, 17 predicted proteins | sample 1644901 | NCBI WGS metagenome assembly OMBO01 (sample SAMEA103958144, study PRJEB25191) | human gut metagenome | reverse complement strand
TTCGCGGGGCCTGTTGGAAGCGAGAGAAAATCAGCGGGTGAGCGCGGCGGTATCCTGCGCGATCATCAGCTCTTCGTTGGTCGGGATGACCCAGACGGTGACCTTGGAATCGGGCGTGGAGATCACGACCTCTTCGCCGCGGAGCTTGTTCTTCTCTGCGTCGAGCTTGACACCGAGGAATTCCAGACCGTCACAGATGGAAGCGCGCATGGAGGCGGAGTTTTCACCGACGCCCGCGGTGAACACGAGGCAGTCCACGCCGCCGAGGGCCGCGGCATAAGCGCCGATGTACTTGCGGACTTCGTATGCAAACTTGTCGAGCGCAAGCTGTGCGGCCTCGTTGCCCTTTTCGGCTGCGGCGTCCAGATCACGGAAGTCGGAGGAAACGCCGTCGGACAGCGCCAGAACGCCGGATTTCTTGTTGAGCATGGTCAGGCAGTCGTCGGCAGACATGTTGTACTTGTTCATGATGAACTGTGCAACGCAGGTGTCGATGTCGCCTGCACGGGTGCCCATCGGGACGCCGGCCAGCGGGGACAGGCCCATGGAGGTATCCTGGCATTTGCCGTCCTTGACGGCGGAGAGAGACGAGCCGTTGCCGAGGTGGCAGACGATGACACGGTGCGCGTTCTCCACGCCGCCCATCAGCTCGATGCAGCGCTTGGAGACGAAGCGGTGGGAGGTACCATGGAAGCCGTAGCGGCGCAGATGATCCTCGGTGTAGTACTTGGTGGGGATGGCATAGCGGTATGCCTTCGGAGGCATGGTCATATGGAATGCGGTATCGAACACGGCGACCTGGGGCTTGCCCGGCATGGCCTTCTCACAGGCCTCGATGCCCATGAGGTTGGCGGGGTTGTGGAGCGGGCCAAGCGGGATGCAGTCGCGAATGGCCTGCTTGCAGGCCTCGTCGATGATGCAGCTCTCAACGAACTTGTCGCCGCCGTGCAGAACGCGGTGACCGACTGCGTCGATCTCATCAACGGACTTGATGACGCCGTCGACCGGATCGACCAGAATGGCCATAACAGCCTCGATGGCTTCCTTATGGGTGGGCATCGGGATGTCCTTTTCGACCTTCTTGCCGCTCGCAGGGACCTTGTGGGTCAGGCGGCCGTCCAGACCGATGCGCTCGCAAAGGCCCTTTGCGGCGATGTCGCCGGTGTCGGGATTCATGAGCTGATACTTGAGACTCGAGCTGCCGGCGTTGATAACCAGAATGTTCATAGTTCTTCACTCCTGTATTTCTTTTTTTCAGCAAACGTGCTAAAATCTTTCACAGCAAGCTTTATCATACAATAAAAATCCTGCGGAAACAAGTGCTTTCCGCAAGAAATTCCGAAGGAGGCGCGCCATGCGGGCAGCCGGGATCATTTGTGAATACAACCCGTTCCATCTTGGACATGAAAAGCAGCTCCGGCTCGTGCGGGAGCGTGTAGGAGAGGACACAGCCGCCGTCTGCCTGATGAGCGGCAATTTTGTCCAGCGCGGCGCGCCTGCCGTGTTCGACAAGACCGTCCGCGCGCGGGCGGCGGTCGAGTGCGGCGCGAGTCTTGTACTCGAGCTGCCGGTCACAGCCGCACTTTCCTCGGCGGAGGGCTTTGCGCGCTGCGGCGTGGAGATCCTTGACCGGCTCGGGGTGGTGGATACGCTCTGCTTCGGAAGCGAAACGGGCGATACGGACGCGCTTGTCCGCGCGGCGGAGGCGATGCGTTCGCCGGAGTTCACGCAGGCACTCCGCACGGCGCTGGACGAGGGGCGGAGCTACCCGGCCGCGCGGCAGCTGGCGCTGGAGCGCGTGTCGGGAGACGGCGCGCTGCTGACCGCGCCAAACGACATTCTGGCGGCGGAATACTGCAAGGCGCTTCTGGAGCGCGGCAGCAGAATGCGGCCATTGGCCGTCCGGCGGGACGGCGGCTATCACGACGAGACGCCGGACGCGGAAAATCCGTCGGCGACCGCCGTGCGCGCGCAGCTGGAGCAGGGCGGGACGTGGCGGCAACTCGTGCCGCAGACGGCTGCGGCGGTCTATGCGGACGCTGCACGCTATTCCATGCGGGCGGGAGAACGCGCGGTGCTGGCGCGGCTGCGCGGACTGACGCGGGAGGAATGGGCGCGCGTCCCCTTCGGCTCGGAGGGACTTTGGAGCAAGGTCTGGCGGGCGGTGCAGACGGAAGGCTCCGTCGAAGCGATCCTCTGCGCGGCAAAATCGAAGCGCTATCCGCGCACCCGGCTGCAAAGGCTGCTGCTGTGCGCGTATCTCGGCATCGACGCGCAGACGCTCCTGCGCGAAGCGCCGTATGTGCGCGTGCTGGCGTTCGACGAAAAGGGCAGGGCGCTGCTCCGCGAGATGCGAAAAAACGGCGGGCTTCCGATCATCAACGCCGGAGAGCGCGGCCCGGACGCGGAATATTTCGCGCTGGAATGCCGCTGCGCCGCGCTTTACGGGCTGTTTTCGGAAAATCCGGCGGAGACAAACGGCGTGCCGGAAGAGAAAATCAGGATTTTCCAGAGAAAAAACTAAAAAATTGCTTGCAAAGCGGAAACGGATATGATATACTACCCAAGCGTTTGAACCAAGGGAAGGGCAGTCTGCCTTTTTACAGAAATCTGATGAGAGAGGTGAAACTCATGAAGGAAGGTATCCATCCCAAGTACGAACAGACTACTATCAGATGCGCGTGTGGTGCAGTTATTGAGACTGGTTCTACCAAAAAGGACATCAAGGTTGAAATTTGCTCCAAGTGTCACCCGTTCTACACCGGCAAGCAGAAGCTTGTTGACACCGGTGGACGTGTTGACCGTTTCAACAAGAAATACGGCCTGAAGTAAGAAGCAAAGTCCGCACCGCGTACCGGTGCGGGCTTTTTTCATACCCGGCGAATTTTGTCAAAGACCGGCGCGGCGCAGATCGGAAATTACGGAGAGAAGCATGGAAGAAAAAAAGATCATCATAGACCGGGCGATCCTGGTCGGCCTGAACGCCGACTGCTTTACGCCGGAGGAGACCTCCGACGAAAAAACGCTCGACGAGCTGGAGGCGCTGCTGGAGACGGCGGGCGGAGAATGCGCCGGCAAGGTCTTGCAGAACAAGCACACGCCCGACCCGCACTCGTTCATCGGTGAGGGAAAAGCCGACGAGGTTCGGCAGATGGTACAGTCGAGCGGCGCAAATCTTGTGATATTTGACAACGACCTGACGCCGTCGCAGCTGCGGACGCTGGAGGATCTGATGAAAGCGCCGGTGCTCGACCGCAGCGCGCTGATTCTGGATATTTTCGCCCAGCGCGCCAAAACGCGCGAGGGCAAGCTTCAGGTGGAGCTGGCGCAGTATCAGTATTATCTGCCGCGCCTGACGGTGTGGAACGAGGAAATGGGCCGCCTTGGCGGCGGCATCGGCACCAGAGGCCCCGGCGAGACGCAGCTCGAGACCGACAAGCGTTACATCCGTTCCCGCATCCAGAAGCTCCGTGCGGAGCTGGAGGAGGTGCGGAAGGTGCGCGCCGTGCAGCGCCGCCGCCGCATCAAGAACGACGTGCCGGTCGTGGCGCTGGTCGGCTATACGAACGCGGGAAAATCCACGCTGCTGAACTATCTGACCGGCGCGGACATTCCCGCAAACAATCGCCTGTTTGACACGCTGGACACGACCACGCGCCAGCTCTCGCTCAGCGATACCTGCGACGTGCTGCTGTCCGACACCGTCGGCTTCATCGCCAAGCTGCCGCATCATCTGGTCGAGGCGTTCAAGGCGACGCTCGAGGAGCTGCAATACGCCGACCTTCTCATTCATGTGATCGACGCCTCCGACCCGGAGCGCGAAGCACATATGCAGGTGGTCGAGCGGCTGATCGGCGAGCTGGCCAAGCCCGGCGTGCCGGTGATCGACTGCTATAATAAATGTGACATCGCGGAAAACGGCGCGCCGCGCGGAGAGAACAATGTGGAGATCTCCGCAAGGACCGGCGAGGGCATCGACGCGCTCAAGGCGCTGGCCGAGCGGCTCCTTGAACGCGGACTGCACCACGTCTGCCTCTGCCTGCCCTATTCGATGGGCGGCATGGTCGATACGCTGCATTCGCAGGCGAAGGTGCTCAGCTGCCGCTATGAGGCGGAGGGCATCCTTGTGGAGGCCATCATGGACGAGACGCTTTACGGCAGACTGCTGCCGTATGTGACGGAGTGAGCTATGGAAGAATATCGGATCCCGGCAGGCCCGTCCGAGGCGGAGCTTGTGGAAAAGAAATCGCGCTTCATCGGGCAGGTGTTCCCGGCGGAGACGGAGGAGGAGGCCCGCGCCTGCATCGAGACCGTGCGAAAAAAGCACTATGATGCCCGGCACCACTGCTTCTGCTACCGGCTGGCAAACGGGACGGTCCGCGCCTCGGATGACGGCGAGCCACAGGGCACGGCCGGTCAGCCCATGCTGGCGGTCTTTGACCGCGAGAACGTGCAGAACGTCGTGTGCGTCGTGACGCGCTACTTCGGCGGCATTCTGCTGGGCGCGGGCGGATTGACGCGCGCGTATACCAAGACTGCCAAAATGGCACTCGACGCGGCGGGCATTGCGCGCCGGTGCGTATGGGACTGCGTGGATATCTCATGCAGCTATGCCTTTCTGGAGCGGGCGCGGCTGGAGCTGGCCGCACAGAGCGGTGAGGAGCTGAACGCGGAATACGGCGCGGCAGTCCTGCTGCACGCCTGTCTCCCGCAGGAAAAGACCGCCGCGCTGGCCGCGCGGCTGCGGGAGCTGTCCGCAGGAACGGTCACGCCTGTAAAAACGGGGAACATTTACCGCGCGGAGCGCGTCGAAAAATAAACAGACGTTCAAGAAACGTTCACTTTTTTGTGCTATAAAGAATATCAGAGCGAAATGGGGGAATGGTCATGACCGTTCGGGAAAGACTGGAGCAGGAGGAATACCGGGAGCTTTCGCCGCTGGCGCAGAAGTCGGCGGAGACGAAGGGACGGCTCTACTCGGAGGAGGACAGTGACGCGCGTACCTGTTATCAGCGCGACGCCGACCGCATCGTCCACAGCAAATCCTTCCGGCGGCTCATGCACAAGACGCAGGTCTTTCTCTCGCCGGAGGGCGACCATTACCGCACGCGCATGACCCACACCATCGAGGTCTCACGCATCGCGCGCACGATCTGCCGCGGCCTGCGGCTCAATGAGGATCTGGCCGAGGCGGCGGCCTACGGCCACGATCTGGGCCATACGCCGTTCGGCCATGCCGGAGAGGCGGCTTTGACCGATGTGACCGGCAAGCCCTTCCGGCACAATGAACAGTCGCTGCGCGTGGTGGACAAGCTCGAGCACGACGGCGCGGGCCTGAATCTGACCTACGAGGTGCGCATGGCCATCCTCGGCCATACGGGCGATTTTATCCCGGAAACGCTGGAGGGACAGGTCGTCCGCGCCTCCGACCGTATCGCTTACATCAATCATGACATCGACGACGCCATGCGCGCCGGGATCTTGAAGGAATCGGATATCCCGCGCGAGATCGCGGATATCCTCGGTCATTCCCATTCGGAGCGCATCAATACGTTGGTCATGGATATGATCGACCATACGGCGGAGACCGGCACGCTCGGAATGCGGCCGGAGGTCGCCGCGGCGATGGACGAGCTGCGGAAATTCATGTTCGCCCGGGTCTATACCAATCCCGTGGCCAAGGGTGAGGAATCCAAGGCTAAGGATATTATCCGCAGGCTCTATGAGTATTACAGCAAAAACCCGATGAAGCTTCCGGCGGATTTCATTCCGCAGCTGGACTTCGACGGAATGGACCGCATCGTCTGCGACTATATCGCCGGTATGACCGACCGGTATGCGGTCTATAAGTTCTCGGAGCTGTTTATTCCGGCCACATGGCAGGTGCGGTGATTTAACGGAGTGCCTCCGTAGGGCGGCATTCAGCCCCCTTTTCCTTTGATGCCAAAGGAAAAGGCCGCTGGCGGCGGACAGGCCTCGTCCGTTCCGTTGTTCCTCCTTTTCCCACACGAATCGCTTCGCTGGATTCGCGTGGGAGCCCTGTCCCCTTTGCAAACCCCCTTAAAACGACCAGGAAGGGGGCTGCGGCCCCCCCTTCCTTGGATTTTCCCCGGAGTTCGGTTTGTGCTGAAATTATTTCAGATTTGCAAAACGCGATACAGATGCGGATTTGGCAAACCGGCGAGGTTATCGAAATACTCTGCGTCTGTTTTGACTTCCATACGTCAAATATTCAACGGGCGCAAAAAAGCGATTTGCACGGTCTATCGTGCGCTTGGGAAACCCGATTCTACGGCCGCCCGAAGGGCGTTCGGACGACGGTAATGTAACGACAACACGCACAACGTAACGATTTGCTTTTCAGGCGTGACAGCGCTATTTCGTACCACAACGTCTCTTTTTTGCATGCTTTTTTCTGACAAGCCAGAAAAAAGTATGTCCGCGAAGCGATACAGCACCAATTGGGTGCAGAAAGGAGGCTGCAATGCCATTCCCGCCCGCATTTCTCGACGAGCTGTCGGCCCGCAATCCCATTGAGGACGTGGTCGGCCAATATGTTTCCCTGACCCGCAAGGGCGGCAATCTGTTCGGGCTGTGCCCGTTCCATTCGGAAAAGACAGCCTCCTTTTCGGTCGCGCCCGACAAGGGCATTTACTACTGCTTCGGCTGCCACAAGGGCGGCGGCGTGGTGAATTTCATCATGGAGATCGAAAATCTCGACTATCCGGACGCGGTGCGCTTCCTTGCCAAGCGCGCGGGAATGGATGTACCGGACGATCACGAGTACGCCTCCACCTACAAGCGGCAGGAGCGCCTGTGGGCGCTCTGCAAGGACGCGGCGCGCTTCTTCCATGAGCAGCTCTTCGCGCCGTGCGGAGAGGAGGCGCGGGCGTACATCGTAAAGCGCGCGCTTTCCCGCGCGACCGTGACGCGCTTCGGGCTTGGCTACTCGCCCAACGAGTGGTCGGCGCTGCTGGACGCGATGGTCAAAAAGGGCTACACCAAGGAAGAGCTGCTCGAGGCGGGCCTCGCGGTCAAGTCGCAGAAGGGCGGCATTTACGACCGCTTCCGCAACCGGCTGATGTTCCCAATCATCGATGTGCGCGGCAACATCATCGGCTTCGGCGGGCGCGTGATGGACGACTCGACGCCCAAATATCTCAACTCGCCCGAGACGATCATCTTCAACAAACGGAAAAATCTCTTCGCCCTGAACATTGCGAAAAAAAGCAAGCAGGGACGGATCATCCTCACCGAGGGCTACATGGACGCCATCGCGCTGCACCAGTACGGCTTTGACTGCGCGGTCGCGTCGCTCGGCACCTCTCTGACGGAGGAGCATGCCAACATTCTGGCGAAATACACGAATCAGATCGTTCTGATCTACGACGGCGACGAGGCAGGACAGAACGCGACCCGGCGCGCCATCCCGATGCTGGAAAAGGTCGGCCTTCAGGTCAAGATCCTGCGGATGCAGGGCGCGAAGGACCCGGACGAATTTCTGCGGAAATACGGCGCCGACCGCTTCAGCCTCCTGCTCGACCAGTCGGAGAATCAGGCGGAGTACCGGCTCCAGTCGCTCCGGCGCAAGTATGATCTCGCGCAGGACGACCAGCGCGTCGCGTTCCTGACGGCGGCGGCGGAGATGGTCTCCACGCTCCAGAACGCGGTCGAGCGCGAGGTCTATGGCCGACGCGCCGCCGAGGCTGCCGGGGTCAGCTACGACGCCATCCGGCTCGAGGTGGACAAGGCGTTCAAGAAGCGCATTGCGCGTGAAAAAAAGAAGCAGGAGGCGCAGGATCTTTCGCCCGCGAAGCAGCAGCAGCCCCGCATCAAGGGCATTCGCTATGACAACGTGCGTTCGGCGATGGCGGAAGAAGGACTTCTCCGGCTCGTGCTCAAGGAGCCGTCGCTGTTTTCCGGTGTGACGCTCCGGCCGGAGCAGTTTTCCTGTGAACTGCTCGGCAGAGCCTACGCCGCGCTCGCGGCGCGCAATGCCGCCGGTCAGAGTGTGACGCTCGGCGCACTGGAGGGGGAATTCTCCCCCGAGGAAATGGCGCATCTTTCGGCGGTCGCAGGCAAGGACGATCAGATCATCAACGAGGACGCTCTGCGCGATTATGTGGACGTGATCCGTCAGGAGGACGAACGCAGAAACCGCAGAGGCGGCGACGCGCTGCTGGCTCTGGCCGCGCAGCGCAGAGAACAGAAAGGATACGGTGGCTGAAATGGCAAAAGACATGGAACTGCTGCAAAAAATGGAGCTTACGGACGAGGCCCGCACCAAGCTGACCGCGCTTCTGGAGGAGAGCAAAAAGACAAAAAAGGTCGCCTCCAAGAAGCTGGTCGATACGCTGGACGCCGTGGACGCCACCGAGGAACAGACGGAACAGTTTTACGATGTGCTCGAGGCGGCGGGCGTGGAGATCGACGTCAGCGACGTGCTCGATCTGATCGGCTCCGCCGACGGACTCGACAGCCCGACGATCGACGAGATCGACGCCATTGAAAACGGCGAGCTGGAGGCCGCTCCGACCGAGGAAGAGCTTGCGCGCTATGACGATCTCGGCGAGGGCCGCTTGGATGACCCTGTCCGCATGTATCTCAAGGAGATCGGCAAGATCAAGCTGCTCACGCCCGAGGAGGAATTGGAAACGGCCAAACGCATGGCCGAGGGCGACGAGGAAGCGCGCAAGCGCATGTCCGAAGCGAATCTTCGCCTTGTCGTCTCCATCGCCAAGCGCTACGTCGGTCGCGGAATGCAGCTTCTCGACCTCATTCAGGAGGGAAATCTCGGCCTGATGAAGGCTGTTGAAAAATTCGACTATACCAAGGGCTACAAATTCTCGACCTACGCGACCTGGTGGATCCGCCAGTCGATCACCCGCGCCATCGCCGATCAGGCCCGCACCATCCGCATCCCGGTACATATGGTCGAGACCATTAACCGCGTTCTGCGCACCTCGCACAGCATGGTCCAGACGCTTGGCCGCGAGCCGACCACCGAAGAGGTCGCCAAGGAGCTGCACATGGACGTTCCCAAGGTCGAGGAGATCATGAAGATCGCGCAGGAGCCGGTCTCCCTTGAGACGCCGGTCGGCGAAGAAGAGGACAGTCATCTCGGCGACTTCATTCAGGATGATGACGCTTCGCAGCCTTCCGAGGAGGCATCTTACACACTTCTGCGTGAGCAGCTCGAGGATGTCCTCGCCACCCTCACGCCGCGTGAGCAGCAGGTCCTGCGTATGCGCTTCGGCCTTCAGGACGGCAAGCCTCATACCCTCGAGGAGGTCGGCAAGGAGTTCGACGTTACGCGCGAACGCATCCGCCAGATCGAGTCCAAGGCGCTGCGCAAGCTGAGGCATCCGTCGAGAAGCAAGAAGCTGAAGGATTTTTTGAGCTGAACATTTTAACGGAAGGCTTCCGTTGAAGGCTTTCAACCACACTTTCTTTGCGCGGCAAAGAGCGTGCCTCCGGCGGCATACTTTTTTCTGGCTTGTCAGAAAAAAGTATGCAAAAAAGAGACGCTGGGGACGCGAATAGCGCTTACACGCCGGATTCTCTAACTTTCAGACTTTTTATTTGGCCCGTTTCTCTTCCGCAACCAATAGAAACTGCGAAGCAGAAACGGGCAAAACCTGAAAGCCCCGCATGGATTCAGAGCAAATACTTTTCGATTTTACAGGCAAAAATATTTGCCTCAGCAGATTTTTTAGACGGCAGAAATTCTGCGGCCTGCCCGAAGGGCGTTCCTTACGGGACGCGCTATCGGTGAATGGTACGCAGAAGAAAAATACTTTTTCAGGCGCGACAGCGCGATTCCGCGTCCAGCGCCTCTTTTCTCCCCATTCTTTTCTGGCAAGACAGAAAAGAATGGGCCGCCGGAGACACACTGCGCCATCCCGGCGCAGAAAAGATATGGCCTGCGGAGCGGCGGATGCGGCGCCGCATATCGCACCGTCCTTTCGGCGCATACGAAACATGCCGCCGGAAGCATCCCGCGCCATTCTGACGCAGAAAACCTCCGCGGAAGCGGAAGAAATCGGGCGGGAAGGGCAGAATTTGCATAATCTTCAAAAATCAACACTTGACAACGACAGAAAAATCCGTATGATTATTCTATCACATAACCGCTCCATCGGCCACAGAGAGAAAACAGGCCGGTGTGATGGATGGAGGAAGATATCATGTTTGAGAAGATCCGGTCCTATCTGGCCGCGCAGCTTGACATTTCGCCGGATGAGATCACCCGCGAGACGACCTTTGAATCGCTGGGCATTGATTCGCTCGACACCGTCGAGATGGTAATGGATCTGGAATCGGAGCTGGGCGTCGATCTGGAGATGGAAGAAAAGCTCAACACAGTCGGTGAGCTGGTCGATTTCGTCGAAAGCAGACTCGACTGAAGACTTTTCCTTGTCAGGGCCTGCCGGCCTGTGGCAAGGCTGCACTACTCGGGGAGATAGCGGTGCCTTGTTACCCGCAATCCGCTACAGCGGGGAGGAAATCCCGACCGAGGGTGCGTATTGTATCGTCTGACCCATATAAGCGGCGTTGAAGATTCGGTCTTACGCAACGGGGCCCTGTGAACCGTGTCAGGTGGGGAACCAAGCAGCACTAAGCAGCCCACCCCGTGTGCCGTGAGGCAGCCGTTTCCGAGCTGGCTGTATGGGTAACGGGTGTAGTGCGCATTCGAAGAAGGGTGTGCAGTCCTGCCATGGGCCGGCCTCTTTTTTGCCGCCGGAGGGCGGCTTTTTTATGCCCTGCGGACGGTATGGAGCGGGAAAACGCGGCGGAAGCGCCGCTCTGCAAAAAATCAGTAAAAAATATTGAAAATCCTCTTGCTATTTTTGAAAAAAGCAATACAATGATAGCGAAGGAGAAAACCGGAAGGGCAGGCAGATGTGACCCTGTCAATTCAACAAAGCAGCATGCGTACCCGAAAGTTGCATGAATGAGTAGAAATGGCGCGTCAAGTACCGGCTGGATGGGAGGTTGCCACCGGGCGAAGGGATTTTCCCGCGGTGCCATTTTCGCATCCGCTGAAGCAAACAGAAATTGTACAGCAGTTTCCAGCTTGTGAAATGAAATATTGTTTCAACCTCCTCCCATTTACAAAATAGGAGGCTTTTTTATGTCCAAATCCTTTACGACCAAGCGTATTGTCGTCGATGCGCTGCTTATCGCTCTGTTTTATATCCTGTCCATGCTTTCCGTGGAGATCGCGGGCGTAAAAATTACGTTCGTCTCTCTGCCGACGGTCGTCTGCGCGCTGCTCTATGGGCCGGTCGATGCCTGCATCGTCGGCTTCCTCGGTGCATTTCTGGAGCAGATGCTGAAATACGGCTTTACGGCCACGACGGTCCTGTGGCTGCTGCCGGCTGTGCTCCGCGGCCTGATCGTCGGCCTCGGCACCGTTGTGCTGCGCAGATCCATGTCCATTGAGGCCATCACCTCGACGAAGAAGCCCTATGTTTATTACATTGTCTGCATCGTGGCCGGTCTTGTGACCTCGTGCGCAAACACGCTGGTATTCTATCTTGACTCCGTGATCTATCATTATTATTCCTTTGCCATGGTTTTTGGCGTATTCTGGGTACGCCTTGCAACAGGTGCGCTGGCCTCGTTCCTGACGGCGACGGTTGCGCTGCCGGTCGTTATGGCGCTGCGCAAATTCCATCTGGCTGACGCAAACCCGCGGAGAAAGGCTTCCGCTCAGTAAACGCGCAGAAATCCAATCAAACAGAAAGAAGTTCGATATTATGACCCTTGACGAAGCTCTGCATTATATTCACGAGGTCTGCTGGAAGGGGAGCGTCCCCGGGCTGGAGCGCATCAGCGCCCTGCTCGACGTGATGGGCCATCCCGAGCGGCAGTGCAAATTTGTCCATGTGACCGGCACCAACGGCAAAGGCTCGACCTGCGCGATGGTCGCGTCCATCCTGCGCAAGGCAGGCTACAGGACCGGCCTGTATACCTCGCCGTATCTGATCCGATTCAACGAGCGCATTCAGGTCAACGGCGAGCAGATCTCCGACAAGGATATCTGCGAGCTGACCGAGTACATCAAGCCCATGGCCGACTCCATCTTCGAGCGGCCGACGGAGTTTGAGATGGTGACGGCGCTCGGCTTCGAGTATTTTGCCCGCCAGCACTGCGACATCGTGGTCTGCGAGGTCGGCATGGGCGGCGAATTTGACGCGACGAACGTGATCCTGCCGCCGGAGACGGCTGTGATCTGCAACATCGGACTCGACCACACCGAGGTGCTGGGCGATACGCTGGAGAAGATCGCCGCGACCAAGGCCGGGATCATCAAGCCCGGCTGCGACGCCGTGATCTACCGCGAGAAGCCGTCGGTCGAGGCGGTGTTCGAGGAGCGCTGCGAGAAGCTCGGCGTGCCGCTGCACAAGGCGGACTTCGATTCGCTGCAGCTGCTGTCGCATTCGCTCGAGGGACAGGTGTTCGACTGGGAAGACTTCAAGGGCCTGAAGCTTCCGCTGCTGGGCGAACATCAGCTGCACAACGCAGCAGTCGCGCTGACCACGGCGCGCGTACTGCAAAAGCGCGGCTGGAGGATCACCGACGAAAATATCCGCGAGGGCATCGAGACCGTCCGCTGGCCGGGCCGTTTCGAGCTGATGCGCAGAGAGCCGATGTTCATCATTGACGGCGGCCACAATCCGCAGTGCATCGAGGCGCTCGTCAAGAATATTGAGGACTATTTGCCCGGACGGGAGCTGACGGTGCTGACCGGCGTGCTGGGCGACAAGGACTTCCACTGCATGTACCGCGACGTTGCGCGGTACGCAAAGGAGTTTATCACCATCACTCCGGCAAATCCGCGCGCGCTTCCGGCGGACAAGCTGGCGGAGTATCTGCGGCAGTTCGGCCGTCCGGTCACGGCGTGCCAGTCTGCCGAGGAGGGCGTGCGGCTTGCCGTGGAGCACGCGGGCCGGGACGGCGTCGTCCTCTGCTACGGCTCGCTGTATATGATCGGCGATATCGACGCGGCGCTCGGAAAGCTCTGAGAAAGCAAACGAGAGAGTCCGGCAGGCGGAAGCCTGCCGGACTCTCTGCGTGTCCCCAAAGTCCGATCTTTGCAATGCAGCGTAAAACACGCAGCATTTTGGCAGGGGCCGACGACTCTGCCGGCCCTCTGAAACGTATCGGTTTTGCTGTAGTTTTTCGTAAAATCGCTGCTTTCTGCGGGAGGACAGAAACGTCCGCCCCTACGAGGAAAGCGGAATGCCTGTATCACGGAACCGCCCAGAAGCTTTTCGACAGCTCTTGGGCGGCAGGCGGAAGCCTGCCGACTCTGTGCGCACAGATCAAAAGGCGGCGCCGAATGCGCCGCCTTGAGTTACTTGATGAATTTGTCGATGGCCTGACACAGATCGTCCAGCGCCTGCTCGTCGTCGTTCTCCACGGCGTCCACAAGACAGTGCTGGATATGATCCTGCAAAATGACCTTGCCGATGTTGTTGATGGCGGAGCGCACGGCGGCGATCTGGATCAGCACCTCCGAGCAGTCGCGCCCGTTTTCCACCATCTTCTTGACCGATTCCAGATGGCCGATGGCGCGGGAGAGCCGGTTGAGCACGGCCTTGGTGTTCTCGTGGACATGCGGATGCGCGCCGTGTGCGTGGTCATGCGCATGCTCGTGGCTGTGCAGGTGCGCCAGCGCCTCGTCATGGACGTCGTCCGGATGATGGACATGCGGGATATTGTGTTCGTGAAGATATTCATGATCGTGCTGCATGGACGGCGCTCCTTCCGGGTGATATTGCAGAGTATAGCACGTTTCGCTCCGGTTTGCTATAGAAATATTTCATGATTTTCCGAAAAAAAGACGGAGAATAACCCGGATAGGGGGATTTTTTCCTTCGCACAGCTTCTTTACAAAGTGACGCGAGGACGGTATAATACAGCTAAAGAATCACTTGGAAAGGATGAAACCTATGCATCTCGATCACGACCACGAACATGAACACGACCATGCGCATCCGCATGAGCATCCCCATACCCATGAGCATGAGCATGACCACGCCTGCGGCGAGCATATCCACTGCGGCGAGAACGTCAACTGCGCCGACTGCGGCCACGCCCACGTCAGCCCCCGCGAGGAGCTGATCGCGCTGATGAAGTATATGGTGGGCCACAACGCGGCCCATGCCAACGAGCTGGCGCAGCTGGCAAAGCAGCTTCAGGATATGGGCGAGAACGTCGCCTATGAGCAGGTCATGCAGGCTGTCAGCGATTTTGAAAAGGGCAATATGCGGCTGAGCACGGTGCTGGCCGCGATGAACGGCTGAGGAGGCAAGCACCATGTGTCTGGCAATGGTTTATAAAAAGGAGCAGAAGCCGGAGAATCTGGTTTTGAGCAATGTGCAGCGCATCGACTGCCAGGACGGACAGGTCATTCTGACCGACATTATGGAGCGGCAGGCGGTCGTCGTCGGCAGGCTCGTTTCCGTCGATCTGGTCGGCAATACGGCGCTGATTGTGCCGGATGAGGACTGAGCGGATGAAGAGCTGGGAGGTCGTGCGCGAGATCGAAAATCAGTGCGCCAACAACCAGATGCGCGACGTCTTTTTCGACGAGATCGAAACGGACGACCCCGTGGAATGGGTCCGCCGGGAGGTCAAGGGGAAGCAGGTCGAGCTGCGCGCCGACCGGACCGGTGAGGGGCGTATGACCGTGTTCGTCGAGAGCGGCGGCGTGTGCCAGAAATTCCTGTTTACGGAGCTGTGACGCACAGATGTCTGCGAAAAGCGGACGGGAATGGAAATTTCACGGTTTTTTGCAGACACAGGCTTGTATTTGCCGACAGAATGTGTTACGATAAAATAGTATCGAAATGGGCTCACAGCCAATGGGCTCAGACAGTAGGGGCCGGAGGCGGAAATGTCCTGCAAACGGTCTCTGCGGAAATACAGAGGACACTATTTTTATATTTTGGAGGCAAAAATGAGCGTTGCTGAGATCTATGAAAACAGAGCCACCTTCTCCTTTGAGGTGTTCCCGCCCAAAACCGACGTCGGCATGGAAAAACTGTGCGGCGAAGGCGGCGTGCTGGAAAAGCTCTACACCCTGAATCCCGATTACATTTCCTGCACCTACGGCGCAGGCGGCACCAACGTCGGCAAGAACCTGGAGGTCCTGGACAAGATCCGGAAGGACGGCAAGTGCACGCCCGTTACCCATTTCACCTGCATCGGCAATACCAAGGAAGACATCAGGGAAAAGCTTCAGACCTACCTTGACCACGGCATCGACCATATGCTGGCGCTGCGCGGCGACCTGCCCTTCGGCTGGACCGGAACCAACGGCGACCTGCACTATGCGACCGAGCTGGTCAAGTTCGTCCGCAAGGAATTCGGCGACAAGTTCACCATCGCGGTGGCAGGCTCTCCCGAGGGCCACATCCAGTGCCGCAGCCTTGAGGCCGATATCGCCTTCCTGAAGCAGAAGCAGGACAACGGCGCCGACTTCATCATCTCTCAGCTCTGCTGGGACATGGATGCGTTCCGCTACTGGCTCGACGCCATCCGTGACGCCGGTATCTGGATGCCCGTCGATGTGGGCATCATGCCGATCCTCGATCAGGCCGCGACCATCAACATGGCTCTCAGCCGCAACGGCTGCGTCATGGACCGCAAGCTCTGCGAGATCATCTCCAAGAACTGGATCTTCCCGAATCCGTTTGAAAAAGAGCCGTTCGACGCCGACGTCGAGGGCAAGAAGGCAAGCTTCAAGGCTGCCGGTATCGAATACACCATCAACCAGATCGACGAATACCGCGCCTGCGGCGTGGACGGCATCCATCTGTACGCGCTCAACAAGTATGACGACGTTGCGTACATCGCAAAGGCTGCCGGCCTGATCGATCTTGTCTAAGGAAGCGCTGCTTCCGCGGACAGCCGCATCCGGCGGCTGACCGCTTCCAGTTTCCCAAAGCAAAACACCAGCGCTCCGGCGGAGAAGCCTCCGCCGGAGCCTGACCGCGCTTTCCGGGCGCGTGGCAAGGAGCGATTTTTATGGCGACACATACCATCGCAGTGGCCGGTAAGGGCGGCGTCGGCAAGACGACGACCTGCGGCATGATTATTGACTATCTGTGCAAGCAGAAAAAAGGCCCGATCCTCGTCGTGGACGCGGACGCCAACTCCAACCTCAATGAGGTGCTGGGCGTCGAGGTGGACACGACGCTGGGCGATATCCGCGAGGACATGGCCCGCGCGGAGCAGAAGGGCACCGTGCCTTCAAATATGACGAAGGCGGACTATGCCGAAATGATGTTCGGCAACGCCCTCATTGAAGAGGACGATTTTGATATGCTGGTCATGGGCCGGACGCAGGGCAAGGGGTGCTACTGCTTTGTCAACGGCGTGCTCAAGACCCAGATCGACAAATATGCCGGGAACTACCGGTATATGGTCATAGACAACGAAGCCGGATTGGAGCATATTTCCCGCGGAACGCTTCCGCATGTGGATACGATGCTGCTGATCTCCGACTGCTCGCGCCGCGGCGTGCAGGCCGTGGGGCGGATCGCGGAGATGATCCGCGAACTGGAGCTGAAGCCCGGCGAAATGAAGCTGATCGTCAACCGCGCGCCCGGAGGCGTTCTGACGCCGGGCGTTCAGGAGGAGATAGAAAAGTACGGTCTCGAGCTGATCGGCGTGCTGCCGCAGGACGACCTCGTTTTCGAGTATGACTGCGACGGAAAGCCGAGCTCTCAGGTTCCCGAGAGCGCGCCGGTCAAGCAGGCGCTGCACGAGATCATGCGTAAGCTCGGGCTGTGAGCCGGAGCGCCGTTTACTGTGTAAGTCCAATATTTTATATAGGGGGATTAACATTATGCCTTTTGTTCCCAAAAAGCAGGCTTTCAACGCCAGAATCAATGAAGTGACTCTCGGCGTTGGCGAAAAAGCCACCAAGATCGGCGGCCAGAACGTGCTGCCGTTCTATACCTTCGATGCGGAGATCGCAAACGCGCCGAAGATCGGCGTCGAGCTGACCGACCTCGGCATGGAAGAGTACACCATGCCCGGTGAGAAGGAATTCTACGCCGGCTGCGAGAGCGTTGTCGATATGGCAAAGCGCGCAGAGACCATGGAAGGCGCGTCCTTCCTCTGCCTGCACTTCGAGGGCGCCGATCCCAACGGCCTCAACAAGTCCGTCGAAGAGTGCGTGGCGCTGGCCAAGGCCGTTTCCGATGCCGTGACGATGCCGATCGTCATCATGGGCTGCAAGAACATCGAAAAGGACACCGAGCTTTTCAACAAGATCGCAGAAGCGCTGGCCGGTAAGAACATTCTCGTTCTGTCCGCCCGCGACGAAAACTACAAGACCGTCGGCGCGTCCGCAGGACTTGCCTACGGCCAGAAGGTCGGCGCGGAATCCGCCGTCGA
>OMBO01000736.1_pt1 | contig 17419 bp, 14 predicted proteins | sample 1644901 | NCBI WGS metagenome assembly OMBO01 (sample SAMEA103958144, study PRJEB25191) | human gut metagenome | reverse complement strand
CCTCAACATGCTGTTCTCCGCCACGCTTTCGTACCGGGTACGTGAACTGGCGTTCGAGCAGATGAACAATGCCGAATATATTGAAGTGGAACCGGAACAGAAAACGGGCCATCGTATTAAAGAAGAGCTTTTCTACCCTTCTAACGAAGAAAAAATGCGTTTGCTGCAAACGCTGATCGAAGAAGAGTGGCCAGACAGAGCGATTATTTTCGCCAACACCAAACACCGTTGTGAAGAGATCTGGGGCCACCTGGCGGCAGATGGTCATCGTGTCGGTTTATTGACAGGCGATGTCGCGCAGAAAAAACGTCTGCGTATTCTTGATGAATTTACCCGTGGGGATCTGGATATTCTGGTTGCCACCGACGTTGCCGCGCGTGGTTTGCATATTCCTGCTGTGACACACGTCTTTAACTACGATTTACCCGATGACTGTGAAGATTACGTTCACCGTATTGGTCGAACAGGTCGCGCAGGCGCAAGCGGTCACTCTATTAGCCTGGCGTGTGAAGAGTATGCATTGAATTTGCCTGCTATTGAGACCTATATTGGTCACTCAATTCCGGTAAGTAAATACAATCCGGACGCATTGATGACCGATCTGCCAAAACCGCTGCGCCTCACGCGCCCGCGCACAGGCAATGGTCCGCGTCGTACTGGCGCTCCGCGTAATCGTCGTCGTTCAGGTTAAAGAAAAAATGTCATACTCCAAATCATTCAAGCTGTATCAAGATGGCAAGAGAATGAATCCCGATGCGCTTACTGTCGTAAGTGATTCAGGTGAAGGAATGCAGCCAACGCAGAGACAGATTGAAGGATGAAGAGTATGGGTTCCACCTCGTCGCTGTATGCAGCCATTGATCTCGGTTCGAATAGTTTTCATATGCTGGTTGTGCGCGAGGTGGCTGGAAGCATCCAGACGCTGACGCGAATAAAACGCAAAGTGCGTCTGGCTGCCGGCCTGAATAGCGAAAATGCCCTGTCTAATGAAGCAATGGAGCGCGGTTGGCAATGTCTGCGCCTGTTTGCTGAACGTCTGCAAGATATCCCTCCCTCGCAAATTCGCGTTGTCGCTACGGCGACATTACGCCTTGCCGTCAATGCGGGTGATTTTATTGCCAAAGCGCAGGAAATCCTCGGTTGTCCGGTACAGGTGATCAGCGGTGAAGAGGAAGCGCGTCTGATTTATCAGGGCGTTGCTCACACCACTGGCGGTGCCGATCAGCGCCTGGTGGTGGATATCGGCGGAGCCAGTACTGAACTGGTAACCGGCACGGGTGCACAAACCACCTCTTTGTTCAGCCTGTCGATGGGCTGCGTTACCTGGCTGGAACGCTATTTTGCCGATCGTAATCTGGGGCAGGAAAATTTTGATGCTGCAGAAAAAGCGGCACGCGAAGTGTTACGTCCGGTTGCCGATGAATTACGGTATCACGGCTGGAAAGTGTGCGTTGGCGCTTCCGGCACCGTGCAGGCGTTACAGGAAATCATGATGGCACAGGGGATGGATGAACGCATTACCCTGGAAAAGTTGCAGCAACTGAAACAACGCGCCATTCATTGCGGTCGGCTGGAAGAGCTAGAGATTGACGGGCTGACGCTGGAACGTGCGTTAGTGTTCCCGAGTGGTCTGGCGATCCTGATAGCCATTTTTACCGAACTGAATATTCAGTGTATGACCCTGGCGGGCGGTGCGCTGCGTGAAGGCCTGGTCTACGGTATGTTGCATCTTACCGTCGAGCAGGATATTCGCAGCCGTACGCTGCGTAATATTCAGCGCCGCTTTATGATCGATATTGATCAGGCACAGCGCGTAGCCAAAGTTGCGGCTAACTTCTACGATCAGGTGGAAAATGAATGGCATCTTGAAGCAATAAGCCGCGATTTGCTCATCAGCGCCTGTCAGCTTCATGAAATCGGCCTGAGCGTTGACTTCAAACAAGCGCCGCAACACGCTGCTTATCTGGTACGTAATCTGGATCTTCCCGGTTTTACCCCCGCACAGAAAAAACTGCTGGCGACGCTACTGCTCAACCAGACTAATCCGGTCGATCTCTCATCGCTGCATCAGCAAAATGCCGTACCACCGCGCGTCGCAGAACAACTCTGCCGTTTACTCCGCCTGGCTATCATTTTTGCCAGCCGTCGCCGTGACGATCTCGTGCCAGAGATGACATTACAGGCTAACCATGAACTGTTGACCTTGACGCTTCCGCAAGGTTGGCTAACCCAACATCCGCTGGGTAAAGAGATTATTGATCAGGAAAGCCAGTGGCAGAGCTATGTCCACTGGCCGCTGGAAGTGCATTAATGAGTAAGTGCCGGATGCGATGCTGACACATCTTTTCCGGCCTTGATTATTTCCCTCGTTTTGCCGCCATCATCGCTTTCAGATTCGCCAGATGGCTTTGCCCTTTCTGCATCCGTTCTTCGGCGCTGACCACTTTGCGCTCCTGTTCCCAAATCAAATCATCCTGCGGCAGCTCCAGCAGGAAGCGGCTCGGCTCCGGGCGCACCAGTTCGCCGTACTGACGGCGTTCTTTACACAGCGTAAAGGTCAATTCCTTCTGGGCGCGGGTAATGCCGACATAGGCCAGCCGCCGCTCCTCATCAATATTGTCTTCATCGATGCTGCTCTGGTGGGGCAAAAACCCTTCTTCCATACCAACCATGTAGACATAGGGAAACTCCAGCCCTTTCGACGCGTGCAGAGTCATCAGTTGCACCTGATCCAGCTCTTCCTCGCTCTCGCCGCGCTCCATCATGTCGCGCAAAGTAAAGCGCGTCACCACCTGGGTGAGCGTCATCGGCTCATCCAGTTCGCTGCCTTCCAGCATCTCCGTCATCCAGCTAAACAGTTGGTTGACGTTCTTCATGCGCATTTCGGCAGCTTTCGGGCTGGGCGATGTTTCGTACAGCCAGGATTCATAATCCATGCCGTGGATCAGATCACGCACCGCGGCAATCGGCTCTCGCTCCGCCAGGCGCTGGATTTCTGCCAACCAGTGAGTGAAGCGGGTCAATGCTTCATAACCACGTCCGCTAAGCGTCTGACTCAGGCCCATATCAAAGCTGGCGGTAAACATGCTTTTATTGCGCGTCATCGCCCACTCACCCAGCTTTTTCAGCGTAGCCGGGCCAATCTCTCGCTTCGGCGTGTTAACGATACGCAGAAATGCGCTGTCATCGTCCGGGTTAGTCAGCACGCGCAGATAAGCCAGCAAATCCTTGATTTCAGGACGAGAGAAAAACGACGTACCACCAGAAATTTTGTACGGGATGCGGTTTTGCATCAGGAATTTTTCAAACACCCGCGACTGATGGTTGCCGCGATAAAGAATGGCGTAATCTTTGTACTGCGTTTTATTGACGAAGTGATGGGCGATCAGCTCGCCGGTGACGCGCTCGGCTTCATGTTCTTCGTTATTCGCGCTTAAAACTTTTAGCTCCGCGCCATAGCCCAGTTCGGAGAACAGACGCTTTTCAAAGACGTGCGGGTTATTGGCGATCAGGATGTTCGCCGCTTTCAGAATACGTCCGGAAGAGCGGTAGTTCTGCTCAAGCTTAATCACCTTCAGTGCCGGGAAATCCTGACTCAACAGCACCAGGTTTTGCGGACGTGCACCGCGCCAGGAGTAGATCGACTGATCGTCATCGCCAACTACGGTAAAGCGCGCGCGGCTGCCCACCAGCAGTTTCACCAGTTCATACTGGCTGGTGTTGGTGTCCTGATACTCATCCACCAGCAGGTAGCGAATTTTGTTCTGCCAGCGCTCGCGGACTTCTTCATTGCGTTGCAGCAGCAACGTCGGCAATAAAATCAGATCATCGAAGTCGAGAACGTTACAGGCTTTCAGGTGTGCATCATACAGCCCATAACAATGGGCAAAAATACGGTCCCGCTCGCCCTTTGCCTCTGCCGCCGCCTGCGCCGGTGTTTTGAGATCGTTCTTCCAGTTGGAGATGGTCGAAATTAGCTGTTGCAGGAGAACTTTGTCATCTTCAATCAGCCCCTCGGTCAACTCTTTAAGCAAAGCAAGCTGATCGGTATCGTCAAACAGCGAAAAGTTAGCCTTCATCCCCAGCGCCGCATACTCGCGTTTGATGATATCCAGCCCCAGCGTGTGGAAGGTGGAAATCATCAGCCCACGCGCCTCTTTGCGCCCCAGCGTCTGCCCGACACGCTCTTTCATCTCGCGTGCCGCCTTATTGGTAAAGGTCACCGCCGCGATATGTCGCGCCTGATAACCGCAACCGCGGATCAGATGGGCGATTTTATTGGTGATAACACGAGTTTTACCGGAACCCGCGCCCGCCAGCACCAGGCAGGGGCCGGTAACGAATTCGACAGCTTGTTGTTGGCCGGGGTTTAGACGCATAGGAAAATCGCTCAATGAAAGTCGGGAGGGGAAAATAACAGCGTGGTAGTATAGCCAGCCTCATCCTTACCACTCAAGGCACGATCATGGCAAAAACAGCAGCAGCACTGCATATCCTTGTAAAAGAAGAGAAACTGGCTCTGGATCTTCTCGAGCAGATCAAGAATGGTGCCGATTTCGGCAAGCTGGCGAAGAAACACTCCATTTGCCCGTCAGGCAAACGCGGCGGTGATTTGGGTGAATTCCGCCAGGGTCAAATGGTTCCGGCGTTCGATAAAGTGGTTTTCTCTTGTCCGGTACTGGAGCCAACCGGCCCGCTGCATACCCAGTTCGGTTACCACATCATTAAAGTGCTGTACCGTAACTAACAGAAAGGCCTTCTCCGGGAGAAGGCCTTGAACTCTGAATCGCTATTAACCCGCAACAGCAATACGTTTCATATCCGTCATATAGCCGCGCAGTTTCTTACCTACCTGCTCAATCGCATGGCTGCGAATCGCTTCATTTACATCACGCAGCTGCGCGTTATCTACCGCACCTTCCGGAATAGCTTTACCCAGGTCGCCCGGTTGCAGCTCTGCCATAAACGGTTTCAGCAGTGGCACACAAGCGTAAGAGAACAGATAGTTACCGTACTCGGCAGTATCGGAGATAACCACGTTCATTTCGTACAGACGCTTACGGGCGATGGTGTTGGCAATCAGCGGCAGTTCGTGCAGTGATTCATAGTAAGCAGATTCTTCGATGATGCCGGAATCAACCATGGTTTCAAACGCCAACTCAACGCCTGCTTTTACCATCGCGATCATCAGTACGCCTTTATCGAAGTACTCCTGTTCACCGATTTTGCCTTCATACTGCGGCGCGGTTTCGAATGCGGTTTTGCCAGTCTCTTCACGCCAGGTCAGCAGTTTCTTATCGTCGTTGGCCCAGTCAGCCATCATGCCGGAGGAGAATTCGCCGGAGATGATGTCGTCCATATGTTTCTGGAACAGCGGCGCCATGATCTCTTTCAGTTGCTCAGAAAGCGCGTAAGCACGCAGTTTCGCCGGGTTAGAAAGACGGTCCATCATCAGGGTGATGCCGCCCTGTTTCAGCGCTTCGGTGATGGTTTCCCAACCGAACTGAATCAGTTTTTCTGCGTATGCCGGATCGGTGCCTTCTTCCACCAGCTTGTCGAAGCACAGCAGAGAACCAGCTTGCAACATACCGCACAGGATGGTTTGCTCGCCCATCAGGTCAGATTTCACTTCCGCAACGAAAGAGGATTCCAGAACGCCCGCACGGTGACCGCCGGTTGCAGCCGCCCATGCTTTAGCGATCGCCATGCCTTCGCCTTTCGGATCGTTTTCCGGGTGAACGGCAATCAGCGTCGGTACGCCGAATCCACGTTTGTACTCTTCACGTACTTCGGTGCCAGGGCATTTCGGCGCAACCATTACGACGGTGATGTCTTTACGGATCTGCTCACCCACTTCTACGATATTGAAACCATGAGAGTAGCCCAGCGCCGCGCCGTCTTTCATCAGTGGCTGTACGGTGCGCACTACATCAGAGTGCTGCTTGTCCGGCGTCAGGTTAACCACCAGATCCGCCTGCGGGATCAGTTCTTCGTAAGTACCCACTTTAAAACCATTTTCGGTTGCTTTACGCCAGGATGCGCGCTTCTCAGCAATCGCTTCTTTACGCAGAGCGTAGGAGATATCGAGACCAGAATCACGCATGTTCAGGCCCTGGTTCAGACCCTGTGCGCCACAGCCGACGATGACTACTTTTTTACCCTGAAGGTAGCTCGCGCCATCGGCGAATTCATCGCGCCCCATAAAGCGACATTTGCCCAGCTGTGCCAACTGCTGGCGCAGATTCAGTGTATTGAAGTAGTTAGCCATGGTGATTCCTCGTGATGTTGTGCTTCTTATTGTTCGGTTCGCGTTTGCGAGATTGAATTCACTATATGACAGGAAATTTATTGCGGAAATTGATATATTCACAACGTCACATTGCAATTTCTGCAACGTCAACATTAAGGGCTGCGCCATTGGATTTACGCGATCTGAAAACCTTCCTGCATCTGGCGGAAAGCCGCCATTTTGGCCGCAGCGCGCGGGCAATGCACGTTAGCCCGTCTACGCTTTCGCGACAAATACAGCGCCTGGAAGAAGATCTCGGTCAGCCGCTGTTTGTGCGTGATAACCGCACGGTAACGCTGACGGAAGCGGGCGAAGAACTGCGCGTTTTCGCCCAGCAAACGCTGTTGCAGTATCAACAGCTGCGCCACACCATCGATCAGCAAGGACCGTCGCTCTCTGGCGAATTACATATCTTCTGCTCGGTGACCGCTGCCTACAGCCATCTGCCGCCGATTCTCGATCGCTTCCGCGCGGAACACCCGTCGGTGGAGATTAAACTCACGACTGGTGATGCGGCAGATGCGATGGAAAAGGTCGTCACTGGCGAAGCGGATCTGGCGATTGCCGGGAAACCGGAGACTCTGCCCGGCGCAGTGGCATTTTCGATGCTGGAGAATCTGGCAGTAGTGCTGATTGCCCCTGCGCTACCCTGCCCGGTGCGTAACCAAGTTTCGGCAGATAAGCCGGACTGGTCTACAGTGCCGTTTATCATGGCCGATCAGGGACCGGTGCGCCGGCGCATTGAACTGTGGTTTCGACGCAACAAAATCAGCAACCCGATGATTTACGCTACGGTCGGCGGGCATGAAGCGATGGTGTCGATGGTAGCGCTCGGCTGTGGCGTAGCCTTGTTGCCGGAAGTGGTGCTGGAAAACAGCCCGGAACCGGTGCGTAACCGCGTGATGATTTTAGAGCGCAGTGATGAAAAAACGCCGTTTGAACTGGGCGTGTGTGTGCAGAAAAAGCGGCTACATGAGCCGCTGATTGAGGCATTCTGGAAGATTTTGCCGAACCATTAACCCGCCAAAAAGAACCTGAACGCCGGGTTATTGGTTTCGTCGTGGCAATCGTAACCCAACTCATTCAACCGGGTTTCGAAATCCGGTTCATGGTCGCCAAGTTCGAACGCCGCCAGTACGCGCCCGTAGTCGGTGCCATGGCTGCGATAGTGGAACAAAGAAATGTTCCAGTGCGTACCCAGCGTGTTGAGGAAGCGCAACAGCGCGCCCGGCGATTCCGGGAATTCGAAGCTGTAGAGGCGTTCCTGCAACGGATGCGACGGACGCCCGCCGACCATATAGCGCACATGCAGCTTCGCCATTTCGTCGTCGGAGAGATCCACTACGCTGTAGCCGCCATCGTTGAGCATCTGCAAAATTTCTTTGCGCTCTTCGAGGCCGCGGCTCAGGCGCACGCCAACAAAAATGCAGGCGTTTTTGGCATCGGCAAAACGGTAGTTGAACTCGGTGACCGAGCGCCCGCCAAGCAGTTGGCAGAATTTGAGGAAGCTGCCCTTCACTTCCGGGATGGTCACCGCCAACAACGCTTCACGCTGTTCGCCCAGTTCGCAACGTTCCGAGACGTAGCGCAGGCCGTGGAAGTTCACGTTGGCACCGGAAAGAATATGCGCCAGGCGTTCGCCGCGAATATTATGCTGGGCGATATATTTTTTCATCCCTGCCAGCGCCAGCGCGCCAGAGGGTTCCGCCACCGCACGTACATCTTCGAATAAATCCTTCATCGCCGCACAGATCGCATCACTATCGACGGTGATGATGTCGTCGAGATACTCCTGGCACAAACGGAAGGTTTCGTCGCCAATGCGTTTTACCGCAACGCCTTCAGCAAACAGCCCCACGCGCGGCAGATCCACAGGATGACCCGCATCCAGCGCCGCTTTCAGGCAGGCGGAGTCTTCCGCTTCAACGGCGATCACTTTGATTTGCGGCATCAGTTGTTTGATCAGCACCGCCACACCCGCCGCCAGACCGCCGCCGCCGACCGGCACAAACACGCGGTCAAGATGGGCATCCTGCTGGAGCAGTTCCAGCGCCAGCGTGCCTTGCCCAGCGATCACCATCGGGTGGTCGAACGGTGGCACCCAGGTGAAGCCCTGCTGCTGTGACAGTTCGATCGCTTTCGCTTTTGCTTCGTCAAAGTTCGCGCCATGAAGCAACACTTCGCCGCCAAAGCCGCGTACCGCATCAACTTTGATATCGGCGGTGGCGGTTGGCATGACGATGGTAGACTTTACGCCGACCGAACTGGCTGCGAACGCGACGCCCTGCGCGTGATTACCCGCCGAGGCAGTGATCACGCCATGCGCTTTTTGTTCTTCCGTCAGGCCCGCCATCATGGCGTATGCACCGCGCAGCTTAAAGCTGTGTACCGGCTGGCGATCTTCGCGCTTCACCAGAATCACGTTATCAAGACGCGACGAGAGCTTTTCCATTTTTTGTAGCGGCGTGACCTGCGCCGCCTCGTAAACCGGTGCACGTAGTACCGCTCTTAAATATTCGGCGCCTTCCGGAGCACCAGACAGGGGTTGTGAGTCTGCCATCATTAACCCCCCAGTTTCGATTTATCGCGCACCGCGCCTTTGTCGGCGCTGGTTGCCAGGCTGGCGTAGGCACGCAGGGCAAAGGAAACCTGACGTTCACGTTTTTTCGGCGTCCAGGCTTTGTCGCCACGGGCTTCCTGCGCTTCACGACGCGCCGCCAGTTCGGCATCGCTTACCTGTAACTGAATGCCTCGGTTCGGAATATCGATAGCGATCAGGTCACCATCTTCAATCAGGCCAATGCTGCCGCCGCTTGCCGCTTCCGGCGAGACGTGGCCGATGGAAAGACCAGAGGTGCCGCCGGAGAAGCGTCCATCGGTGATCAGCGCACAGGCTTTGCCGAGCCCCATTGATTTCAGGAAGCTGGTTGGGTAGAGCATTTCCTGCATGCCAGGGCCGCCTTTCGGGCCTTCATAGCGGATCACCACCACATCGCCCGCGACAACTTTGCCACCGAGGATCGCTTCTACCGCGTCGTCCTGGCTTTCGTACACTTTCGCCGGGCCGGTGAATTTTAGGATGCTGTCATCGACGCCTGCGGTTTTCACGATGCAGCCGTTTTCTGCGAAATTACCGTAGAGCACCGCCAGACCGCCGTCTTTGCTGTAGGCGTGTTCCAGCGAGCGGATACAGCCATTGGAGCGATCGTCGTCCAGCGTATCCCAGCGGCAATCCTGCGAGAATGCCTGTGTAGTACGAATGCCCGCAGGGCCAGCGCGGAACATATTTTTTACCGCATCATCCTGGGTCACGACGATGTCGTATTGTTCCAGTGTTTGCGGCAACGTCAGGCCAAGTACGTTTTTCACATCACGGTTCAGTAACCCCGCGCGATCCAGCTCGCCGAGAATACCGATAACACCACCAGCACGGTGAACATCTTCCATATGGTATTTTTGGGTGCTCGGCGCAACTTTACACAGCTGCGGTACTTTGCGGGAGAGCTTATCGATATCACTCATGGTGAAGTCGATTTCCGCTTCCTGCGCCGCCGCCAGTAGGTGAAGAACGGTGTTGGTAGAGCCGCCCATCGCGATATCCAGCGTCATGGCGTTTTCAAACGCCGCCTTACTGGCGATGTTACGCGGCAGTGCGCTTTCATCATCCTGTTCGTAGTAACGTTTGGTCAATTCAACAATGCGTTTACCAGCATTGAGGAACAGTTGCTTGCGATCAGCGTGGGTTGCCAGCAGCGAGCCGTTGCCCGGCTGCGACAGGCCCAGCGCTTCGGTCAGGCAGTTCATTGAGTTAGCAGTAAACATCCCGGAGCAGGAACCGCAGGTTGGGCAGGCGGATCGTTCAACCTGAGCGCTCTGGGAGTCAGAAACTTTCGGGTCTGCGCCCTGGATCATCGCATCAACCAGATCGAGCTTAATGATCTGATCGGACAGTTTGGTTTTCCCGGCCTCCATCGGGCCGCCGGAAACAAAGATCACCGGAATATTCAGGCGCAGGGAAGCCATCAGCATCCCCGGGGTGATTTTGTCGCAGTTAGAGATGCAGACCATGGCGTCGGCGCAGTGGGCGTTGACCATATATTCAACGGAATCAGCGATCAGTTCGCGAGATGGCAGTGAATAAAGCATGCCCCCGTGGCCCATAGCGATCCCATCATCCACCGCAATGGTGTTGAACTCTTTGGCAACGCCGCCAGCCGCTTCAATTTGTTCGGCAACCAGTTTACCGAGATCGCGTAGATGGACGTGACCCGGTACAAATTGGGTGAACGAGTTCACAACCGCGATAATCGGCTTACCGAAATCGGCGTCGGTCATTCCGGTGGCGCGCCACAGCGCACGAGCACCCGCCATATTACGACCATGAGTGGTGGTGGCGGAACGGTACTTAGGCATACTTTATTTACTCCCAGTGTCTGTCTCGTAAATGGGACGGTGCGTGCCGTCCCATTTTTTGTATTTATTGATTAACTTGATCTAACCAGCCCCATTTATCTTCGGTTTCGCCAGTGAAGAGGCCGAAGAAGGCTTGCTGAATGCGTTTGGTAACCGGGCCACAACGGCCTTCGCCAACCTGAATACCGTCTACGCTGCGCACTGGCGTGATTTCTGCCGCCGTACCGGACATAAACACTTCATCCGCCAGGTACAGGGATTCGCGCGACAGCACCTGCTCACGCACTTCAATTCCCAGCTCTTTTGCCAGTTTGATGATGGCATCACGGGTAATACCCGGCAGCGCGGATGAGGTGAACGGTGGGGTGAACAGCACGCCGTCTTTCACTTCAAACAGGTTTTCGCCTGCGCCTTCAGAGATGTAACCATTCACATCCAACGCGATACCTTCCTGATAACCGTGGCGGCGCGCTTCGCTACCCACCAGCAGGGAAGAGAGGTAGTTACCACCGGCTTTTGCCGCCGTCGGGATGGTGTTTGGTGCTGCGCGGTTCCAGGAGGAAACCATCGCATCGATCCCCTGCTCCAGCGCTTCTGCGCCCAGATACGCTCCCCACGGGAAAGCGGCGATAATCACGTCGGTTGAGTATCCCGCTGGCGGGTTTACGCCCATGCCAACATCACCAACGAAGATCAGCGGACGGATATAGGCGCTGGTGAGATTGTTTTTGCGGATCACGTCACGACAAGCTTCCATCAGCTCATCAATGCTCTGCGAAACCGGGAAGCGATAGATTTTGGCGGAGTCATGCAGACGCTGCATATGCTCACGATGGCGGAATACAACCGGTCCTTTGTGCGAGTCGTAGCAACGGATGCCTTCAAAAACCGAGGTGCCATAGTGCAGCGCGTGCGACATCACATGCACCTTCGCGTCTTCCCAGCGAACCATCTCCCCATTGAACCAAATGTAATCAGCTTTCTTCGTGGTCATTTTTATATTCCTTTTGCGCTCAGGCGCGGATTTGTTGTGATGTGGTTGTGCTCTGGCAGATAGCAACGTGTGCGACGTCCACCAGTTTATTTAACTGACTAAACAGTAAGTCGACCGACCGTGGGCTGGCAACGGTCAATTCGATATTTATATTTTGTGCATCGCTGGCGGCGGCCATATTCATTGAGCAGACGTGGAAACCACGATGACGCACCACGCGTAAAACACGTTCTAAGGTTTCCGGATTGAAGCGAGCCGATACATTGACCTGATGTTGCATCATGATAATTTCTCCAACATTTCAGAATTACTGGCACCAGGCGGCACCAGCGGCCAGACGTTCTCAAGTTCGTCGATTGAGACATGAAGCAGGTATGGCCCATCACTGTTCAGCATGGTGTCGAGTGCCGCTTCAACCTGGTCTTTATGGGTGATGTGTTGGCCAGGGATGCCGAAGGCGCTGGCTAACATGAGGAAATCGGGGTTATCGGTAAGGGTGGTTTCGCTGTATCGTTCCTGGAAAAACAGTTGCTGCCATTGTCGAACCATCCCTAACCGTTGGTTATCGAGTAAGACGATTTTCAACGGTAACTGCTTGCGTTTTACGGTGCCCAGCTCTTGCACATTCATCATGAAAGAGCCGTCACCGGAGATACAGACGACAGTATCGTTCGGTCGCGCGACTTGTGCGCCAACCGCCGCCGGTAAACCGAAACCCATGGTGCCTAAGCCGCTGGAGGTGATGAAGTTTTCCGGGCGAGTGTGGACGATGTGCTGGGCAGCCCACATCTGGTGCTGCCCCACATCTGTGGTCACGATGCAATCCGCAGGTTTACGATCCGACAGTTGTTTTAACAACAACGGCGCGTAGATAGCGTCACCAGGATGGTCGTAACGCCAGGCATGTTCATCACGCAGTTGCGCGCAGTGTTGCTGCCAGTCATCGATATTTAACGGCTGCTGTAATGCTGGTAACAGAGCATTTAAATCACCCTGTAATGCCACATGTGCCTGACGCAGCTTGTTCATTTCTGCCGGATCGATATCCATATGGATAACGCTGGCGTGTGGTGCGAAGGTGTTCAGTTTGCCAGTCACCCGGTCATCAAAACGTGCGCCCACGGCGATCAGTAGATCGCACTCCTGCACTGCGAAGTTCGCCGCTTTGGTGCCGTGCATCCCCAGCATGCCCAGATAGTACGGATAATCTGCTTCTACTGCGCCCAGCCCTTTCAACGTACAGGTGGCAGGCATTTTTGTGGCAGCGAGAAATTCACGCAAAGCCGAAACTGCCTGCGCCATGCCCACGCCACCGCCAACGTACAGCATCGGTTTTTGCGCTTTTGCCAGCATCTGACGCGCTTGCTCGACTTCGGCATGTGAGAAAGTCACTTCGTTTTCAACAGTGGTGAACCACGGTTCCAGATCGCCGCTGGCTAACTGGATATCTTTTGGAATATCGACCAAAACCGGACCAGGACGACCAGAGCTGGCGACGTCAAACGCTTCGGCCATGATACGCGGTAACTCTTCCAGTGATTGCACCAGGAAACTGTGCTTGGTGCAGGCTAACGACAACCCCAGAATATCCACCTCCTGAAATGCGTCAGTGCCGATAAACGGTGCGGATACCTGACCGGTGATAGCAACAACGGGGATGGAATCTAACAGCGCGTCCGCAAGCCCGGTTATCAGGTTGGTTGCACCTGGACCAGACGTGGCGATGCAAACGCCAGTTTTGCCGGTAGCACGGGCATAACCGATAGCCGCCATTGCTGCACCTTGCTCGTGTCGGCACAGCAAGTGTTCCACGCCACCGTCATACAATGCATCGTAAACCGGCATAATTGCGCCACCCGGATAACCGAAAACGGTGTTCACACCCTGTGCCCGCAACGCATGTACCACCCACTGTGCGCCATTCATAGTTAGTTCCCCGTCCTGAATCTTGAGAAACAGAATTTTGTGCTGTTATTCATTGTCTGCTCCTCAGTTATGTTTTTAAGGTCAAAAAAAACCCCCGGACCTTTCGGTGCGGGGGTCTTAGTTCGTTAAGGCTTGATCTCTAAGCCTTTCCTCGTCCAAGTGCAGCCCCGCACGGTGGGATAATAATCACCACCACGCTAATCACGACCAGGCTAATCACTCGTAGAAGGGCTGTCATTTTGTCTTTTCTTGCATCTTGTTCGAAGGAATGCCTAAAGAGTTACCATAGATTTTGCGAATAGCACAAGATATTTTTTGGCCGATTTTTATGATGTCTTTAATAATTTCAAGAGAAATTGTTGTTTTTTAAAAAGAAAATAGTGAGTGAAAAAAATTCAATTTCAGTATGAATGTTGTTCCCTTCCTCGTAGTTCATCCTTTGCACGCTGCATTTTTGCGAGCATCATTCCACCGCCAGAACAACTCAACTTCACTTGCACAAATAAACAGGAATCAGCCACTAAAATTCACGAATTAGCGGGCTACAGCAGCGATATCTTATGCACATAATGGTGACTCAAGGAGGGCTTATGTCACTGTCAATTGTTCATACCCGCGCAGCCCTGGGAGTAAATGCGCCCCCAATCACTGTTGAGGTACATATCAGTAAAGGTCTACCAGGCTTAACGATGGTGGGCTTACCAGAAACAACGGTAAAAGAAGCTCGCGATCGCGTGCGCAGCGCCATTATCAATAGCGGATATGAATATCCGGCGAAAAAAATCACCATCAACCTTGCTCCAGCCGATCTGCCAAAAGAAGGGGGACGATATGATTTGCCTATCGCTATTGCGTTACTGGCGGCCTCAGAACAGCTTACAGCCAATAAGTTAGATGAATATGAATTAGTCGGAGAACTGGCGCTTACAGGCGCTCTGCGTGGCGTTCCCGGCGCAATCTCCAGTGCAACTGAAGCTATTAAGTCGGGCAGAAAAATTATCGTCGCGAAAGATAACGAAGATGAAGTGGGGCTAATTAACGGTGAAGGATGCCTGATAGCCGATCATCTGCAGGCTGTCTGCGCGTTTCTGGAAGGTAAGCACGCTCTCGAACACCCGAAACCAACTAATGCAGTATCCCGGGCGCTACAACATGATCTCAGTGATGTTGTCGGTCAGGAGCAAGGAAAGCGAGGACTGGAAATTACCGCCGCTGGCGGGCACAACCTATTACTGATTGGACCGCCGGGAACAGGTAAAACAATGCTCGCCAGCCGTATTAATGGCCTTTTGCCAGATTTAAGCAATGAAGAGGCACTGGAGAGCGCTGCGATATTAAGTCTGGTAAATGCTGAATCAGTACAAAAACAATGGCGGCAGCGCCCGTTCCGCTCACCTCATCACAGTGCGTCGTTAACTGCGATGGTGGGCGGTGGTGCAATTCCAGGGCCAGGTGAAATTTCGCTGGCGCATAACGGCGTGCTTTTTCTTGATGAGCTACCTGAATTTGAACGGCGTACACTGGATGCCTTGCGAGAGCCGATTGAATCCGGGCAGATCCATCTTTCACGCACACGAGCAAAAATAACCTATCCAGCCCGTTTCCAGCTTGTCGCGGCAATGAATCCCAGCCCTACCGGACATTATCAGGGAAACCATAACCGCTGCACACCAGAACAGACATTACGTTATCTCAACCGGCTCTCGGGGCCCTTTCTCGACCGCTTCGATCTCTCACTGGAGATCCCATTACCGCCCCCCGGCATTTTGAGTAAAACGGTAGTGCCGGGAGAAAACAGCACCACCGTTAAACAACGTGTAATGGCCGCCAGAGAGCGCCAATTTAAGCGGCAGAATAAACTGAACGCCTGGCTGGATAATCCGGAAATACGCCAATTCTGCAAGCTTGAAAGCGAAGATGCGCAGTGGCTGGAAGAAACGCTGATCCATCTGGGGTTATCGATTCGTGCCTGGCAGCGGTTATTGAAAGTTGCACGAACCATTGCTGATATTGATCAGTCTGACATTATCACACGTCAGCATTTGCAGGAGGCAGTTAGCTATCGTGCGATTGACCGTTTGCTCATCCATCTGCAAAAACTACTGACATAAAAAAAGGGCATTTCGCCCTTTTTATTAATCGTCAGAATCGGTGTAGTCTTCAGCACCTTCAACCTGCGGTTTACCGCCGGAAAGGGTGTGAAAACGTTTTGGACGCTTGATACGCGTCATATACTTGGACCACACGCGTTCTGCTTCTGTCACTGGTTCACGTTCGCCACGGCATACTGCTACGAAGAGTTTCTCTTCCTCGGTAACCGGCTCGCGTTTGCCAAGATCCAACTCATTGAAGGCATAACCATGACGCTCAAGCAGTTGTGCCTCTTTGATGGTGAAGTCACCATGACGAGAGAATCCACGTGGATAATGTTTATTGTCGAAATATCGATTAGTCGTCGTAAAGCTTTCCGCCATCCTGCACGCTCCTAATTCTTTGACCGAGCTAGTTATGGCGCGGAGTATTAGTTACGCTTGACAGAGTGTAAAACAAAACATTTAAATCATAACGACAAATAATTTTGCGGAGAGCACTGTGGATACGGAATTGTTAAAAACTTTCCTGGAAGTTAGCCGAACGCGTCACTTTGGTCGAGCGGCTGAATCGCTCTATCTGACCCAATCAGCCGTGAGCTTTCGAATCAGACAACTGGAAAATCAACTGGGTGTGAATCTTCACCCGCCACAGAAACAATATCCGTTTAACCGCTGCCGGAGAAAAGCTTCTGCCTTATGCAGAAACGCTCATGAGCACCTGGCAGGCCGCCCGCAAGGAGGTGGCGCATACCTCACGACATAATGAGTTTTCTATCGGTGCCAGCGCCTCGCTGTGGGAGTGTATGCTTAATCAGTGGCTGGGACGCTTGTATCAAAATCAGGATGTCCATACAGGCTTACAGTTCGAAGCGCGAATTGCCCAACGGCAGTCTCTGGTAAAACAGTTGCATGAACGCCAACTTGATCTTCTTATTACAACTGAAGCCCCCAAAATGGACGAATTTTGTAGTCAGTTGCTGGGGTATTTCACTTTAGCGCTTTATACCAGTGCCCCTTCTAAACTAAAGGGAGATCTTAACTATCTGCGACTAGAGTGGGGGCCAGATTTTCAACAGCATGAGGCAGGTTTGATCGGTGCTGACGAAGTTCCCATTCTGACAACCAGTTCTGCTGAACTGGCACAGCAACAGATTGCGATGCTTAATGGTTGCACCTGGCTACCCGTCAGTTGGGCACGTAAAAAAGGCGGCCTGCATACCGTTGTCGATAGCACAACACTTTCACGGCCGCTTTATGCCATATGGCTACAAAATAGCGATAAAAATGCGTTGATTCGCGATCTATTGAAAATTAACGTGCTGGATGAAGTGTATTAATCTGAATGGCTGGCAAGGATGCCGGTAGAAGGAGTTACTTCGGAGAGGGTTATTTCAGATAAAAAAAATCCTTAGCTTTCGCTAAGGATGATTTCTGGCAGGGGCGGAGAGACTCGAACTCCCAACACCCGGTTTTGGAGACCGGTGCTCTACCAATTGAACTACGCCCCTAATTAGGGTGGCGGAACGGACGGGACTCGAACCCGCGACCCCCTGCGTGACAGGCAGGTATTCTAACCGACTGAACTACCGCTCCACCGAATTCTTTTACAACCACCGGTTTTATGACCAGCTTACTGCTAAATTTGATGCCTGGCAGTTCCCTACTCTCGCATGGGGAGACCCCACACTACCATCGGCGCTACGG
>OMBO01000723.1_pt1 | contig 17834 bp, 33 predicted proteins | sample 1644901 | NCBI WGS metagenome assembly OMBO01 (sample SAMEA103958144, study PRJEB25191) | human gut metagenome | reverse complement strand
AGGGCAGTTCGATTCTGTCACGCCCCTCATAAATGTGAGCCACACATAAATGGCACGGGTCTTAAATAATGGTTGTGCCCCGGAGAATACGCTTCGGGGCTTTTAATTAGGTAAATCAGAAAGTATGTACTACATAAAGAAAAAGGCTAAGAAGAAAGACAAGCCTTTACCCTTGTTTGATAAAGCAGGGGTAACAGTAAAGAAGAAGCCGGATTTGAAAGCTAAACTCGACAAGGAGTTTTCCCTTTTCATCCGGCTTCGTGATTGTATGCCAAACGGTTCCTTCCGATGTATATCATGTGGACAGATAAAGCCGCTTACACAAGCGGACTGCGGGCACTATTTCAGTCGTACACATTTGGCAACACGGTTTGATGAGAATAATTGCCATGCCGAATGCCGACACTGCAACAGATTCAAAGCCGACCATTTGGAAGGCTATCGGGTGAATCTAATTGCTAAAATCGGTCAACAGAAATTTGACTTGCTGAAAGTGAAAGCTGCCGGCACTTCCAAAATGACTGATTTTGAGTACGAACAGCTAATCAAGTATTACAAAACACTTAATAAAAAGTTACGAAAGGAGAAAGGGCTATGAGTTATGTATTACGAGATTACCAACAGAAAGCCTCTGATGCTGCCGTTTCTTTCTTCAATAACAAGGCGAAGAAAACAAATGCTATTATGGTGTTACCTACGGGCAGCGGAAAGTCGCTTATCATAGCGGATATAGCTGCAAGGCTTGACGGTCATACCTTGGTGTTCCAGCCCTCGAAGGAAATACTCGAACAGAATTTCAAGAAACTCTGTTCATACGGTATTCTTGATTGCAGTATCTATTCAGCATCCTTTAACTCAAAGGAGATAAGCCGGATAACATTTGCCACCATCGGCAGTGTAAAGAATCATCCCGAACTGTTTACCCACTTCAAGAACATCATTGTGGATGAATGTCATCTTGTAAACCCCAAAGAGGGAATGTACAAGGATTTTTTTGATGCAGTGAAGTGTAAGGTTCTTGGACTGACAGCTACACCGTATCGTTTAAGTTCCAGCCGTGATTTTGGTTCTATGCTGAAATTCATCACCCGGACAAAGCCTCATGTCTTTTCAGAGGTCATTTATCATGTACAGATATCAACCTTATTAGATATGGGTTACTTGGCGAAGTTGAATTACTATCCAATGAATCCTTCGGGATGGAACGAACTTAACTTGAAAGTAAATACTACTGGTGCCGACTATACGGATAGGTCAGTTCAAAGAGAATATGAACGGATAGACTTCTACGGTTATCTCGTTCATATCGTCCAAAGGCTGATGAATCCCAAAGCCGGAGGAAAACGGAAAGGTATTTTGGTATTTACCCGTTTTCTGAAAGAAGCGGAGCAGCTTACCTGGTCTATACCCGGAGCCGCAATCGTTTCGGGTGACACCCCAAAAGGTGAGCGCGAAAGGATACTTGAAGCGTTCAAGGCTGGTGAAATTCCGGTAGTGGCGAATGTCGGGGTGTTAACCACCGGCTTTGACTATCCGGAACTTGATACGGTCGTTATGGCACGTCCTACAATGTCACTTGCCATGTGGTATCAGATAGTCGGTCGTGCCATCCGTCCGCATCCTTCCAAAGAATGTGGCTGGATTGTGGATTTATGTGGTAATATCAAACGTTTCGGAGAGGTATCGGACTTACGGTTGTTTGATAGCGGAAATGGGAAATGGGCTGTATTCTCTAACGGAAGGCAATTAACTAACGTGAGATTCTAAGACTATGGACGAAGGATTTTTGAGGCTAAGCCGCAAGTTTTTCTCGAATGAAATGTGGAAAGTAGCCCGTAAGTTTTCGGAATGCGAAGCGTGGCTCGACTTGATTCAGAGCGCACGATTTGAGGCAACCGACAAGGCGTACAGCGAACTTATCGGAGGTCGGGAAATCTCTTATACAAGAGGTCAATATCCAGCATCCGTATCGTTTTTGATGAAGCGTTGGCAATGGTCTGAAAAGAAAGTGCGCTATTTCCTTGCCAAACTTAAAAAAAGAGGTATGATAACGACTTGTAATAAACAAGGTATGACCGTAATTACTTTATGTAACTATGATGAATATAATCCGGTCAAGGGCAGGCAAAGAGACGTAGATAAGGGCATAGACAACAACAAAGAAATCAGCGGATTAAATCATGTTTTGGGCGAACTAAGGGCAGAGTTAAGGGCAACCACAGAAAAAATGGCTCAAAAAATAGAAGAATTGGGGCAAGCTAAGGGCAATAATAAAAAGAAAGATGAAGAAGATAATAATATTCCCCCCACACCCCCCAAGGGGGGAGGCAAGAAAAATAAGCCTAAAGAGATTAATTCAAAAGCCCGTTTGCTATTTGAACAGCATTTTAGGGAAACCTTCGGGGCTGACTACTACTGGACAGCCAAGGATGCCGGGGCTATGTCCCAGCTCTTGAATAAGCTCAAATTCCAAAGAGAACAAAAGAAAATGGACGTTTCCGATGATTCTCTGTTGTATGCCCTTCAATACCTTCTTTCCTCGGTCAAAGAGGGGTGGATATTTGATAATTTCAGCGTAACTAATATCAATTCTAAATTTAATGAAATCGTAGCACAAGCTAAAAATGGAAACAATCGGAAACCTGATACAAAACCAGACGAAAGTTCTGCCGGTATCAAATCAATTGTCTTCGGCAAACAGAGCTAACCATAAGCAATGGAGCAGGGAGCAGGCTGACATGTATTGGCGCAACCAACTCGTAGTTTCCATGAAATCCGTTTCCCCGGCCTTTACAGTTGATGACAGCAACCGCCAACTGCTGAAAGCCCTTTATCAATGGATATGGGGAATGCCGGGAATGCTTGATTTGGATAAGGGCTTGTTATTACATGGCCCTATCGGAGTTGGCAAGTCCACTTTGTTGAAAGGATTACAGAACTATGCAGCAAAAATTGCCCGTTATTGTATTGGCGGTGCGGATGCCGGATTGACCTTTCAGTTCACCAGTGCTGCCGAGATTGCCTTGCTGTTTGCCGAGAAAGGAATTGTCGGGTTAAACCAATACACAGACAGGTCATGTATGCACAATCTTGCCATTGACGAGGTGGGTCGGGAACCTATGGATGCCAAACACTTTGGTACGGGCATCAATGCCATTCAGACCGTCTTGCAACTGCGCTATGAGCAGAGATATTGTTTCTACACCCACATGACTACCAATCTGGACCCGGACAAGGAGTTTTCCCAACGGTATGGGGATTATATTGCCGACCGGGTGAAAGAGATGTTCAATGTAATTAAAATTGAAGGTGAAAGCCGAAGATAATGGCAAAGAAAAAAGATATATCACCTGCACTCGTCCGTTGCCGCCAATGCTCATACTCTAGAGATTTTGTAGGGAACTCTTGTCTATGCAAGGCCAAGGACCATAGGGTGTGCGCATGTGACCGCTACGGGAGAATATGCGAATGTTTTAGCAAAAGTAAAAGATGAAAGACATAGAATTATACAGAGATAGCTTTCAGAATTTTCGTAGCTATCAACTTCCTAAAGCGCAATTGATTATAGCGGATGTACCTTACAATTTAGGTAAAAACGCCTATGCAAGTAATCCTGCATGGTACAAAGATGGTGACAACAAGAACGGAGAAAGTGAATTAGCCGGGAAAAAGTTTTTCAATTCGGAAAACGAATTTCGCCCAGCCGAGTTTATGCACTTTTGCAGCGATATGCTGATAAAAGAGCCGAAGAAGCCCGGTAAATCCCCTTGCATGATAATATTCTGCGAATACGAACAACAGTTCATGTTCATAGAACTTGGTCGGAAGTACGGACTAATGAAATACATTCCGTTGGTATTCCGTAAAGACTTCTCCGCACAAGTATTAAAAGCCAATATGAAAATAGTCGGTAATTGTGAATACGGTCTTCTTTTATACCGTGACAAACTTCCAAAGTTTAATAATGACGGGAGGATGATATTCAATTGTTTTGATTGGGTAAGAGATAATGATACACCCAAAGTACATAGTACCCAAAAGCCAGTTCCATTACTTAGAAGATTGATAGAGATATTTACCGACAAAGGAGATGTTGTAATTGACCCAGTTGCAGGAAGCGGCAGTACATTGCTTGCCGCTGCGCAATGCGGAAGAAAAGCATACGGTTTTGAAATAGACCGTAATTTCTACAATAATGCGAACAAGTATGTTTTATCAAGGATACAAAAAACTTTATTTTAATGGACGTAGGACTTGAAAAGAAAATCGAATTATTGGAGTGGCAGCGTGACAACGCACTGCGCCTGCGCTGCCCGTTGGAGGCAAAGATGTTTCAGCGTATGATTGACGAACTTGCAAAAGAAAGCAGGAGCAGAAGTATGAACGACAAGATGTATAAGAATGAACAAGGACACGGCAACCAAGATAATCAGCAGGCATGAGAGCCTCGTAGTCCTCTGCACCTACAATATACTGTTCACGAACGACATCTGTTGCGGACAAATTATCGAATGCATTCATGCGATGAAACGCACACCCCACTACAAGCAGGCATTCAAAAGATACTTGAACGATGCGGACAGAGCGAGAAGGGAATACGAGCGGACCGTAAACGGTATCATCGGTTCAGACCGCAGCGAATTCTTTGCCGAATGTAACGACAAGTATGTGGAGGAAGTGAACAAGCACGTGGATATGCTATACTGGCAGTTCAAGCAGGCACTTGATGACAACGGAATATCCCATTCCGCAGAACTTGCAAAGTTCGAACTGGCAAGGACGTTGTGCGACTATGCTTGTGTACAGTTCGAAGAACGGATAGGAGAACTCAAGAGGAAGGATTCAAAGTTCAACGGATTCATGCTGGATTACCTTAAACTGGCTAATGTGGCAAGACTGATGAACCTTGCTTCTGATAATCTTAGAATCGGAAGAACGGTGAACATGAACACTGAACGCTGTACTTCAGCATTTGAAGTTCTTGCAAGGAAACTGTCGGATGCGGATAATATAGCCAATGCCATAAAAGCAGATTGATTAGTCCGCTAAAGTATTAACATGTGCAAAAAGAAGCCATTTCTGCAAATGAAGTATTAAAAACACGAGCGGAAACCGGTGGTTCTTGCTCACAATAAGAAATATATGAAACAGACATTGGAAGAAGCTGCCCATTCTTTCGCAGAAAGTAGAAGCAGCGGAAGTGCATTCCCAGCATATTATGCAGGCTTTATCGCTGGTGCAGAATGGGCAATGAAATTGAAACATGATAAAGTCAAACTTATGTGTATTAAAGATAGTAATAAAAGGTGTAATCAATGTCACGAATGTGATGTATATGTATTAAATCCTAGCTATTGATATGAAACAGACAGTAGAAGAAGCAAAAATAAAGAAAGCGAAAGCAGAAATGGAGATAACCCGGATTCTGGAAAATCTCGAATTAGAAACCGGATTGAAAACCAATATAGTTTATGTGTATCGGGAAACAGAATCAGAATCTTTATCTCAACCTAAAGAGCGTATAAGAATAGATATTACTTTGATGCTATGAGTAAATATATATACAGGGAAGTAAAGAACTATATCCATAACGAATTAAAGTTGACTAAAGAGGATATAAAGGAAATTATGATTCCAATCGTGAAAGAAGAAGTAAAGCGTATCTTCCATAATACCTACGGAAACGACGTTGATATAGAGAGGTGGGTTCGTTGTATGGTTTCTGACGAAATACAAAGGCATGGTGATTACTCTATGTTGAGGAATTTATGCAGGGAGGTGATTAAGGAAGAAATTGCCGATAGGTTGTCAATTGATATAAGTCTTAAAAAGAAAGAGGGGTAAAATATGCAGAACGAAATTTCTTGGAATGAAAATACTTGTTATGAGATTTATAATCCATATATAGATATTCCTATTTTAGAACCATGTGATACACCTAAAATTGGAAAATATCGTCCAAAAGATGATAGATGTACAAACAAGCAGATTGCGAAACGCAGGAAGAGGAATAAGAACCGTAAAACACATAGGAAATGAGTAGGTTTGAGAAAGAAGTTCTTCCTTTTATAGAAGAGGAAATTATGCGAAAACTCCGTACATACAACGTGTACAGTATAAAGGAGTATGAGGACATACGGAAGGCAGTGAGGTATTCAATCAGATTTTGTAAGAAAAATAAAATTGTTCAATATTGTATTTAATTATGGAAATAAAGAACGGAATAATAATTGATGGAGTGCTGCATGAAATGGTGTCAATAAGAGAAAACTGCTCGTGTGACAATTGCAGCTTGGAAGAAAAATGCGATAAAATAGATTTTTTCTTATGTACATTAATTGCTGGACGGCATAACTCTGATGAACGTTTTATCAATCGTGGCAAAGTAACGGATATTAAGACAGAAAAGGAGGAATAAATCATGTGTAATTCAATAGAATGGGGCAAATGCGAAATATGCGGAAAGGAAGACCAGTTGGAACGTACCTATTTCTACTATTCAATTCATTGTGAATGTTGTGGAAGCAAAGACGAGAATGGGCAAAATAGGCATTTTGAAATGGTAAGACATTGTAGGAAATGCCCGGCTCCTATGCCTAAAGAAATACATCCATTATATAAAGCGATGGATGGTAAGACTTATCGTGCGAATATTTCTAATATGCTTCCCGTTGATGTTAGAGGGGAGTTTATCATAAATGAACCGATAATTAAGGAGGAATAACAATGGAAAATAGAAAGAAATTGGCGATAGCGACTATATGTCGGGTCTATTTGAATATTCACGGCTTTATCACGCCAGCAGAAAACAGAGGAGGGGTAAATGATGCACCAGTGTGACTATTGTTGTTGGTATAACGAAAGATACGGGAATTGCGATTGTCCGTATGTAATGAAGAAGTCGGCTTGTGATAAAGCTAAAAAGGAGAAAGAAAGGAGTGAGAAATGAAATTAAAACATCCATTAGATTGGTATAACGAAAACACACCATCAGAAGATGAAGAATACGAAAAGGGATGTCTATCTATCGCCTTGATAGTAGTAATCATTAACGGTTGTAATTTTATCTTACGAATTATGAAATCAAAACAAGTATTATCAATAGAACAAATGAAGCACTTGCAGGAGCTTGGATTAGATACGAGCGATGCAAGTATGTGCTGGTGTCGCGCTATCTCACATAAATCTGTAACGTGGGAGCTTGAAATCTATGAGTATGTAATAAACCAAAAACTGGATTCTAATTTTTGGGAAACAACCCCTACTTACACCTTGCAGGACATTCTCGACAAGCTGCCGACACTTATAATTATAAGTTCCGATTTTTATAAGATTTGCATTGAACCGTCTTGTGGATATTGGGATATATATTACTATAAATCTGATGCTACAGAACTTATCTCGAAAAAGTCTGAAAATATTATTGATGTGGCTTACGATATGTTGTGTTGGTGTATTGAAAATGGATATATTAAAAAGGAGGGTGAATAATGAAAGCAAGAGTAAAAGCAACCGGAGAAATTATCAATATTGCTGATTACGCACGTGTCACACTTGATAGATGTGATAGTTACGGGAATCCTATTGAATTAAGTTTTGATGAGGTTGAAATACTTCAAGAAAGGTCTGATAATATTGATTGGGAACAAAGACGTTATGAGCTGGTGAAGGCTGCAATGCAAGGATTTTGTAGCAATCCACATGAACAGATAATGAGTGCTGACTCAAATATGGTGGCAGAATGGAGTATTGGTTTCGCTGATTCACTAATAAAGAAACTGAAAGGAGAATAACCATGGATGCAGAATTTAAAAACAAGAAAGAGGTGGTCTTTGACGGCAAAAACCTTATATTCAACGTGGATGGAATAGAAATCAAGAACGGGAAACTGCCTGATTCCTTCAGTGTAAAAGAGCGCTATGAAATAAGCGCGGAAAGTATTTCCATGCTTGTCGTAGCGTTGGGTGACGGGAATACGCTGGCTGAATTTACTGATGTACAAGAAGGATTCAGTTTTTCCAGGAAAACACGGGCTATCTATTCCTTGAAGGATGAGTATGTCAAGAAGCTTGTCGAAGAAATTACCAGGTTGGAAAACAAGGCCAATTCCCTGCAAGAAAAGGTTTATGAAGAACGCAGAAAAGCTTCTGATGAAGAATACAAGCGCTCCTGGTGGGGACGGGCAGAAAAGATTGAACTGAAAACAGAGGAGTGAGAATGGACCTGAGAATAATAGATTTCCCGGAATACCCATGGAAGACCTTGAATGTACATAAGGACTTTAACTACTCGTACAACATCAGTCCGGGAAAGAAAATAGAGGGGGATTTGTTCGATTCCTCCAAGATGAAAGTTGTGTCCTACAATGAAAACAGCCATGTGCAGATATTGGCTGTATGTGACCCTTACGGACCGCCTTTCTATGTACGCAGGGATATGGACGGTTTGTTGTGGTCCTCATGGGTAAAAATAGAGGAGGAACACTTCTGGCAAGAGATTAACGGTTGTGCGGCAGCCATTAATTTCCCTCCTCTGTGTACGTCTCATTATTATTTTTTATGAAAAATGAATCGTTTGAAAGGGCTAAAATCCTTAAGGAAGAGATTGAAAAGTGTAATTCTCTTCTTGAGTCAATTCTAAAAAGCAGCAGGGAATGCTGTGTGTATCGCGATGCCGTCAAGACATCCGGTGACATTGCGGTTATCACTCTTCCCAAGTATTGTACCCAGTACATTATAGATGGACTTTATGTGAAAAAATGCCGACTGGAGCAGGATTTTAAAGAGTTATAAATCAAAACAAGAAAAGAGGAGAAATAATCATGACCGAAGAACTTGTAACATTAGAGACAGCGAAGCTGCTGAAAGAGAAAGGTTTCGTTTGGGAGTGTGAACGCACGATAAGTTGCGATAAAATTATTAGAAGATGGAACCATCCGCAATACATATCATGTTGTACGGAAATAGATGGCGAATTAGTTGAATTTTTATGTCCGACATTGTATGTTGCCCAAAAGTGGCTGCGTGAAACCAAGAACCTGCATATCGAAATATACCGAAGTGCCGTAGGGTATGGCTATGCTATAGTGAAAGCCGATAACGGAACGTGGCAGGAAGATGATGATTCCAGGGGTCCTAATGATGGCGGTCTGTGGGATACCTACGAAGAAGCATTGGAGGCCGGAATTAAGGAAGCGTTAAAACTTATATGATATGGCTAAGAAAATAATGTTTAATGATAAATACAGCTTAACCCAAGCCGTATTGGATGGTCGGAAGACTATGACAAGAAGAGTTTATAAATTACCAGCTAAATCATACGGAGGATTAGAAATTGAAGATAATAAAATAATCACATTTGATATAAGTGGGGAAGAAATAGCAACATCCCCGAAATACTATATTGGCGAAGTAGTTGCCATTGCACAACCATATAGAAATATTGCACATCCCGATGACGGTTTCCTTGATGAAAGATATGAAGTTAAAGACGAATATGTTGTAGGATGGGCAAATAATATGTTTGTACGTGCCGACCTCATGCCGCACCATATCCGAATTACAAACATAAAATTTGAAAAGTTACAATCTATCTCCGAAGAAGATTGCTTGAAAGAAGGTGTTATTAAAAGATTTCACTCACCAACATGTAGAAACTTTTACTATGTGCCAAACGTGGAAGTTAAGAGTAAGGATGATGTTTATTTGACATCACAAGAAGCATTTTCCGCATTGATAGACAGAATATCCTGCAAGGGTACATGGAAATCGAATCCTTATGTCTTCGTTTACGAATTTGAATTAGTTGATTAAGATTATTATGGAAACCGTGGAACTGATAATTAAAGTCTCCATCTCTTTATTCAATGCTATTGCATTAGGATTTGTCCTAATCATGGTAAGCAGATGGCATAGGCGCATGGAGGACAAGCTGAATGAGATAAGGGAATACACCCGTAGGGTTTCAGACCGTGATGATGTTATTTATATGAATCAGCTTCAATGGCTGAAAAGTAAGCTGATTGAGGAGGAACGGTACGAGGAGGCTGCTAAAATAAATAAATGTATTGAGGATGAGTATAACAAATTAAAGAATAGGAAACGTGATTATGAGGCGTGAAATAAAATTCAGAGGTAAAAGCACTGATACGGGAAAATGGGTATATGGATTTCTCTCTTTTTTCTATACTGCCGGAAGGGACGAAAACGGACTTATCCTCACGGACAAGGCGAGGATATATTCTCCGGAAGACGGCTGCTGTTACGACGTATGGGCTGAAACCGTAGGGCAGTTCACCGGCTTGTGCGATAAGAACGGGAAAGAAATATACGAAGGTGACATACTTGTATGTGGTCAATGGATAGCTCTTGTATTGTGGAACAAAAAACTCGCGACATTCGCATTACAATTCGATTTTGAAAAAGAAGTCGGCATGAAACCTTTAGGCGAATGGCAGACTATGACAATCGTCAGTAACATTTACGATAATCCCAATTTAATATAAGGAATAGATATGAAAACAGACCTCATTTTCTTTATTGCGATATTCATCATCGCAGTATTGTTTATCGGGCATTTCCGGTTGACATTTTCGCCGTTCAGCATATCACTTCCTTATTGGCATAGAGCTTTAGGAGTAGTCCTTATTGTTGCAGGCTGTTTGGTTTACAATATAGGGGAGAATGTAGCCGGGTATAAGAAAGGGCTTGATAACGGCATGGAAATAGTCTTGAAACAATTGAAGAAACGGTATGAACGACCAGGTGATTAATAAAGAAAAGATATTGCCAATGGTTACAAAAAAAAGGCTATCTTCCCAGACAGCCAATCTTTTTTATTAACCTTAATCTAATACTATGAAAAACACATTGCAAAGGTACGGATTTGTGGGAGTTATGCAAATTATGAGCCTTTGTTCAGCCATCTTATAACATGGTTTAGCAAGCGGATATGTATGTTAACCATTAACGTAATAGATTTATAAAATTAACAAATAGTCAATGAGTAGAAATGAAAATGTCTGGACTGATGCGAAATGTGCAGCCCTTCGAGTTGAGTTCCTTACCAGTCGTGAGGAACTCTTTTTGTATGCAAAAGCCATCTATTCTGCTATGATGTGGGGTAGGGAGGTGAACGAGAAAAATCGGGTTCTTCAGGAAAAGGATAAGTCTGTTAAATAAAAGAAAGAGCCAACCCACGCACGACCATGAATCAGCTCCTCACACGATTATGATGCAAATATACTATTTACTTTTAAAATAATCGTGTTATGGAGTTGGATTTTAACAAAATCATTCGTCTTAAAAAGATTCGTATCGAGAAATCAGAACTTTCAGAGGAAGAAAACGCCTTGACTGCCCCGGTTCTGAAAGACAAGAGCCTTATCCATGAAATCTATAAAATATTTGTTGAGTTATTGAATGAGAGAGGATGTCCACCGAATATTGACAGTGTAACCCAGCGGAAGAAGTTCATCTTCATTATCCTGTATTTGTTTTCTCCAAGTTCGCTCGCCGGTGGGAAAATGACATCAGGGTTACGTCCGGAAATAGCAAAGGTTCTTGGTGTTCAATCAGAATGTACAATTTCCGACAACTGTGCAGATGTCGTGTTTCTGTATCAGAACTATGGGGATTTCAGTGGGGATATAGAGTATCTTTACACCGAAATCGTAAATCGGTTAAGAATCAAAGGGCTAATCAATTAATGAGCCGGAGTTTTTAGTGCTCCGGCTTTAAAATTTTATATATTTGCTCTTTGCTTTTTTCTCTAAATTCATTAATCATTGGGGCAATTGTAGTGTATTCTTCGAGCACTTTTTCTGAGATGTTTTCTAAAGCAGTTTTTCTTTCTTCTATTTTTCTTTGTAGTTTCTCTCTCTTTTCTTTTGATGGTGTTTCTGGTTTGATGTCATCTATTTCATTATTTATTTTAATTATTTCATGACATTTTAGTTGCTTTTCGGCTTGTATTTTAAGAAAAGCCAAAATTATCTTATGAAGAATATTGTGGATGTTATCGCTTTTGACAAATAGTCTTAATACTATTTCATCTTGTTGTACATTTTTATATAATTGATTCTGAGCATTAATATAATTATTCATTTGAATTGAATTATTGACATTTGGTATATTTAAAACAGAATCTATCCACATAAACAAGCTTTTGTTAACCTCAATAATAGCCTGACGTTCCATTGAAGTTATGTCAGTTTGCGCATTTGCCAAAATTGCTAATTTATTTTTAAGCTTCTCTGTTTTATTAATAAATTGACTTTCAACGGATTTTATTTCTTTAGTAATTTCACCTATGTCTTCTTTAGTTGCAAGATTCTTTCCTTTTTCCTTGAAGTAAGTGATGATGTATTGCACTAATCCTGCTATAATAGCAAATATTGTAAACTGTAACCAATAAGGCATAGTTATTCTCCTTTCTCTAATTTAATTTTCTTCCCACAATGAGGGCAAGTGATAGTGTTTTCCTCCTTGTCTTCATTCAGCAAATCAGTTATCCCTACACCTAAAGCCTTTGCTATTTCTCCTAACTTCCCAATGGTAGGGTTGCCGGACACAGCGGCATACAGGGCTTGATATGTCACTCCCATTCTTTTAGCAAGGTCTTGCATGGTAATACCCTGCTGTTTGCAGATTTCTTGTACTCTTAACATGATATTCAAATTATAATTTGACGCAAAGATAGGAATAGTTTTCAAATTATACATAGAATACAGAAGAATAGTATCAAAAAATAATTTGAAAATTTTTCTATCAAAATTTGTTTTATTCAAAATAAAGTTTGATATTTGCAGTGTGACAATCAAAACATAGTTTGAATAACAATTAAAAGATATACGATTATGGCAACAAAGAAGGTTGATGAAAAGAAAACATTGAAGTATGCGGTAGCATTCTACTTCTGTACATCAGGCAAAATAAACTTCATGTTAGGCAATAAAATGTATCAGCATAGATACTGTATATGACCAAAGAGAAGATGGTAGAGGTTTCAATACTTGTGAAGTCGTTTATAACTACAAGGCTCAAAAGTACGAGGCTCTGAATGTAGATACAGAAATAGGCAATAAAGAGATTACAATATTATAAGTTTAACCAGCAGGGCGAAAGCCCTGCATAACCTATAAGAATATGAACCAGCAGAGTAAATATGTAGTTCGCGAATCAATTGAGTGTGGTTGCAAGGTTTATGAGGTAGTAAACACTGAAACAGGTAATCGTATCAATTATTTCGCAGATTACGAATTAGCCAAAGAGTTTGCAAGGCGTCAAAATAACACGGCAAAGAAACGTATGGCAGATTGACTGAAGTTTAATCCGGTATCCTTCGGGCTACCACAATACACACGATTATGAAAGCGGATTTAGTTTTAGTTATCAGCCCCGAAGCCCCACTGATGAAACAACTGGGCAAAGTGTTGGGTAAGCTATGTACGCCGTACGACTTCTCTACTATAGAGAGGGGTGAAAAGTACATCACCATACAGCATGATGAAACTGGGCTTGTAGTGGCTTACACGAGTGAAGAAAGATTGAAAGCGAAACTTTAAACTCAATAAACGAAAACGGTTGCAGCGTATGTCAACCCGGTAAAGAAAATTACACCACCTACAACACCAGGTTGAGAGGTAAAAGAGTGAGAATGTACCAGTACGACTACCGTACTGAAAGTGGTGAACTTTTTGCTTGTTGTGCGCCTACCTTAGAGGCGTGTAGAGAAAGACGTGATAAATGGCTTAGTTCACAACAATAACCTGATTGTTGTGTATAACGATTGAAGATATTTCGTTATCTTTGGTTGTGGTAGTACCTTTGGGGTACTATCGCGGGGTGTAGCAGTGGTAGCTTTTCACTTTGACTTGGTGAAGGTCGGTTGTTCGATTCAGCCCCCCGCAACTATTGAGTATTAATTTAAATTTGACACGATTATGAACATTCTTACATTAAGCATCAAACAGAAGTATTTCGATGAAATCTTGGCAGGCAAGAAAACCCACGAATACCGTGAAATCAGACCAACTAATGCAAAGAAATATATTACTTACCTATGTGGCGGTAAAGAATATCTGACTGATGCAGAACTGCCCGAAGAAGGTGAAGTAGAATTGAAACCTATCAAGTACGATGCAATCAAGCTCCTGACAGGTGCATATACGGGTAAACGTCCATATATTATCGTTGAAGTGAAAGCAGCAGAGGCAGTCATTCTCACAGATGAAAACGGCAATGATATTGTTTACGAGTATCAAGGTGAAGAATATCTCGCAGCCCAAATGGATTATACCTTGGGTAAGATATTAGAGAAACATATAGATTGATTTGTTTAACTTTTAAAATTAAAAAGCAGAGTCGCAAGAAGAATTAACAGAGTAGCTGGGCCTCGCAGAAATATGAACGGTGCAGGGGCTGGTGGTAGATTGGTTGCCAGACGTGGCGGTGAAGCTGGTACATCACAGTTGGGGTCACGCAGACAGCGTTATAGTGACCTTCGTACTTCATTTGGTTTAAGTGGTGGTTAGCTATGAGCAAGGTAGAACAAGCGAACCGGTATATAGACCTCATTCGGGTAAAATCGAATGAGGCTTTACTGTTTTTATCACTTGGCAAAGATTCGCTTGTTCTGCTTGATTTAATCTATCCGAAGTTTGACCGGATTGTTTGTGTGTTCATGTACTTTGTCAAGAATTTGGAGCACATTAACCGATGGATTGGCTGGACTAAAGTCAAATATCCAAAGATTGAGTTTGTGCAAGTGCCTCACTGGAATCTTACTTATATTCTTCGTGGAGGTATGTATTGCGTGCCTAATCCGGAAGTGAAACTATTGAAGTTGGCAGATGTGGTAAAGGCTATGCAGTTTACTCACGGAGTTTATTACACATTCTTGGGTATGAAGAAAGCTGATGGCATGAATCGTAGGCTTATGCTGAAAGGGTATGAGGTAAACGGTTACGAGAATAACGGTATGGTTTATCCTTTGGCTGATTGGAATCAGAGAGATATTCTCGCTTACATGAGGCAGCACAACCTACCCGAACCAGTCCGATATTCATTGAAAGCGAGTTCGGGAGTAGGCTTCAATCTTGATTGTATGCTTTGGATGGAGAAGAACTATCCACAGGACTTACAGAGAATTTACAAAGTTTTCCCGATGGCTGAAAGAGTGCTTTGGGAGTATCATAATCAACAAAATTAATAAGGAGGATTGCTGAGTCAGAAAAAGAAAGACAAGAGAACAGATATATGCTCAGGCAGAAAGATTGAGCGAAGCTAACTGGAGAAGAAAAAATACATGGAGTAGCAGTGCTGCAAGCAGGCGTGCAAAACAATCTCGTGATAATCTTATAGCAAGAGCCGAAAGGAATACTCTTCGGCAGAGAGGTTTCGGTCTAAGTAATGGCTAATATGGAATTATCAAAATATATCAAGAGTGAATCGGTGGAACTTAACCGCTCTGCCATTCACTTTGCTGATTATAATCCGAGAAAGCTATCAGAGGAATCACGTAAGACACTGAAACGTGGTATCAAGAAATTCGGATTGGTAGGTGGAATAGTTGTGAATAAGCGTACTGGTCTTACCGTAGTCAGTGGACATCAACGTCTGTCTGTTATGGATGAATTGCAGAAGTTCCCGGATAACGACTACCGTATTCGTGTCGATGTCATTGACGTGGACGAAAAACAGGAAAAGGAACTTAATATTCTAATGAATAACCCCAATGCGCAAGGTACTTGGGATTTCGACGCTCTTGCGCAGATTGTTCCTGATATTGATTGGAAAGACGCTGGTTTGACTGATGCTGACCTGAACATGATTGGTGTTGACTATCTTTTGCAGACCGAAGAGGAAAGCTCTATTGCAGATGCTTTGTCTGAAATGATGTTACCCGTCACCGAACAGAAAAAAGCCGAAAAAGCCGCCAAGCAGTTAGAACGCGCTGAAAAAGTAGCCCACATGAAAGAAGTTAAGCAGCAGGTAAAGGAGAATGCGCAGAAGCAAGCTGAGAACATGGATGCCTATGTGATGTTGTCCTTCGATACCTATGAAGCTAAAGCCGCTTTCTGCGAAAGGTTCGGGTATGAACCAGATATGAAGTTTATAAAGGGAGAAGTTTTTGATGAACAAGTAGAAAGAATAGATTGATTATTGGGAGGAAAGCTGAGTTAGAAAGAAAACATATAGCCAGTTATATCAGCAGTCTAGACGAATAATGTACAACGCTGGAAGACAATACGGGTTAGGTTCTGCAAGACAAAGAAACATAAGGGATAGAACGAAATCCATAATGGGAAGATATGCTGAGAAAATAGATAGCTATTTCTCAAAAAGAGGAGTTGATGTCTATGGAAACAAGCCAATTTCTCGCCGTGTCTATATGGGTAACAATAACGGTTAAAATTATGAGCAATAGTGAATCTCAAAATAGAAAAGGTAAAGGAGGAAGAAAGCCTAAGTTTGATTATACAAGCGAGGACTTTCTTTCTCTCGTGGAATCGTATGCCAAAAAGGGATTCACTGACAAGGAAATTGCTTATGCCATAGGGATTTTGCCTCAAACATTCTGCGAAAAGAAAAGTGAGTACACCGAAATATCCGAAGTCTTAGCGCGTGGGCGCGCGACAATCAATGCCACTGTAAGGGCTAAATTCCTTGCAATGGCTCTCGGTGGCATAAAAACCAAAAGCACCGTGGTAAGAAAGCTCCGTGATTCAGAAGGGAATTTGACGGGCGAAGATGAATTACAAGTAAGCGAAAGCGAGTTGGCTCCTAATTTGCAAGCAATGTCCGTTTGGCTGTACCACCATGATGAAGATTGGAGAAAGATTGAACGCAAGCAGGATGAAGATGCTGATATTCCAACAGACATAGAGCACGGCATCAACATTGATTCCTGGATTAAAGACAAGCTGAAATGATAGTACCTCAAGAAATTTACCATCCATTATACGAGGATAATGAAAAATTTATAATTCTTATCACTGGTGGGCGTGGTAGCGGAAAGTCTTTCAATGCTTCTACCTTTATTGAACGGTTGACTTTTGAAATGACTCCCGTAGAGAAGATAGTTCATCAGATTCTCTATACCCGTTACACTATGGTTTCTGCCGGTATGTCTATCATTCCCGAAATGATGGAGAAGATAGATTTGGACGGTACCACGAAATATTTCAAGACCACAAAGACGGATATAGTCAATAAGATGACTAAGAGCCGTATCATGTTCCGGGGTATCAAGACTTCTTCCGGGAACCAGACAGCAAAACTGAAATCCATTCAAGGCATTACGACTTTCGTCTGCGATGAAGCGGAAGAGTGGACAAGCGAAGATGAGTTCGACAAGATAATGCTCTCCATTCGCAAGAAGGGTATTCAGAACCGGATTATCATTATAATGAACCCATGCGATTCCAATCACTTCATCTACAAGAAATACATTGAGAAAACTCACAAGCTGGTAGAGATTGATGGTGTGCAGGTTCAGATTTCCACTCATCCGAATGTGCTTCATATTCACACTACCTACTTTGATAACTTGGATAACCTTTCTCCTGAGTTCCTGAAAGAGGTGGAAGATATGAAGGTGAGTAATCCTGAAAAGTATGCTCATGTGGTTATCGGCCGGTGGGCTGACGTTGCAGAAGGTGCCGTATTCAAGAAATGGGGAATTGTTGACGAGTTCCCGGCTTGGGCAAAGAAAGTTGCTTTCGGGCAAGACTTCGGCTATACGCATGACCCGTCTGCTTCCATTCGTTGTGGTATCATTGATAACGCCCTTTACTTGGATGAAGTGGATTACCGTACTGGATTGCTTTCTTC
>OMBO01000718.1_pt1 | contig 17952 bp, 15 predicted proteins | sample 1644901 | NCBI WGS metagenome assembly OMBO01 (sample SAMEA103958144, study PRJEB25191) | human gut metagenome | reverse complement strand
AAAAGAAATTCTTTCAGAAATACTTCCAAGCACCACCTGTGGTGCTTTTTATGTACGGCTTTTGAGTCTTTGTATTGGTTTGGTTACGAAATGGGTTTGTTTTTGTAATGCTTAGCTTAAAGTGATATACTCTAATCGTTGAATTATTAAAAGACACACAATATATTTGAGGATTCTTGTTTAATATATATAAATGTGATGTCTAGGAGAATATCTAGGAGGATATTATGAAAAAAATTGGTTTAGTAATTTTAGCAGCAATGGCATTGATAACAGGAGGGGTTATTAATGCACATCAAGTTTCCGCTGATACAGCACAACAGCCTTCCGAAGAAAAATTTGATACTAGAATTTTTAGAATTTACAATCCTAACACAGGTGAACACTTACTCACGCCTTCTGGTTGGGAAATAGTTGTTTTAGAGAAAGAGGGATGGAAAGCTGAAGGAGTCGCATTTTATGCTTCTCAGGTCAAACCTCCATATAGTGGCTATCCAATTGTACAACGTTTATATAATCCAAATGCAGGAGATCATCATTATACAACAAGTAATTTTGAAGTCATGAGCCTTGTTTCGGTTGGCTGGAGCAATGATGGGGAAAACTTTACATTCCCAGTTGCTAAGGCCAATACTGGTGTACCTGTTTACCGCTTATATAATCCAAATGCAAAAGTAGGTTCGCATCACTTTACAATGAGTTCTTATGAGAGAAATTATCTAATAAAAGCCGGATGGAAAAATGAGGGTATCGCATTTAACGCATATTCTGAACCGAATTATTAAAAATAACCCTGACTTCGGTCAGGGTTTTATTTTATTTTTTTATAACAATGTGGCGAAAGCAATAACTAATATTCAAATGATTGTGCAAGTTAAGTTATCTAGCGATTTATTAGATATCATCGTGTAAACAAAAAGTATGAGAATAATTGGGATTATACTTGCTATAATCAAATATAGCTGCTGTACTTCACCAATATTTCTGTGCAGTTTATTCCGTGTTACCTATGAAATACACTAATTCATATTAAAACAACAATAAATAAGTAATAATGAACAGATAAAATTATACCTACAAAGTTTGATTTAATCTAAATAAAATTAAAATTCTGAATATAATGTCAGTCATCTGCTGCCATTTTTATTTTTATAATCGACCATTTTACTTGAAAATATCTATACAACTTCATATAATTGAATTATCTATGCACCAATTTCTGTCTTATAAAGTAATTTATTCTATAAGTTTTTTATTCTATAAGATATTTCAGTGTGTAGCAAGACGTTTAAATTAATTAGACGTCTTTTTATTATTCATTAAGAAAAGAAGTGTGTAATGAATTTATTCCAGTCGTCTATCACTTTAGACGCTTTTTTATAAGAAAAACCGCTAGAATTTTAAAAACTAGTGGAATTGATGTGTACCAGATCTTTTAAGTTAAAAATAAATCATGATTTCTATATTTTAGAATGGTACATTATAATTCTATCAATTCTAGCTTAAACGAATAATAAGTTTCATAAAATTAGTATGATACGATGCATGTTCTTAGACACTGTTTCTAATTTATTGATTGAGATTTTTTAAGCATTGTAATTACAAAATAATTGGAATTATAAGAAGGATAGGGAAATTCAAATACTAGTCATCAAAATATAAATTTAGTTCACAATATATTGATGAAGAAAATAAAAAACCTCTACTAGACAACAAAATAGTAGAAGAAATTATTTCAAAATTGGCCGGATTCTGATTATAAAAAGATAATGTGTAAATAGCAAATATGGTCAATAAAATAGTTTTCTTTGGCCATGATTATTATAACACTAGATAAAATATCTTGTCGTTAACAAAAGCTAACAAAAGACTCAAACTTGCTAAGAATGAGAGCCCTGTAAATGAGTAACAATAAAACTAACTCGACTAGCTTTATTAAACTAAAAATATTTTATCACTAATATTATTACCTATTACTATTACCTATTATTAACTAATGATAGTATTCCTTAATGATATACTTTATCAATCAATGGAGGATTACCCAAGCCTGGCTGAAGGGAACGGTCTTGAAAACCGTCAGGCGTGTAAGAGCGTGCGTGGGTTCGAACCCCACATCCTCCTTAGGCAGCCAATGTATATTGGTTGTCTTATTCATCATCTTCCTATTTGAAGATTTCTTTATATGGCCCACCAATGGTGGTTTTTTCATGTTATTACTGTCCCTCAACTTCTCATCGTTGAAAGGTGGAATAGTCAACTAAGAGAAAAAATATAAATTATTATATAATATGTTAATAAAAATAAGTGGAGCATTATTATGAAAAAAGTATATTTTCTTTGTACAGGTAACTCTTGTCGTTCTCAAATTGCCGAAGGTTATGGGCATAAAATTTTGGAAGGGTGGGAGGTTCGGTCCGCAGGGATAGAAATGCATGGTTTAAACCCCCGTGCAGTTAAAGTAATGGCAGAAGAGGGAATAGATATTTCTTCTCAGAAATCTGAGCTAATTGATTTAGATTATTTTAATGAATGTGATTTGATAATTACTTTATGTGGAGATGCTCTTGATAAATGTCCGATGATTCCTAAAGGAGTTAATCACGAACACTGGGACTTACAAGACCCTGCTCGTGCGACAGGGACAGAATCAGAAATTTTGGCTGAGTTTAGAAAAACAAGAGATTTAATAAAAGGACAAGTTAAAATGATTGAAAAATGATTTATTTTATCTATTAAAAAGGAGTAAAAATGAAGTATAAAATCGGACAATTAGTAAATTTACCAGATACAAGATATAAAGGAATTATCGGTACAGTAATCGCTGAAAATAAAGCAGGAATCTTAGTTAGGTTTAACGGAAGTCAACAATTGTATTTTAAAGAAGAAGAACTTAAAGCATATAAAAAATAAATAAGTTTTAACTGATTTCGGTCAGCTTTTTATTTTCATTTATTATATAATGTTTATCGCTTTCATTTTGTTAGTGATAGTATTATAATAAAATTATAAGAATAGGTGGAGGTATTATTATGGCGAAACAGTATAAAAAAATATTAGTTCCTGTCGATGGTTCTGACCAAGCTTATAATGCGGTTCGAGAAGGAGTGATGTTAGCGCAATGGTCTGAAGCGGAGTTAATTGTATTGACCGTTAAAGATTTAGTGCGATATTATGGCATTGCTAACTACGGTATTGTTGAGACTCCAGGATTGGATAAGTTGGCAAATGATATTTTACTCAAAGTAGGCTCTATTATTCCAGCAGAATCTAAATTCAAAACGCAAATTTTATCGGGTTCTCCAAAACGAGAAATTGTTCAATATGCTAAGGAAAACGATATTGATTTAATTGTCATGGGGGCAACAGGAGCAGGAGCGTTTGATAGATTACTTGCAGGATCTACGACGAATTATGTTGTCAATCATGCACCTTGTGGTGTAACTATCGTTCAAGGATAAGAATCAGTTTATAATAAAAAGGCCTATCATTAGTGATAGTTCTTTTTATTTTTTATATCTAATTTATACTGATATAATCTAGTTGAGGAGAAATTTATGATATCACTTATTTTAATAATTATTGTAGGAATAGAGCATTTATTGTTTGGATTTATTGAGATGTTTGGAGGAATAAAGTTACAAGCTGACGCTTTTGGTTTTGATGAATCTGAATTAAAAAATAAGACATTGCAGGTTGCGCTCTCCAATCAAGGGATTTATAATCTTGGTTTTGGTTTGATGATTATAGTACTAGCCATAATGAATGCAGCTACTTCCGTTTTTATTATTGCGATGCTTTTTGTCACCTTAGTTGGAATCTATGGTGCTTTGACAGTGACGAAAAAAATATTATTTGTTCAAGCTTTACCGGCACTTGTAACTTTAATAATTCTTTTGCTATCGCTTTGAACCTAAAATTAACTTCTTTAAGGATAAAAAAGCGCTGCGATTAGCGTTTTTTTATTTCAAATTTATTTAATGGTTTAGTAAGTGACCAATAATAAATAAAATCCAGATATGAATTGGATAAAAACCATAGAAAAAATATTTTTCAAAGGTTGAAGAGCGACCACCCTTTTTGCCATTGTATAGGTAAATAAAAGGAAGAACGGTGATGATTAGGAATTCTGGGTTAAGAGAAATACTTTGCCAAAGCGACATGGAAGTCTCAAAAGAAAAGGCCTGTAGAAGAAATAAGATTGATAAAAGTAGTGTACCAATATAAAGAATCCAATCTTTTCCACTTTTACGTGATGCGTACATTAAATATGGAAGGATTAGAGCAACTAAACTTGCTTCAGTAAATATTGAGAGAGCTGAAACGAAAATGAGCGGAAAAATCAGCAATATTTTCTTCTTTTCTATAATAGTATCAAGGAGCCATACAGCACCAAAACCACAGGCTAAACTCAGAAAGATATTTGGATTAAGGATGGTAAAAAAGCTTATGGAGACATTCATGAGATAATGTATGACTAAATTTCCGAGAGCCATGACTGCTCCAGCAACTAGAAGGCGTGTTAGATATTTTTTTCGACTTCGGGTATAAAAGAACCCTTCAATCATTAGAAAAAAGAAGAGAGGGGAGACGAATCGGGATGTCATATCTAAGATAGAAAAATCGGGTATCCCAGGAAGTCCTAGAAGAACTTCTAGGTAAATATGGTCAAGTAGCATGAATATGATTGCTATTATTTTAAGTTGATAGCCAGATAAACCAAAACGTTGTTTCAAAAAAGTACCTCACAAAAATATATTTTACTTATCTATTTTAATATGGAAAATAAAAGGTATAACTTACATTTATGTAAGGTCAGTTTTGAGGAAATACTCATTTATATTTCAGAAATAAATTGTTTGGAGTCAAGAAATCTATAAATCGCAAAACGGTAATAAAAAAGCGTTGTTTAGACGCTTAATCAAAATTGCTATGTCTTCCCCAATTTATTGCCATTAAAATAGTCACTATTGGCAGAGCGTACAACCAAACAAGTGATATCAGAGCTCCAGGTAGTAAAAAGACTAGAAAGATTTTAATTCTTTCCAGATTTCTCTTTCGAAGAGTAGCACTCCCATTGTATTGTTTATAAATTATTTGACTGAAAACAATCAAACTAATCCAAGGAATTAAATAGGTTAAACATAGGCTAAACTTGCAGTCAAAGAGTTTGGATGTTCTGCGTGTGCAACAGTTGAAAAGGGAAAGAGACAAACAATAAGTAGAATCCAATGATTAGACCAGAGAATTAACTCATCAACTTTATTTGATTTGATAAATGTCATTACATGGTGCAGTGAGTTCCAAATGGAAGCAAGGGCAACAAAAGTAGTGATATAAATAAGGAGCATAAGTAATACATTTGGTGAAAAAAGGTTTCCGTCTTCTGGGACTTTAAATTCTAAAACTGTTAGGGTCATTACTACGGCAAATATTCCGTCAGTAAGCGCCTCTATTCTGCTTTTATTCATACTTATAATTATAGCAAAAAAAGCTAATAAACTCTGTTATAGAAAGAGCTTATTAGCTTTTTATTGATATCTTATATAGGTGTTGTTAGTTGAATCACGAGTGACTAGATAGAAAGACCCGTCTGGCAAAACTTGATAAAGTCCCACTGTTCCACTTCCACCATTTGCAAGTATTTCATTGGAAAAGTTTAGAGAGAAGAAAAATTAGTTATTTTAGTGAGTAGATTATTTTTGTGATTAACAAAAGTTACCAATAAATGGTATTGAAAGCAAACTCGAAAATATGTAGAATTATCTTATCCAATATCTCTTAGATTTTTCAAATTTCCAAGAATTTGATTTAACAGATATAATAACCAATAGTGGCCTCTTGAAAGAGGTCATTTTTTATTTCAAAATGTGATATAATAATTGACAGAAATAGAGAGAATATAAGGATGTAATGATGGAAAATAGTTTAAATATCATTGAAAAAATGAATCCTAATCAAAAAATAAATTATGATCGTGTTTTTCAAAAAGTTCGGGAAAGTTGGGAAAGAGATTCTGTTCGTCCTAAAATTTTACTTCATAGCTGTTGCGCTCCCTGTAGCACTTATTCTTTAGAATATTTGACAAAATCAGCTGATGTGACGATTTATTTCGCTAATTCAAATATTCATCCGTCAACTGAATATACAAGAAGAAAAATGGTTCAAGAACAATTTGTAAACGATTTTAATGAACGGACAGGAAATAATGTTCAATTTATTGCTGCCGAATATGAACCAAATGTCTTTTTACAAATGGTTCGTCAAAAACATTTAGAAAATGAACCTGAGGGTGGAAAACGTTGCACCTCTTGTTTTGAAATGCGATTGGATATAGTTGCTGAGAAAGCTTTAGAACTTGGTTTTGATTATTTTGGTAGTGCTTTGACTTTATCACCAAAGAAGAATAGCCAATTAATTAATGAAATTGGTCTTGATATTCAAAAGATTTATGATGTGAATTATCTTCCAAGTGATTTTAAGAAGAATAACGGCTATAAACGTTCGGTAGAGATGTGTAAAGAATACGATGTTTATCGTCAATGTTATTGTGGATGTATTTTTGCCGCTAAAGCACAAGGGATTGATTTAAAAGAACAGAATCGAGAAGCTATTAAATTTATTAGAAATCAATCATAATCATAGATTTGTATTTAAAAAATAAGAAAATAACTTGACAAAAGAGCCCATTTTTAATAAAATGAGGGTAACTTAAATATTCCAAAGGGGAGTAGCGTCGGTAAGACCGAAACAAAGTCGTCAATTCGTGAGATTCTCACCGGCTTTGTTGACATACTTATGTATGTTTAGCAAGACCTTTGCCAGTTTTGATATCTGGCAGAGGTCTTTTTTTGTAAAACCTCTCATGATATCTGTTAGAAATAAAGGAGAATCATTATGCAGCCTTACAATCAATCCGTCAATGAAGTTTTAGAGAAAACTAAAAGTCAATTCGAAGGTTTGAGCCCAAAAGAAGTTGAAAATCGTCAAGCTAAAGATGGTTTCAATGAATTGAAAGAAAAGAAAAAAACTTCAACTTGGGAACTTTTTATTGATACTTTGAAAGACCCAATGGTTATCATCTTACTTTTAGTTGCTTTTGTCCAACTTTTCTTGGGAGAATTTGTTGAATCACTTGTTATTTTCATTGTTTTGATGATTAATTCAGTGGTCGCAGTCGTGCAAACTAAACGAGCAGAAAGTTCTCTAGATGCTTTGAGACAGATGTCGGCACCCTCAGCTAAAGTTTTACGTAATGGAGAGAAAACATCAATTCCTGCGCGTGAGCTTGTTGTTGGCGATATTGTTTCACTTGAGGCCGGTGATTTTATTCCAGCAGATGGACGTTTAATTGATGTTCAAAACTTACGTGTCGAAGAAGGAATGCTGACAGGTGAGTCTGAACCGGTTGAAAAATTTTCAGATGTCATTGAGGGAGAAGTTGCACTTGGTGACCGCAAGAATATGGTCTTCAGTTCAAGTCTTGTTGTTTATGGACGAGCAGATTTTCTTGTAACAGCAATTGCTGAGCAAACCGAGATTGGTAAAATTGCTCAAATGTTGGAAACTGCGGAAGCTAAACAAACGCCACTTCAACAAAAATTGGAAAAATTTGGTAAACAATTAGGTTGGGCAATTTTAGCGCTCTGTGCTTTAATTTTTGCTGTTCAAATTTTGAGACTCTTTACGACAAATCAAACGGCTGATATGCAAAAGGCTGTTCTTGATTCATTCATGTTTGCAGTTGCAGTTGCGGTTGCTGCAATTCCTGAAGCTCTTTCATCAGTTGTTACAATTGTTTTATCTGTTGGAACAAATAAAATGGCAAAACAGCATGCGATTATGCGTAATTTGCCAGCTGTAGAAACATTGGGTTCAACTTCAGTCATTTGTACTGACAAAACCGGAACTTTGACTCAAAACAAAATGACCGTTGTTGATTCTTTCTTGCCAACGCAAGGCAGTAAAGAACTGACAGATTTAACACAGGCAGACCAAAAATTGTTACTTAATGCAATGGTGCTTTGTAATGATTCATCATTTTCACAAGAAGGTCAGCTACTTGGTGACCCTACTGAAGTGGCTTTAATTGCTTACAGTGACAAAATCGGCTATCCATATCAAGATTTAAGAGAAAAATCACCACGTCTGGCTGAATTTCCATTTGATTCAGAACGTAAATTGATGAGTACAATCAATGATTTTGAAGGTCAGAAAACAATTTTTGTTAAAGGTGGCCCAGATGTACTCTTTAATCGCTGTAATCAAGTTTTCTTGGATGGAAAAGTGCAAGAATTTACTCCTGAATTGAAAGAGAAATTTCAAGCTCAAAATGAAGCTTTCAGTCAAAAAGCGCTCCGTGTATTGGCTTATGCTTACAAACCTGTCAGTGATGATAAGACTGAACTCACACTTACTGACGAAAATGATTTGATTCTGATTGGTCTGTCAGCAATGATTGACCCACCTCGTGAAGCTGTTTATGATTCTATTGTCGAAGCAAAAAAAGCCGGCATTAAAACGATTATGATTACGGGTGACCACAAAACGACAGCACAAGCCATTGCCAAAGATATTGGTTTGATGAACGAAGGAGATATGGCGCTCACTGGTCAAGAACTTGACGCACTGACTGAGGATGAACTTCGTGAAAACTTAGAAAAGATTTCGGTTTATGCTCGTGTTTCTCCTGAAAATAAAATTCGGATTGTTCGTGCTTGGCAAAATGAGCATCAAGTAACCGCGATGACTGGTGATGGTGTAAATGATGCTCCAGCCCTGAAACAAGCTAATATTGGGATTGCAATGGGTTCAGGAACAGATGTAGCAAAAGATGCGTCAAGTATGATTTTGACTGATGATAATTTCGTATCAATTGTTTCTGCTGTATCAATTGGTCGTGTGGTTTATGATAATATCAAAAAATCAATTAGTTACCTTTTCTCTGGAAACTTAGGAGCGATTATTGCGATTGTCTTTGCTTTGGTCGTGGGCTGGGTCAATCCATTCACTGCTTTGCAACTTTTATTTATTAACTTGGTCAATGACTCTGTCCCAGCAATTGCCTTAGGGATGGAAAAAGCAGAACCAGATGTTATGGAAAAAGCTCCTCGTCAGTTAAATGAAGGAATCTTTGCCAATGGGTTAATGCGGGTTATTTTGATTCGTGGTTCATTGATTGGGATTGCGGCGATTATTTCACAATATGTTGGACAAAAAACATCACCTGAAATGGGTGTGGCTATGGCCTTTACAACTTTGATTTTGGCACGTACTTTGCAAACTTTTGCTGCACGTTCAAATTCACAAAATATTTTAAAACTTGGTTTTACAACGAATAAGTACGTTTTGATGGCTGTGACTTTCTGTCTTGCCTTATACAGCTTGACTACTCTTCCATTCCTCAGAGAAATTTTCTCAATTCCAGCTGCTTTTGGTTGGTCTCAATGGATTGTAGCAGCAGGGCTTGCCGTAATTGCTGTAATCTGTATGGAAATTCTCAAGTCAATTAAAGGTGTTTTTGAAAAACATTAAAATTTTAAAAAAAAATCACTGACAAAAATCTGTCAGTGATTTTTAAATACTTGAACTTTTATCATATTGATTTAAATGATAAGTTTCAATCATATTGATAAGTTTGTCAGCATAAGTGGGGTCTGTTGCATAGCCAGAATTTTGAACGGCTTTAGCAGCAGTTTTATAATCAGTTGCACTAAGAACCGAAGCATATTGTTTAGAATTCCAAGTTGTTCCGTAAAGGAAAAGCTGGGTGTGTGCCGAAACCGAGTCAGCAAAATTAGGATAAACACGGAAAACACCTTGGACAGTGACCCACTGACCATTTTCATATTCTTGCGTAGCAAGCGAAACCTTTGGCACATCACCAGATGCTTTGACACCAAAAAGATTATGATATTTGCTTGCAAGTTCGCTTTTGCCAAAATTAGACTCAAGACAGGCCTGAGCAATGGTGATAGAAGCTAGTACTTGACTCTCTTTTTGTGATTTTTGAGCGAGTGGAGCAATTTCTTTGATGAATTTATGTTCATTAATTTCTTGAAGTTGTGCTTCAGACGGCTTTTGTGCTTGGTTATTAAAAATTTTATTATAGACTAAGATTCCTAAAATAACTAGGAAAATAAAGATGAGCTGTTTTAACAAGGATTGACGTCGATTTGGTTTTCTTCGTCGAGTTTTATATTTCATAAAAATAGTTTAACATAAAATTCAAGTTCTTGGCTTAAAAATCAATATTTGTTATACTAAAAATAGTTAAGAAGTAAGCGATAAAATTTCTGTCAGTAAAATTTTACTGACAGCCATAAATTTTTACTGACAGAATCGGTATTGTCAATAAATAATTAAATAAAAGTCATGGAGGCAATCAAATGAATTTTTATGATTTTAGTGCCGTTAAAATGAACGGCGAAACTGTTTCAATGTCTGATTTTAAAGGCAAAGTTGTAATTGTGGTTAACACTGCAAGTAAATGTGGCTTTACACCGCAATTTGAAGGACTTGAAAAGTTGTATGAAAACTATAAAGACCAAGGATTGGAAATTTTAGGTTTTCCCTGTAATCAATTTGCTAATCAAGACGCTGGCGAAAATTCGGAGATCAATGAATTTTGTCAGTTAAATTATGGAGTCACTTTCCCCATGTTTCAAAAAATTAAAGTCAATGGTAAAGAAGCACATCCCCTTTATCAATTTTTGAAAAAAGAAGCAAAAGGGGCACTTAGCGGGACCATTAAATGGAATTTCACAAAATTTTTAATTGACCGAGAAGGAAATGTTATTGAACGTTTTGCGCCAAAAACGGAACCTAAAGAAATGGAAGAAGAAATCCAAAAATTACTTTAATTAATTTCTTAAGGAAAAGTGTTTTAAAACTTGTAAAAGCTCAATTATTTTGCTAAACTAATAAACAATAAAACTTTTAATCTAGTCCAGAGAGGCTAGCAAGGTTGTGAACAAGAAATATTATCCTTAAAAGTTACTGACAGAACTGTCAGTAAGTTGCTAAGGCATTTTAGGACACATCTGCTAGGTTTCTGGCAGATGTTTTTGCTTTATTTATGACATTTTAATGTTGAAAATAAAGTGCGCAAGGAGCGAAGCGGGTTGTGAATCATTTGCAACGAAGTTATGCTTTACTACAAAGGAGAAAACAAATGCCAAAACGCAATGATATCAAAAAAATCATGATTATCGGTTCTGGACCAATCATTATTGGTCAAGCCGCAGAATTTGATTATGCAGGAACACAAGCCTGTCTTGCACTTAAAGAAGAAGGCTACGAAGTTGTTTTAGTCAATTCAAATCCGGCAACAATCATGACTGACAGAGAAATAGCTGACACTGTCTATATTGAACCAATTACTTTAGAGTTTGTCAGTAAAATTTTGCGTAAGGAACGTCCTGATGCCTTATTGCCAACACTTGGTGGACAAACAGGACTTAACATGGCAATGGAATTATCCAAAACAGGAATTCTTGAAGAGCTTAATGTTGAACTTCTTGGAACAAAATTAAGCGCCATTGACCAAGCAGAAGACCGTGAGCTCTTTAAAGAATTATGTGAAAGAATTGGTGAGCCACTCTGTGCCAGTGATATTGCAACAACGGTTGATGAAGCAGTTGAAATTGCTGACAAAATTGGTTATCCTATCATCGTCCGTCCAGCATTTACCATGGGTGGAACAGGTGGAGGAATTTGTGATACCGAAGAAGAACTTCGTGAGATTGTGGCAAATGGACTAAAACTTTCTCCAGTAACACAATGCCTAATTGAAGAATCAATTGCTGGTTATAAAGAAATCGAATATGAAGTTATGCGTGATTCTGCTGACAATGCGATTGTTGTCTGCAATATGGAAAATTTTGACCCAGTTGGAGTTCACACAGGTGACTCAATCGTTTTTGCACCAAGCCAAACGCTCTCAGATAACGAATATCAAATGCTTCGTGACGCTTCACTAAATATTATTCGTGCCCTAAAAATTGAAGGGGGATGTAATGTTCAACTTGCCCTTGACCCACACTCTTATGAATATCGAGTAATCGAAGTTAACCCACGAGTAAGTCGTTCATCAGCCTTAGCCTCTAAAGCAACAGGATATCCAATTGCAAAAATGTCTGCTAAAATTGCGATTGGGATGACACTAGATGAAATCATTAATCCAGTCACTAATAAAACTTATGCCATGTTTGAACCAGCACTTGACTACGTTGTAGCAAAAATCGCTCGCTTCCCATTTGATAAATTTGAAAATGGTGACCGCCACCTAGGAACACAAATGAAAGCAACAGGCGAAGTCATGGCAATTGGACGTAACATCGAAGAGAGTCTTCTAAAAGCTGTACGCTCACTTGAAATTGGTGTTTTTCATAATGATTTACAAGAAGCACAAGAAGCAGATGATGAAATCCTCTATGAAAAAATGGTTAAAACACAAGATGACCGACTTTTCTATGTTTCAGAAGCGATTCGTCGTGGAATTCCGATTGAAGAAATTGCTGATTTAACCAAGATTGATATTTTCTTTCTTGATAAATTACTCCATATCGTCGAAATTGAAGACCAATTAAAAGTAAATATATTTGAACCAGAACTCTTAAAAATGGCTAAGAAAAATGGATTTTCTGACCGTCAGATTGCCAAATTATGGAACGTTAGTCCAGAAGAAGTAAGACGTCGTAGACAAGAAAATCAAATTATTCCAGTTTACAAAATGGTTGATACTTGCGCAGCTGAATTTGAAAGCTCAACACCTTACTTCTATTCAACTTATGAATGGGAAAATGAATCTAAACGTTCAAGCAAAGAGAAAATAATTGTACTCGGCTCAGGTCCCATCCGAATTGGACAAGGAGTTGAATTTGATTATGCGACAGTTCACTGTGTAAAAGCACTTCAAGCCCTTGGAAAAGAAGCAATTGTCATCAACTCTAATCCAGAAACCGTTTCGACAGATTTCTCAATTTCAGATAAGCTCTATTTTGAACCACTAACTTTTGAAGATGTGATGAATATCATTGACTTAGAACAACCAGAAGGTGTGATTGTTCAATTTGGAGGACAAACAGCTATCAATTTAGCGGAACCTCTCTCTAAAGCTGGGGTTAAAATTTTAGGAACGCAAGTTGAAGATTTAGACCGTGCTGAGGACAGAGATTTATTTGAAAAAGCATTACAAGATTTAGAGATTCCACAACCACCAGGAGCTACAGCAACAAATGAAGAAGAAGCCGTTGCTAACGCCAACAAAATTGGTTATCCAGTCCTTATTCGCCCATCTTTTGTTTTGGGCGGTCGAGCAATGGAAATCATTAATAATGAAAAAGACCTGCGTGATTACATGAATCGTGCGGTAAAAGCTTCACCTGAACATCCAGTACTCGTTGATTCTTATTTACAAGGACGTGAATGTGAAGTCGATGCAATCTGTGATGGCACAGAAGTTCTTCTTCCAGGAATTATGGAACATATTGAACGAGCAGGGGTTCACTCAGGTGACTCAATGGCTGTCTATCCACCACAAACTTTTTCACAAGAAATTATTGATACAATTGTTGATTACACTAAACGATTAGCAATTGGTTTGAACTGCATCGGAATGATGAATATTCAATTTGTTATTTTTGAAGAACAAGTTTATGTCATTGAGGTAAATCCACGCGCGTCACGGACTGTTCCCTTTTTATCTAAAGTGACAAACATTCCAATGGCACAATTGGCGACACAAATGATTTTAGGGAAAAACTTGAAGGATTTAGGCTACACAGAAGGCTTAGCAGAAACTCCTGATATGGTTCACGTGAAAGCACCAGTCTTTAGCTTTACAAAACTAGCAAAAGTTGACAGCTTACTTGGTCCAGAAATGAAATCAACAGGTGAAGCAATGGGTTCAGATGTGACCCTTGAAAAAGCACTTTATAAATCATTTGAAGCCGCTAAACTACACATGGCAGATTATGGTTCGGTCTTATTCACAGTTGCTGATGAAGATAAAGAAGAAACGCTAGCACTTGCTAAAGATTTCGCAGAAATAGGTTATTCATTAGTTGCAACTCAAGGAACTGCAGCATTCTTTAAGGAAAATGGACTTTATGTCCGTGAAGTTGAAAAACTAGCTGGTGGAGAAGATGAAGAAGGAACATTAGTTGAAGATATTCGTCATGGACGCGTTCAAGCAGTTGTGAACACAATGGGAAATACTCGTGCCTCATTAACAACGGCTACCGATGGTTTCCGTATTCGTCAAGAAGCAATTAGTCGCGGTATTCCACTTTTCACATCACTAGATACTGTTGCTGCAATTTTAAAAGTAATGCAAAGTCGTAGTTTTACAACTAAAAATATTTAAAAAATAAAGAAGTCCCAAACGGGGCTTTTTTTATTTTTAAATAAAAAAACAAAAATTACTTCAATTATGTATTAATATGCGTACATATGTATTAAAGAAAGCGTTTTATTAGACTTGAGTTAGAAAAAAGGTTATAAAAGATATATAGACTACTTAGTAATTTATAAACGACAAAATATTGAAAGAGGGTAGGTGAATGACTAGAGAAAATAAAGTAAAAATATTCATTTTTAGTTTCTTTTTTATTAATATTTCCTTCCTTTTATTTGTCGAAAGGCCCATCTCAGCAGATACTGCTATAGACAGTCAAAATTCAGTAGCGAATGCCTATATTAATGTGACTGCACCAACAACAAACACTTGGTCTCTTACTGCTCCAAATTTTAATTTTGGCACTCAAACAGCAAGCTCGTCAGTAATCAATAGCAATGCAACGGGAGATGCAGCAATTAAAATTGTTAATTTATCTGGAACATCAACAAGTTTTTCTCTTCAACAATCAATTTCGGACTTTACTTTAGTATCTAACACTATCGTTTTACCAGCGACTGGCTTTTATGTTTCAGTAGCGAATAGTTCTGACGGAAAACTTATTGGAAGTTCCAACGTCAACATTTTCAAACAGAATGGTGTTGTTTTGCGAAGTGGAACGGGAGCGAATGGAACGATGAATAGTGGTGCTGTGACAGCGCAACTAACAGTAGATGGGACAACTAGAGTAATTGTTACAGGTTCTTATAAAGCAACGATTACCTCAACACTTGTAACAGGACCATAGAAGGGAGAAAAGGTGAAAATAAAAAGATTTATTCTTCTCATGACTTTAGGATTTTTAATTATCCTATTTGGTTTAGCTCCCAAGGCTAGAGCAGCTATTGTAGGTGGAACAGTTGATACGACAGGAACAGTGACAGGCATAACAGGAGCAACTTACTATAATGTGAGCAATTGGCAAGATATGATTGATACTTATAAAGGAGTGACACCAAATGCAGCCTCAAGCAATACTGTTTTTCTTAATGTAACGGCAAATGTTCCCGGAAATAGTATTTTGAACTCTGGCAACACCGTTTCTAGTGGGAAATCTTTATCAATAAACGGAAATAATTATACTCTCTATCTTGATAATGACACGAATTATACAACGGCTCAGAGTATTGGTGGAAGTGATGGAACAGCCAGAGCTTTCGGCTCAAATGGAACGATTTCTACGGATACGATTCTAACAGTTAAGAATGCAACAATTGTAAACAATATCACGAGTGGAATTTTTCAAATGAAAGGTTTAAATGCTAAGGCTACGGCTGTATATGAAAATGTGACGGTAAGCAATGGCGATGCAATCTACGGAGCGCAACCAATTAGAAATGATAATGGAAAAGTATTATTTCGAGGAACAAATACCTTTAATATTTTACAAAATCACAATATTAATGATACAGGTTCAGCTGGAGCAGATAATCAAGGCGAATGGATTCAAGGAGGAGCCTATCTTGAAGTAGTAACTGGAACAACGACGTTGAACCAAAGTTGGGGAAATGACCAACCTTTCTACGTATATTATTCAAGTGGTGGTTCAACTTTACAAGTTGATGCCGGAGCATCGATGGTTTGGAATCTAAATAAGACCAATACGATGTACTATGATGATGGAAGTCTATTGACAGTTGGAGCTTTGAATTGGAATATTAATGGAAGTTTTGTCATTAATGGAACTTTAAATACCTCATCTACTTAAGCTGGAGGCTGGTTTATGGCCTTGAATACATTAAATAGTTGGAACTTAAATGTTGGACAAAATGCAGCACTTAAGGTAACAACGGGTGGGGTAATTAGTTTAGATGCGTTTTTGACGGGTGCAGTAAAATGGAATTTTGCACAGGGTTCAAGTGTTCTATTTAATAACTTAAATCCAAATCAAAACGTAGTTTCACTTGCTCCAGGATTAGGAAGTAGCATCACAATGACCGATCCCAAAGTTGTGACTTTTAATACAGCGGGTGGCTCAGTCTTTTCTACTACCGTTCTAACATTTCCGATTACGATTTCGGGAAGTGGCTTGCGAACCCACTCATCATCAACCGGTTATACTTTTGATTCGACTTATGACTTGATAACACCCAACAAAGGAACAATTACCCCAACGAGTTCAGATATTTGGTATCGAATGAATACGGGAACACTCACGACCTTTAACCCTACTTTACAGGTAACAAATTTAAGTCCTAATAGTTATGGAAGTGACGCATCAAGTATTGCAGCTGGGAAATATATTTCATGGTATCAGCCTCTAGGATTTCAATTAAATGCAGCTTTATCAAGTATGAATCGGACATTTAACGTTTCATTAGATCCTACTTTAACTCAAGGGACACCGGTAGATGGGTCATGGTCTTCTCTAATTAATGGTGCAAGTACTGAAACACTTGTTGTCGGTGATGATCGAGCACAAAATCCCAATATACATGTCCTTGTCAAAATGACTCAGAATAATTTTCCTAATGGACTTCAGTATTATTGGGTTGACCCAACAACTAAAACAGCCAGCCAATTAAGCCTTAATTCTGCTTTACAAATTGCAAGTATCACAAGTGATAGTACATTGCCATCTTGGATTAAAATGACTGGTGCAGGAAGTTGGTATACAATGACATTTCCAACTGATTCAGGCCTAAACATTAAAGCGAATAATAGCTTGTTAACACAAACTAATACTAATGCGGGAACTTTTCAGTACACCGTAGCAAATGGGCCGTCATAAAGGAGGAGAAAGTGAAAAAAGTTTATAAATTAATCTTTCTATCCATCCTTAGTATATTATTGATAGTTCAATCTAAAGTTGCTTATTCAGAAAGTCCAACCAGTGATTTTAGCGTAGAAGCTATACTTGAAGGACACCAAAAAGATAAAAGCATTACTTATTGGTGGTTGCAAGTAGAAAAAACGCAGTCAATAAATCTAAAGTTAAAAATTAGTAATGGTAATGAAGAAAATAATTTTGAAATTACATCTAATCAAGCGGTTAATAATAATAATTTTACTCTCGATTATAGCTTATCAGAAGAGGAAGTCAGTCAATATTTACATCATAAAAATTCAAAGTTTAATTTCTATCAAGATATCTATTTTGATGAAGCGCAAGAAGCAGGTAAATTCAAAATTACTTTGGCTCCTAATGAAGTTAGAGAAATTACGATTAATTTAAAAATTCCTAAAGAAGGAATCAAAGGTCAACTAATTGGCGGGATAAATGTCACAAAAGTGCCAAAAGAGAGCGACCGTCAAGAAGGAATCTTAAATGTTTACAGTAACGTTGTTGCTCTTGTGATGGAAGATAAAGATTACTCAGAATCACATAAACAGAATTTAGAATTTGCTTTGGAAAAATCTAATGAGAAAGAACAAGTCATAAAAATCGAAAATCCCAATTCCTTTCTTCTAAGTAATATGAATATAAAAGCGGTGATAAAAGACCAAAAAGGGAAGTTGTTTCAGAATTTAGTAATCCAAAGACAGCAGTAGTCCCTAATGCGTCGGTAAGTATTAAACTGAATAATCAAAAAGAACTAGCAAAGGGAGCAAAA
>OMBO01000714.1_pt1 | contig 18067 bp, 16 predicted proteins | sample 1644901 | NCBI WGS metagenome assembly OMBO01 (sample SAMEA103958144, study PRJEB25191) | human gut metagenome | reverse complement strand
CCTGGGGTAGCGCAGGATGAAGCCGTAGTCCGCGCAGTGGGCGTACAGCCATTCAAATTCCGGCGTGTCTTCAAAATCCGCCGTCAGGTCGCTGTGCTTCGAATACCAGTCCGCCGAAACGATATCTGCGGCAAGGCCCGTGTTATGCTCCGAGGTGCCGGGGCGCGCCACCCACATGGCAGCCTGTTTTTCGGCCTCCTCCCGGCTGAAGCCCTCCGCCATGAAGGAATTTGTCTTGCGCTTGAACAGCGCCGTCTGCCGCTCCACGCTGCGGTAGCCCGACACTAAGTAGAGCTTGCAGCCCGCCGCCTCGGCGTCCGCCAGCATGGCCTCCAGGTCCGCCGCCGCGCGCTTGTCAAAAGGACGGTTTTCGTATCCCCTGATGTCCACGGTCTCCACGGTAAAACCCTCGGGCAGAGGGTTCCCGGCGTTGACAAGGCGCGTCATCCAGCCGTCGCCGTCCGCCGGGGCTGCGGCGGGTGCCGCAGCCGAGGAGGAACCGCTCATGGAGCCGGAAGAAGAAGCGCCGCCCGCGCCGCTGCCGGACATACTGCCGGAAACAGGGCCGGAGGCAGCGCCGCCGTCGCCGGGGACGCCGCTCATAGAGCCGGACATGGAACCGGACATGCTGCCGGAGCCGGATGTCACAGACGAGGAGCTGGGCGCCATGGAGGAGCTGGACGAAGGCTTGGAGGACGAACTGCCGGAGCTGCCCCAGCAGCCTGCGAACAGCGCCGCCACAAGCACCAGCGCGAGGGTAAGGACCAAAGTTTTCTTAGGCAAAATACAAACTCCCTTTCGCCTGCCCGCAGACGCCGGGCGGCGCGCGGGAAGGTCATTGTAAATTGCCGGTCAGGGTCATTACCGCAGCGAGCGCCGCCAGCGGCGCGGTCTCACAACGCAGGATGCGCGGCCCCAGGCCGATTTGTACGCATCCCGCTTCGCGGGCCGCGGCCGCTTCCTCGGGGGAAAAGCCGCCTTCGCTGCCGGTGATGAGGCCGATGGTCTCGGCGCCGCCCAGCCGGCTAAGTAATGGCTCCCCGCCCGCCTCGTAGCAAAAAAACGCCGCGTCGTTGCGCGCTGCGTCCGCGAGCATCTGTTTGTATGTTACCGGAAGTTCCACCTGCGGCACCACGCCCCGCCCGCTCTGCTTGGCGGCCTCAAAGGCGATGCGGTTATAGCGCAGGTTTTTCTGCTCTTCCTTTTTTGGCGCAGCCACACAGTAGCGGCTGAAAAACGGCACTATCCGCACGGCGCCAAGCTCCACAGCCTTCTGGACGATTGTCTCCAGCTTATCCTGCTTTGGGTAACCCACATATAGCGTAACCCGCACGCCCGGCTCCGATACGCTGGAAAAGCTGGAAAGGATTTCCAGCTCTACCGTATCGGGGCCAAAGCCGCGCACCGCGCAGGCATAGTCCGTGCCCTTGCCGTCGCAAAGCGTAACGGTCTCGCCGGGCCGGGCACGCATCACATGGGCCAGGTGATGCGCGTCCGCCCCCGACAGCACGGCCGTGCCTCCGGAGATATCAGTTGTAAAATAACGGTGGGGCATAATAAAACTCCTTCTGTGTATTTATGGCGCAAGGGCGCGGCACTGCGGTGCGCTGTTTAAGGCGCAAGCCGCATGCCAAGCAGCGGAATTAAGATAAACTGCGCCGGATAGATGAGGTAAAACCTCCACTTCACGCGCGCACCGGCGCCGGGCGTGCCGTCGTACAGCCGCATTGGCAAAAGCGAAAAAAACACACCGAAAAATTGCAGATACTGCGAGCCCAAATTGGGCAGCGCGCCAAGCCAAAGCGACGCGACAATTACCGTAAAGATACCGCACAGCAGCAAAGCCGGGCGGCCGCTGCGGTCGCGCATGTAAAAGCAGCCCCAAACAATGGCCAACGCATACTAGCCCCAATCCAAAGGAAGAAGAGCGGCGCAGACGAAAAGGGCGGCGCAAGCGGCGCACCGTGCGAACAACGGCTTGATGTGCTCCCATGCCACAAGCGAAAGCAGCGCAAGAAACAGCGTAAACAACACATTGCCTCCGCCCGAAAATACCGTAAATTTCCATTCGCGCGTATACGCTCAGCCGCAAAAGCTGCTGTAAAACGGCTGCGAAATCATTGCAAACATCAGCAGCCGCATCAAATAGCGGCGCACGCTTTTGGTGTGGCAATAGCCCTCCGCCAAAAGAAAGCAGAAAATAGGCAGCGCCATTTTGCCGGCGGTGCGCAGCGCAATGCATGCAGGAGAGCGGTAATACAAAAAGGCGTATGCAAAATGATCGAGCAGCATACAGGCATACGCAATCCATTTCAGCCCGGTGGCAGATAATTTAGCACCCGGCGTATGCACGGTATTTCCGCCTTTGTGCTTGGCGCGCAGTTATTCCCGCCCTGTGTGGCCGCACACCAGCGCCACCCAACCGTTCTTTTCCTTTACCTCCCGCAGTGCAAGGCCTGCGGCCTGTACCGCGGCGATCACCTCATCCTTGCGGGTGTCGATGATGCCGCTGGCCAGAAAGGTTCCATGCTTTGCCAGCAACGCGGGTACGTTCGGCACCAGGTGGATGATGGCATTGGCCACGATGTTGGCGCAGATGACATCGTATACACCCGTGGCCTTTTCGGAAAGGTCGCCCACCAGTACCGTAAGGTCGTTCTGCACGCCATTGAGGGCCGCGTTTTCGCCTGCCGTGCGCACGCACATCGGGTCGATGTCCACGCCTTCCGCTTTGGCCGCGCCCAATTTCAATGCCGCAATGGCAAGAATGCCGCTGCCCGTGCCGATGTCCAACACGCGCTCGCCGCCCTTCACCAGGCCATCCAGCGTTTCCAGGCACAGGGCCGTGGTCTCGTGCGTGCCGGTGCCGAAGGCCATTCCCGGGTCCAGCGTGATGACCGCGCGGTCCGTTTCGTACGCTTCCCAACTCGGCACCACAGCCAGCCGTGTGCCGATATCCATAGCGTGGTAGTATGCCTTCCAGCCCGTCTCCCAGTCCTCCTGGCGCACACCCGTGTATTCCATCCGGTAAGGCACCTCGGCGCGCTCCAGGCGGTCCCGCATCAGCTCGCCGATCTCCGCAAAATTCTCGTCCGGCGCAATGTACAGGTGCACCGCTACCTCGTCCCGGCTTTTGTCCAGCAGTTCCTGCTCGATGAGGTCAACGTGGGCAATGGCCTCCACCTGGGCCTCCAGATCCCGGTAGTCCTCGATGTAGATGCCGCCGCCCGAGATGCCTGTGGCAATGGCCTCCGCCGTTTCGGCCCAAACCGCCGGCACCGTCGTCTTGATGTCTGTCCATTCCATAGCTTTTTACTCCTTGCGCTTGGCGCGCCTGCATTTTGTTTTTACGCCGAAAGGCGCCGTTTTCTTTCCATTATACACAAATACATCCAAAAACGAAACAAGCCGGCGGTATATCCCGCATTTCGTGCCGGTTCTGCAGAAATTTTTCACAATCTTCTTTCCTCTTCTTTTGTTAAAATGCACAAAAGAACTTTGTTAAACTTATAGCATTCGTCGTGTTGTACATTGATAAACTTTTAACGATATGGTATGATAGTGTCAGTGAGAAAGCATCCTAAAATCACAAAACGAACCGTTCAAACCATATCAATGAACTTTGGGAGGACAAACTGATGGCAGAGAAAAAGACGACCGCCAAAACCGCTCCGGCCCCCGCTGTGGAGACCGTGGAGAACCCCGTGAACAAAATGATCGACGGCCTGGTGGAAAAAGCCCAGGCAGCTTTGAAGGAATTCCTGACGCTGGATCAGGAACAGATCGACCACATCGTGCACGAGATGGCGCTGGCCGGCCTTGACAAGCACCAGGAGCTGGCCCGCATGGCCGTGGAGGAAACCGGCCGCGGCGTGTACGAGGACAAGGTCATCAAGAATATGTTTGCCACCGAGTATATCTGGCACGACATCAAAAAGGAAAAGACCGTGGGCGTGCTGGACGAGAACGAGATGGAGGGCTATGTGGAAGTGGCCGAGCCTGTAGGCGTTATCGCAGGCGTCACCCCCACCACCAACCCCACCTCCACCACGCTGTTCAAAAGCCTGATCGCCGTGAAAACGCGCAACCCCATCATCTTCGGTTTCCACCCGTCCGCGCAGAAGTGCTCGGCCGAGGCTGCGCGCATCGTATATGAGGCCGCTGTGAAGGCCGGCGCACCGGAGAACTGCATCCAGTGGATCGACACGCCGTCCATCGAAGCGACGGGGGCGCTGATGAACCACCCCGGCGTGGCCACCATCCTGGCCACGGGCGGCCCCGGCATGGTAAAGGCCGCTTACAGCTGCGGCAAGCCGGCGCTGGGCGTCGGCCCGGGCAACGTGCCGTGCTATATTGAAAAATCCGCGGACCTGCACCGCGCCTGCACCGACCTGATGATGTCCAAGACCTTCGACAACGGCATGATCTGCGCTTCCGAGCAGGCCGTCATCGTGGACAAAGAAATCGCCAAAGCGTTCGAAGACTATATGAAGGCCAACAACTGCTACTTCCTCAACAAGGAAGAAACGGAAAAGCTGACGAAATTCATGTTCCCGGACCCCAGCAAGGGCGTTTACGGCCCGCTGGTGGGCAAATCTGCAAACTGGATCGCCGAGCAGGCCGGCCTGAAGGTGCCCGAAAAAACGAAGATCCTCATCGCGCCCATCTCCTCGCCGGACGAAAACCATCCGCTGGCGAAGGAAAAGCTTTCCCCGGTGCTGGCCTACTTTGTTGTAAACAACAAGCAGCAGGGCTTTGATTACGCCAACAAGATGCTGGAGCTGGGCGGCCTGGGCCACTCCGCCGTCATTCATACCGGCGACATGAAGATCGCCGATGAATACGGCGTGGCCATGCGCGTGGGCCGAATCATTGTGAACAGCCCGTCCTCCCAGGGCGCCATCGGCGACATCTATAATACCAACACGCCTTCCCTGACGCTGGGCTGCGGCTCCTATGGCAAGAACAGCGTGTCCCAGAACGTCACGACGGTGAACCTCATCAACAAAAAGCGCATCGCCAAGAGGAGGGTGAACATGCAGTGGTTCAAGGTGCCGCCCCGCATCTATTTTGAGGAGGATTCCATCCAGTACCTGGAAAAGATGGAGGGCATCTCCCGCGCCTTCATCGTCACCGACCCGATGATGGTGAAGCTGGGCAATGTGGACAAAGTCCTGTACTACCTGCGCAAGCGCGAGGAATACTGCCACAGCGAGATCTACTCCGACGTGGAAAGCGACCCGTCCGTTGAGTGCATCATGCGCGGCGTCAAGGCCATGAACGCCTTCCAGCCGGACGTCATCATCGCCATCGGCTCGGCCATCGACGCGGCCAAGGGCATGTGGCTGTTCTACGAGCATCCGGACACCAGCTTCGACGGCCTGCGCCAGCGCTTCCTGGACATCCGCAAGCGTGCGTTCAAGTTCCCGAAGCTGGGCCAGAAGGCCAAACTGGTCGCCATCCCCACCACCTCCGGCACCGGCTCCGAGGTCACCAGCTTCTCCGTCATTACGGATAAGCAAAACGGCAACATCAAATATCCCCTGGCCGACTACCGCCTGACGCCGGACGTGGCCATCATCGACCCGCAGTTCACCCGCTCGATGCCCAAGAGCATCGTGGCCGACACCGGCCTGGACGTGCTGACCCACGCCATTGAGGCGTATGTATCCGTCATGGCCAGCGATTATACCGACGGCCTTGCGCTGCACGCCATCGAAATGGTGTTCACTTATCTGGAGAAATCCTACAACGGCGACCCGCTGGCCCGCGAAAAGATGCACAACGCGTCCTGCATCGCCGGCATGGCCTTCACCAACGCGTTCCTGGGCCTGAACCACTCCATGGCGCACAAGCTGGGGGCCGAGTGCCACATTCCCCATGGCCGTGCCAACGCCATCCTGCTGCCGTATGTCATCAAATACAACGCTACCAAACCGACCAAGTTCGCCTCATTCCCGAAATACAAGGAATATGTGGCCGACGAGCGCTATGCGAAGATCGCCCGCCGCGTGGGCCTGTGCAGCGCGGACACGCCCATCTCCGAGGCAGTGGACTGCCTTGTGAAGGCCATCCGGGAACTGATGACCGTCACCGAGCGCCCGCTCTGCATCAAGGACTGCGGCGTCAGCGAGGCCGAGTTCATGAGCAAGGTCGACGAGCTTTCCTACAAGGCGTTCGAGGACCAGTGCACCACCGCAAACCCGGTATATCCCCTGGTGTCCGAAATCAAGGAGCTGTACAGGGAAGCTTACTACGGCGAATAAGCGCCGCCCAAAACTGAATCCCGGGCCGTTCTTTTTCCGGCCCGACCTCCTTTCATGGGGCCCGTGCAAAGCGGGCCCCTTTTTTGGTATATGTACCGGCACATGGTACCCGCGCAAAACAGCACAAATAACCGCCGACAAATTTGTTACGCCGCATGGGCGGATGTGTGCTATACTGTTTGTAAATAAGCTCTTTAAAAATACGCTTTTGCGGCGGCGCGGCAAAACGCGTCCGTCCGGGGGAGGAATACGCATGCAGGAACGCCACATCACCACGCCCGGCCCCGTGCTGGACGAACACGGCGTCATCACGCCCGGCTATTCGGAACGGTCCATTTGTACTTACCGCCGCGCAGATATCAAAGCCCCGTTCTACCGCATCAAGGAATGGGACTTCTATCAGGTGTCCGACGGCGAAAAGTGTCTCCAGTTTACATATGGCCATGCCTCTTATGCGGGCCAGGTAGCGGTGATGCTGTTCAACTTCAAAACGGGTGAAGTCATCGCCAATATCAGCAAGCTGCTCGCCCTGCCCTTCGGCAGCCTGCATCTGCCTGAAAACGCCGAGCAGGACAGCGATATATGCTACGACAAAGGCGGCGTGCACCTGCGCTTTAAGGTGGAGGGCGACACGCGTTACCTTTCGTTTTCCGCGCCGGATTTTGAAGCGAACATCACGCTGGAGCGCAAAAACCCCTATTCTCTGGTCATCCATATCCCCTTTGATGAATACAAAACAGCGTTCTATTATAACCACAAGATCAACTGCATGACGGCCCGCGGCCGGGCGGTATGCGGAGGAAAGGAATACATTTTCGGAGACGGCGCTTTCGGCCTGCTGGACTGGGGGCGCGGCGTGTGGCCGTTCCACAATGAATGGTACTGGTCCAACGGCACCGGCACAGTGGACGGCAAAATTTTCGGTTTCAACCTGGGAACCGGCTTCGGCAACACCAGCCAGGCCACCGAAAACATGCTGTTCTACAACGGGAAATACCATAAGCTGGGCCGCGTGCATTTTGACCTGGACACCGAATACATGAAGCCCTGGCGGCTGTATGACGACGAGGGCCGCCTGGACCTGACCCTGACGCCGTGCTATGACCGCACCACCCGCATGAAAGTGCTGTTCGTGGACAACTGCTGCCACCAGATGTTCGGCGGCTTTTCAGGCAGAGCCGTGCTGGACGACGGCACCGTGCTGCAGATCGACGATCTGCAGGCTTTTGCCGAACACGCAGTGAACAACTGGTAGGCTCACCTGCTCAAATCAAACCAACAGGCGCGCCGCTTCCCTTTTCGGGGAGCGGCGCGCCGCTTTTTTCCGCGAAACAGGGCGGGATATGCCGAAGCGCGTCCCGCCCTGTTTTTTCGCGTTTGCGCGCACATATTCCGCCCCGCGTCTGCAAACACTTTTACCACTGCCGTAAAATCCTATGCCTTCCCGGGCCGGAACGCATCCAACACGGCTTTGGGGACGGTATGAAAACGGCCGCCGCAAATATGTTTCGCAGAAGGAGCGACAGAAAAATGAAACTGGACGCAAAAAAATACGACGAGATGCGCAAGGCCGCGTCGCCGCCCTCGCCGCTTTTGAAGGACTGCCTGTGGGCGTTTTTCGTGGGCGGCGCCATCTGCCTTTTGGGCGAGGGCCTGCGCACGCTGTATGCGGCCCTGGGCTTCACACTTACCGACGCTGGCACACTGACGAGCGCCACGCTCATCGGCCTGTCGGCCTTTACCACAGCAATGGGCTGGTACCAGAAGCTGGCCGCCAAGGCCGGCGCCGGTACACTGGTACCCATCACAGGCTTTGCCAACGCTGTCGTCTCCCCTGCCATCGAATTCCGCAACGAGGGGCTCGTCTCCGGCGTGGGTGCAAAAATGTTCATCATCGCAGGGCCTGTCATCGTTTACGGCATGCTGGCCAGCGTTATGTGGGGCGTGATCTACCATTTCATCCGCCCGCTGATGGGAGGGTAACGCATGCGTAAGGGAGACACCATCCTGTTTGAAGCTCCGCCCAGCGCTGTCGCATATGCGGCCGTGGGCGGCAAAAAAGAGGCGGAAGGCCCTCTGGCAGACGCCTTTGATATGCTCATCGCCGACACCCAGTGCGGCGAAAAGACCTGGGAAAAGGCCGAGAGCGATTTTGCCCGTTACTGCCTGGAAACCGCGCTGAAAAAAGGCCGTCTGCAGGCGGACGCGCTGGACGCCGTGTTCGCGGGCGACCTACAGTGCCAGTGCACCGCGTCGGCTTACACGATGCGCGGGTTCGACACCCCGTACCTGGGCCTGTACGGCGCGTGCAGCACCATGGCCGAAGGCTTTGGCCTGGCCGCGTGCATGGTGGCAGGCGGCCACATGCAGTATGCCGCTGCCATGAGCAGCAGTCATTTCTGCGCGGCGGAACGCCAGTTCCGCACGCCGCTGGACTATGGCGGCAAACGCACGCCCACAGCCCAGTGGACGGTAACGGGCGCGGGCGCCGCCATCCTGGCTCCGGCCGGGGGCCCGCCCTATGTGCGCGCCGTCACATTCGGCCGCGTGCGGGATTATAACGTCACCGACATCAACAATATGGGCGCGGCCATGGCCCCCGCCGCCGCACAGACCCGGCCGCCTGTGAAACGATTCTGCGCTACTTCGCCGATACGGGTGAAAAACCAGAGCACTTTGACGCCATTTTTACCGGGGATCTGGGCTTTGTGGGCCGCACGCTGCTGCTGCAGCTGCTCAAGGAGGAAGGTCTGCCGCTGGAAAACCATCAGGACTGCGGCCTGCTGGTATACGACCGGGACGCGCAGAACGTGCAGGCGGGCGGGTCCGGCGCGGGCTGCAGCGCCACGGTTCTGTGCTGCCACGTGCTGCCCGCGCTGCGCGAGGGCCGCATGAAGCGCGTGCTGTTCCTCTCCACCGGCGCGCTGATGAGCCAAACTACGTTTTTGCAGGGCGAGAGCATCCCGGGCATCGCCCATCTGATCGAGCTTTCCTCCGAATTGCCGGAGGAAACGGAAAAAGGAGGCGGCGTGCGATGAATTTTGTATGGGCGTTTCTTGTGGGAGGGCTGATCTGCGTGGTGGGCCAGCTCCTCATCGACCTGACCAAGCTTACCCCCGCGCGCATTCTGGTGCTGTACGTTGTGACAGGCGTGGTGCTCAGCGCGCTGGGCTGGTACGATCCGCTGGCTGATTTCGCAGGCGCGGGCGCCACGGTGCCGCTCATCGGCTTCGGGCACCTGCTGGCCCAGGGCGTAATGGATTCTGTGGCGCAGAGCGGCCTTGTGGGCGCGCTGACGGGCGGTTTTACAGCCGCCGCGGGCGGTGTGACAGCCTCGCTGACGGCAGGCTTTCTGGCCGCGCTGCTGGGCAAAAGCCGGGACCAGAGCTGACCCCGCTGCGCCGGGCGCAGAACCCGGCCAAGGCGCAACAAAAAAACCCGCTGTTCAGACGAACAGCGGGTTTATTTGAAAGCGTAGCTTACTTGCCGGCTTTGTCTGCGGCCTTGGCCAGACGGGAAACCTTGCGGGAAGCCGTGTTCTTGTGAAGCACACCTTTCGCCGCGGCCTTGTCGATCGCGACGACAGCAGCCTTCACAGCAGCGTCTTTGTCGGCGGCGCCGGCGGAAATGGCGGCGTCTGCCTTCTTGACGACTGTTTTCAGGTTGGACTTGATCGCTTTGTTGTGCAGAGCCTCTTTTTTCGCCTGCACCACACGGTCTTTCTGCGACTTAATATTAGGCATCGTACCACCTCCTTAATACCCATAACAGTGCAATTTATAATACCACTTTTTGCCCCGCAAGGCAAGCCTTTTTTTGAAAAAAGCGTTCAAACAGGCGCATTATCGCCCGAAAGGAAGGAATTTCATGGCAGTGTACACCGATATCGCCGCCGAACTGTATCCCGAATCCCGCGGGAGCGTCCCCCGCGGCGTCAAGACCTTCACGGCCACCGCGTCGGGCATCGGCCTGACGCGGGTGGAGATTGAGCGCAGCGGCCTGCGCCGCCCCAAAGGACGGTACATCACGCTGGATATGCCCCAGTTCGCCGCCATCGACGACCGCAACGAGGCTTATGTATGGGCCATTGCCAGCCAACTGCGCGCGCTTCTGCCCAAGGAGGGGCTTGTCCTGGTAGCCGGAGTGGGCAACCGGGCCGTCACCGCGGATGCCCTTGGCCCCGAAACCGCGGACCGCGTGTTCGTCACACGCCATCTGTGCGAACACCCGGACGCCGGGGACGATGTAGCGCTGCGGCCCGTAGCCGCGTTTTCACCGGGGGTAGAGGGCAATACAGGCCTTGCCACAGCCGAGCTTCTGCAAAGCGTGGTGCGCAGGCTGGAGCCGGCGGCCGTTGTGTGTGTGGACAGCCTGTGTACCTCGGACGTGCGCCGGCTGGGATGCAGCGTCCAGCTTTCCACGGCAGGGCTTTCGCCCCACACTGCGCCGCCGCTCACGCAGCAGACGCTGGGCGTGCCCGTGGTAGCCGTAGGCGTGCCCACCGTTATGGAGGCCGACACGATGCTGGGCGCAAAACGCCCGCTGGTGGTGACGCCCAAGGACATCGACGCCATCATCCGCCGGGGCGCGACGCTGCTGGCGCTGGCCATCAATAAAGCGCTGCAACCGGCGCTCTCGGTGGGAGAGCTGACGTTCCTTACCTCCTGAGCCGGCAAACCGGGCATGCGCGGGATGCACAAGCCACAGACGGCCTTCGTCTGCGCAAAACGCTGAATTCTTGAACAGAGCGAAATTTCCGTTGGCGGCGCTGGCGGCGGAAGTGGTAAAATAAAGCCATCAAAAAAGGAGGCGTTTCCCAATGAAACGGATCAAAGCAGCGTGTCTGGAGCAGACGGTACACTTTCAGCTCAAGGACGACCTGGGCCACGCGGCGGCGGCACGTGCGGTAAAGGAAGAGTACGAGCACTACAAGATGCAACTGGAGCGCAGCCGTACCAGATACAAAATCGTAGAGGAGACCGTTCAACCGGACGATTCCATCCTCATCAAGATCAAAAAGCAATACAACCACCACGATTGCGGCGATTATATGGATTGAGCCATTCGCCGCCGCATCCGCTCTGAAAAAGCCGCCCGCCGGGAAGGGCCCGGCCGCATAAGGGTATCATTTAAAACCGTCCAGGGTTCAGTAAGTTGGGACACATGCTACACACCGTGTGGCATGTGTCCTGCTTTTAATTATACTTCAATTACATATCCTTGTTGAAATTAGAATACACTTGCGTTATCATTTTCTTTAGTCAATCACGATTTCCAAGAAAGGGCAAATAAGTATGGCTGATGTTGTTGATATTCCGGAATTCAGAGCATTTTATTATACAGATGATACGCCCCGCCAGTTTTATACCCTCCGGCGATACGAGGATGAGAGCGGGTCTGGGGAAATGCACTGTTATAATATTGCGCCAGGTATTCAACTGTCTTTTAATGATCTAAATCTAAGTTCTTGCTATCAGCCACTAAATGTCCAAAAAGATTTTTTAGAAATAAATTATTGCCTTGAGGGCGGACACGAAGTTGAAATGGTCGGAGGCGGAATTACCTTCTTGGGTGAAAAGGATTTAAGTATATCTGGCCTATACCATGATAAACGGGTTATTGTCAATTCAAGAATCCCTTTCAATAAATATAAAGGTATAACCATTCTCTTGGAGCTAGAAACAGCCCAGACGACTCTCGACAATGAATTCTCTAAGTGGCATATAGACTTGCAAAAAATCCGCACAACTCTATGTCCGGAAGGACGTGTTCTTTTAATAAAATCCAAACAAAAAATCGACCATATTTTTGCAGAGATCTTGAGCGTTGAGAACCAGATAAGATTGCCGTATTACTGGCTGAAAATCCTGGAAATCTTACTCTTATTAAGCCAACTGGATAACAGTTATGTGGAGCCGCCCCAACAGTTTACGGAGAAAGTATCCCGGCGGACTCAACAGGTCTATCAGTATATTATTGAAAATCCTTTTACACAAAAAAATATTTCTGAGATAGCAGAGATTTATGGGGTTTCGGAATCAAGTATGAAACGCTGCTTTAAGTCAATTTCCGGTGCTTCTCTAGGCACGTTTATGAAAAGGAAACGGATGGAGGCTGCTGCGGAATTACTTAGGTCAGAGCCGACATTGAGTGTGGGTGAAATTGCCAGTCTTGCAGGGTATGAAAATCAAGGAAAGTTTTCTGGGGCATTCAAATCAGTATACGAAATGACTCCTATCGCATATCGTTTGAAATACTCGTGACCTAAATGGATTAAGACTTGACCTAAACAGTTATAGACGGATATATGATCTTGTGCTATCATAACTGACGTTAATTAGAGAATGGTGAAAAGAGCCGCGTTCAGCGGTTCTTTTTAAGGGTGTCAGTTAGAGATGTCTAACCGCGAGCGAATGGGGGGCAAATCAGTTGTTCAGTATGGGGATCAGTGCGCGAATTGTAAAACGTATTATAACCTTGCTAATTGTGATTTTGGGAGTCGTTACTCTCAGTTTTTGCTTGCAGATATTTACCGGTACAGATCCGGCAGAAATGCTTGTAAGAAAGACTACATTGTTCGCAACAGAAGAGCAAATCCAAGCAATGAGAGTTGAACTTGGCCTGGATGGTACACTCTCTGAGCAATATGCAGATTATATAAAAGGACTACTTACCGGGGACTTGGGTATTTCAATTACCAATCGAAAGCCTGTCATTGATAATATTAGAAATGCCCTTCCTGTTACATGTATGTTAGTTATTATGTCTATGCTCTGGGTTGCTATTTTAACCGTTTTAATATCAGCGTTTTCTGTCATATGGAAAGACAAAGCATTTGACCATGCAACAAGAGTTATCTGCATAATTGGTATATGTGTTCCGAGTTTTTGGCTGGCACTCATTCTGCTAATTGCTTTTGCAGTTGAGATTCCGATATTTAGTGTGATTTCAGACGGGAGTATTAAATCCCTTATATTGCCATCTATTTCTATTGCCATTCCAATTGCTTGTATTTCTATCAGAGTTTTGCGCGCTGCTGTAATAAACGAATTAAAAAGTGACTATGTTACTTACGCTAAAGCGAGGGGGTTTTCCACATCTAAAATTGTATACGGCGAGGTCCTGAGGAACGCATTTCCATCGGCCATAACACTTTTCGCACAATATTGCGCATCAGTTTTTGGAACCTCTGCACTGATAGAAACTGTCTTTTCCATTCAGGGTCTTGGATACTATTTAACTGAAGCGTGCGAAAGTATGGATGTATATGGAATATCGGGTGTGGTACTTATTTGCGCAATCCTATTTGTTCTTTTTAATACTGCAGCAGACATCTTCTCGGGCATTATTTGCCCTGCGTATAGGAGGAAACGTGTATGAGGAAACATCCACAAATTGTCATTGGTGTTTTGCTTATTGCGTTATTTGTTTGTATTGCGATAACTGCACCCCTCCTTGCCCCAAATGACCCAAATGCAACAAACCTTGCACTAAAAAATGCCCCGCCATCAGCCGAGTATCCTCTTGGATGCGATCAAATGGGGCGGTGTGAACTTTCGCGCTTAATTTACGGAGCGCGATATTCACTAAGCCTTACGGTGCCTGTGCTGATAGTACTAGCAGCGATTGCATTGTTTATTGGATGCTACACTTCTTATAAAGGTGGCCTAATAGATGAGGTCATCCGATTGTTGTGCGATATATTTATGGCATTTCCGCTTTTAGTAATAGCAATGTCATTAGTGTCAGTTATTAACAATTCTGTTGCGAGCATTATCACTGCAATTGGTATTTCTATGTCTGCGTGGTTCTTACGCATGGCGCGTTCTTATGCAAAGACCGAGTGTGGAAAGGGGTATGTAGAATCCGCAAGAGTATCTGGTGCATCTGCAATGCGGATCGTACTTCACCACATTATCCCGAATGTATTGCCACAGTTTGTTGTCTATTTTACCACGGGAATAGCATCAGCAATTCTATCGGTATCAAGTTTTGCATTTTTGGGTGTGGGCCTTATTGCTGGTACTCCGGAGTGGGGAGCCATGCTTAATGACGCTCGAAACAGCATTTATACAAATCCCGCCCTAATTGTTTATCCCGGCATATGCCTCATTATCTGTTGTGCGGGCTTTAATTTATTAGGTGAAGGTATTCGGGATTTTATTGGCAAGGAGGACCAGATCAGTGTTTCTTGACGTCAGAGATCTCACTATTACTCTCAAAACGGGTGAAGAAATTGCAAAGGATATTTCTTTTTCAATAGATGGAGGAGAAATGTTGTCCATTGTGGGCAGCTCTGGGGCAGGAAAAACGACGGTATGCAAGGCCGTTATGGGCTTACTTAGTTCTAATTATTCCATTTCAGGTGAGGTGCTTTATAGGGGGGAAAACTTGCTGCACTGTTCAAAGAAACGATTGCAGGCAATCTACGGTAAAGAAATATGCTATATTATGCAAAACCCCATGACAGCATTTAATCCATCGCTGCGTATTGGAAGGCAATTAGAAAAAACATGTTACTTACATAACCCCCAAATATCGCGGCAGGAATTACAACTATTAGTGAGCAACACACTACAACAGTTGGGCCTTGATGATTTGAAACGGATACTGAAGAGTTACCCTGATGCCCTTTCAGGTGGGATGTTGCAGCGGATTATGATTGCAGCAGCACTAATCAATCAGCCTACTATATTGGTTGCTGATGAAGCGACTACAGCAATAGATGCCTGTAACCGAATTGAATTGATGCAATTACTTAGGCAGTTATGCAGTGGCGGCATGGCGATCTTATTTGTTACACATGATTTAAGAGCGGCGTCAATGGCGGATCGAATTTTAATAATGAATGATGGCCAGTTGGTCGAGGCAGGGACAACAGAGCAGATCTTCAATGAACCTAAAGAAGAATATACAAAATATCTGCTTAGTGCTTGTACGTTGGAAAGGCGGTGATTATCTATGATTGAGGCGAAAGATGTAAGTTGCACTTTTGCCCGCAATCCGTTTTCCAAAGAGGGATTCATGGCGGTTTCCCCAGTTTCAATCCAATTCATTGATGGTGAACGGTATGCCATCGTTGGTGAGTCAGGGTCAGGTAAGACAACACTCGCCAGAATGATTGCGGGCCTCCAGCGTCCTACGACGGGGAATATCTATGTCGATGGGATGCCTGTTTACGGTAAACACAAGGTTCATACAAATTACTTCAAGGAAGTCCAAATTATTCAACAGGACTCTTCATCTGCATTAGATCCTAAAATGTCCGTGGGTAGATCAATCGAAGAACCTCTTTTGTGTTTTTTTCATTTAGACAAAGGAGAACGCAAAAAAAGGTGTCATGATCTGATGGATTTATGTAATTTGCCTGTTGAATACTACTCGCGTCTTCCCGCAGAATTATCTGGGGGCGAGCAAAAACGAGTCGCTATTGCAAGGGCCTTGGCAGCAGAACCTAAGTGTCTAATTTTTGATGAGGCAACAAATGGCTTTGACCTTCCTTTACGCAAGAAGATCATTGAAGAAATTGTTGACTTGCAGAGGAAACTCGCATTTACCCTTATATTTATTACACATGATATGGAGTTAGCCGTCGTTATTGCTGACGTAATTTTGGTTATGAGAAATTCCACCTTGATTGAACAGGTTGAATTTTCTGGAGATATATCAGTATTTACAAGCGAATACAGCAAGACGCTTTTATATGCGAGTGGAATTACTGATACATAATCATTGTTGGAATTGATCATAGCAGAAATAAAATGAAAGGATAGTTTGCGATGAAATTCAAAAGACTTGCAACGATTCTTATGGCTGCGGCCATGATGGTTTCGTTGGTTGCCTGTACAGGCGACAATGGCGAAAACTCAGAAACGCCTGTTGCTTCGGGCAATGATGTTGTGGAGGAAACGGAAACCAACCACATCACTTTGGCCGAAAGTTGGGGATTTGAAAATTTCTATACAATTATGACGCCCGATGTATCGGCAAGCAACTTCGGTATCACATATTATCTTAGCAATTTCTACGATGTGCTTGTAGAATATCAAGATGGAGAATACGTTGGTGGTCTGGCCGAGGATTGGACAATTAGCGAAGATGGAACGGTCTACACATTCAATCTACGGCATGATGTGAAATTTTCTGATGGTAGCGATCTGACTGCGGAAGATGTTGCCAAATCGCTTTTGGCCGTTCCCATCAATTTGGGGCAATACAATGGAACCTATGGCCGTCTGTCTACAATTATTGAAGATGCAGTGGTCGTTGATGACTATACTGTTGAAATGCATCTGACGCAACCTTATTATAATGCGCTGCGGGAGCTGTGTTTGGCGAATCCATTCGGAATCGTATCGAGTGAACAACTTAATGATGATTTAACGAAAAAGGATACTTTTGAAACTGCAACCTATGGTACAGGTCCCTATATGTATGCTGGAGATAATGACGGGCAGACCTGGAATTTCGAGAGCAATCCCTACTATTGGGGTGAAAGACCTGATGTTGAGAGTTTTTCTATCAAGAGCATTCCTGACAATGATGCTAAAATTCTCGCATTGAAAAACGGGGAGATTGATTTTGTCGCAGGAATCACGAACGTCTCCAACGAAAGTTTTGTGGAAATGCAAAACACTGAGGGATTTGGCGCCAAGGTTGACGACAAATCTTTCCGCACCGGATATATTGGTTACAATTTAAGTAGCTCTATGTTCGGTGATGAAGTTGTTCGCCAAGCCATTACATTGGCCTTAGACAAAGATGCAATTTCTGAGAGCATTTATGGCGGCCTGTATGAAAAAGCAGATACATTCTTCCCGAAGACCCTACCCTATTGTGATGTAGAGCAAACCGTATACTCTTATGATATAGACAGGGCAAACCAATTGCTTGATGAAGCAGGATACATTGATACGGATGGCGATGGCATCCGTGAAAAGGACGGTGAGAAACTATCCTCTCCGTTCCAGTACCAAGCAGGCTCCGCTTCTGATGATAACTTGGTTGTTTATATCTGCGACCAGTTAGGGAAAATCGGAATCGAACTTACACCGCAGTCTGCACAAATGATGGACTGGTATGCAATGATTACAACTGGAGAGTACGGCCTTACCTTATTTAAAACACAAGGCGGTTTCTATGATCCGGGCAATACGATCGGTAATATCGATCCCAGCATGGCCATGGACCCAATTATCTCCCAGGTCGCTGCATACTTGCCGGGCGGTGCCGATCTGATTACAGAATTGGAATCTACTACTGACGAGGAACGAATCCAAGAGATTTATGGAATTATTTTGACTACGATGGCGGATCAGTGCCTTACTACACCTCTGGTGTATCCTCACCAACTTGCAGTATATAGTGATAAGATTGCAAACTACGATTTTCCGCCTGATGCAAACTTTACTGCTGTACAAAATATCACATTAAAGTGAGCATTTTCCCATTCTGCAAACGGCGTGCTATGCAAAACATAGCACGCCGTTTGTAGAAAGAGAAACGACATATTGCAAATAGATTACAGAGAAGTTATGTTAAACCATATATTTGCTCTGCCGGTTGAAAGGAGTCCAGATATTGGTGAGCAATCAATCAAAAGGAATTAAGCGGATTCTCAGTTTTGCCGGCAGATACAGGGGCCTCTTGACTTTTGCCCGTTGCCTTTCCGGCATCAGTGCGTTGTTTATTATAGGCCCTTTTATCTGTGTATATTTTGCGGCAAGAGAACTTATCGCTGTATTTTTAGGCGATCAATTGAATGGCCAAGCATTATTGAATTGGGGCCTTTTTGCATTAGG
>OMBO01000693.1_pt1 | contig 18626 bp, 15 predicted proteins | sample 1644901 | NCBI WGS metagenome assembly OMBO01 (sample SAMEA103958144, study PRJEB25191) | human gut metagenome | reverse complement strand
CCAAAGATAATTTTCAACTTCCCGCGCCCAACGCTTTCCTTCGTTCTCTGACTTTGCGGCATATGCTGGCATTTGCACAAAACATACCCGGCGGGAGATTGGATTTTCTGGACGAAACCGTCGAGATAAATCGCAGCCTCATGAAGAAGGGGCTGGAAATGGGATACGGAAAAGCCGCCGCTTATTTGGAAGCAGCGGATTCCGCCGCGGCCCGAGCGCAACTGGCAGTAGGCGCGGCTTCGTGGGCGCGCATGGCGGGAGTGCCCCTGCCGGCCGCAACGGCAACAGGCTCCGGGAATCAGGGCATAACATTGTCGCTTACAATAGACGCCGCGGCTCTTTTTTTCAACTCTACCAAAGAACAAATGCTGCGGGCTTTGGCTCTGGGCCATTTGGTTAATTTGCTGGCCAAGAGCTACATTGGTTCCCTCGCGCCCGTCTGTTCCAGCGGCATCGCCTCAGGCGCCGGCGCTGCCGCTGCCGTAGCCTGGCTCTTGGGTGGAACCGAGGCGGCTATCCTGGGCAGCATCCAAAATATGCTTGGCGGCATTGGCGGGATGCTGTGCGATGGTGCAAAAGAGGGCTGTGCGCATAAAGCGGCTCTGGCTGCCTATGCAGCGGTAACTGCAGCATACCTTTCCATTGCCGGCTGTCACGTAGCCGCCCGGGACGGTGTTTGTTCCGGAGACATCCACGGGCTGTTTGAAAACATGCGTCGCGTGATTTTTGACGGTATGGGATCTACCAACGAGACGCTGCTGTCTGTTATGACGCAAAAGCAGACGATCTTATGATGTGTTCTTTGATCAAACAGGATAAAACAAAAAATGGAGCATTGCCGCTGCCGGTATTTTTGGCATTTTTCTCATTGGTCACGACCGCAAGCGGATTTTCCAATTCGTTTATCCCCGCATTTTTGGTGAGCCTGCAGCTGCCGGGCTATATGTTCGGCCTGGTTTATGCGATTGCGAGTTTTATGATTTTCATACTTTCTCCCTTTTGGGGGAAACTGAGCGAACGGATAGGGCGCACACGCGTGATTGCCGCCGGTTGCCTGGGGGCTGCATGTGGACAGGCGCTTTTTTGCACTGCCACGGGTGCGCCTCAAATTATTTTTGCGCGCGGTGTCACGGGCTTCTTTGCGGGCGGTTTTTTGGTGGGGTGTCTCTCGTATGGTGGGGATCTGTGCAATCTCCGGGGCAGCAGTGTGCCGATGGCGTGCAGTGCTGTTGTAGAAGGAACTTCCGGTGCTTTTGCATACCTGTTCGGAGGTTTGGCCGCATATAGGAGCATCCGGCTGGGATTTGTCTGTCAAATTGGGCTTTACCTGACGGCAGGGCTCTATGCGTTGCTCGCTATGCCGGAAACAAGGCAACCTGAAAAGAAAACCGGCGGGCGCTGGCCGGTCAGGGAAGCCAATCCGTTTCTGTCTCTGGTACGTCTGCGCCATATAGAGCCATGGCAGACGGCTGTTTTTTGGAGCATCCTGATTGCCGCATGCGGAGGCTGGATGTTCGAAAGCGCATTCAATTACAGTATCAGCGCCTTCTTTTCATTCTCGCCGCTGTTCAACGGCGTGCTGAAATGTGGAGTGGGCATTTTAAATTCATTGGTCGGGGCTGGCGTTATAAGACGATTGGTTCGGCGGGGAACGATACGAGGCCCATTGCTCCTGGTAGGGGTGCTGTGTATGGCGGCGAGCTTGTTGAGTGCATGCAGTACAGATCGTGCAATTCTGTTTTTTCCCTTCAGTGTGTGTTTTCTATTGATAAACTCTTTAAATCTCCCGCTTCACCAGGCGCTGCTCACAACAAACAAAGCAAATTTGCCTGTAGGGGAATTGATGGGATTGTTTAACGCCTTTCGCTCTATTGGGCAGGTTGCCGGTTCCATGGTGAGCGGTTTTTCTTATACTGTGGGACACGCACTTCCTTTTTTCTGCGCATCGGCATTCTTCATGATGATGGTTTTTATTTTGAGATGGGGAACATCCGGCGAAAGGAAGCGGCACGCGAACGGCGGCATCAAACGGAGAAAAAAGAATGGTTAAACGAATTTTATGCTTTGGCGATTCCAACACATATGGCTATATCCCCGGCGGCAATGGAAGGCGCTACGGGCCCGATGTGCGATGGACAGGACTGTTGAGCGCATGGTTAAAGCCGGAGTGTCTGATAATTGAAGAGGGGCTTCCCGGCCGTACTACGGTCTTTGAAGACCCGATTTTGCCGGGAAGAAAGGGAAGCGATTATTTTTATCCTTGTCTGTGGTCCCATGCTCCGCTGGATATGCTGCTGCTTATGCTGGGCACGAACGACTGCAAAATGCGGTTTGGTGCGTCTGCTAAAAATATTGCATCAGGAATGGAGGCATTGGTACGGATGGCAATCAGCACTCCGGTGTGGACGGCCACGCCGAAGGTGCTTTTGATCTCACCGCCGCCGATGACGCCGAAGTGCTTTGACGAAACCTCCGGAGAAGAACCGGGCAGTATCTGCAGTGAAAAATCCTGTCAATTGGCTCCACTGTATGAGAAGGCGGCGGAACGCCTCGGCTGTGCGTTCTTTGACGCGGGCGTCAAGGTTCAAGTGAGCGGTATAGACGGTACGCATATGGATGAAATTGCACACTTTACGATGGCCACCGCAGTAATGTCACGAATCAGGCAGCTTTTTCAGCCGGAAAAGGAAAAACGATGAAAATCTCATGTATCGACATCGGAGGGACATACATCAAGTCGGGCGTGCTGGAGGATGGCGTGCTGACAGGCGTAGAGGAAACGCCGACGGACGGAGGCGGCGGGGCGCGGGCGATGCTGTCCCGCGTGGCGCAGCTTGTGCGGCAGACGCCGGGCGTGGAGCGTGTGGGCGTCTCCACCGCCGGCGAGGTGGACGCCCGGACGGGCGTGATCCGCCTGAGCGACAATATCCCCGGCTACACGGGGCTGAACCCGCGGCAGATCCTGGAGGGGGAGCTGGGCCTGCCGGTGGCTGTGGAAAACGACGTGAACGCCGCGGCGGCGGGAGAATTCGCCTTCGGCGCGGCGCGGGACGAACAGGATTTCCTGATGGTGAGCTACGGCACGGGCGTGGGCGGCGCGGTGTATACCGGCGGCCGGCTGTACCGTGGCCGCGCGGGCAGCGCGGGGGAGTTCGGGGGGCTCGTCACGCATCCCGAGGCCGTGGACCCGGCGCGGCAGGGCACGGGGAGCTACGAGCGCTACGCCAGCACCTCTGCGCTGGTGGCCCGCGTAACGGCGCTTTACCCGGCGCTCACCACGGGACGGGATATTTTTGCACATTTGAACGATCCGACAATAAAAAAGGAAGTAGATGCATGGATTCGCGAGGTCGCCTGTGGTATCATATCCTTGATCCACGCTTTTGACCCGGCTCTGGTGGTGCTGGGCGGCGGCATCATGGGGGAGCCGTATATCCTCGGTCAGCTCGAACGGATGGCCGCACCGATGGTCAAGCCCAGCTTCCGCGGATGCCGGGTCGTGCCCGCGGCACTGGGAAACAACGCCGGGCTGATGGGGGCGGGGTATCTTGCGGCGAACATCGGCAGCGGCTGGCATCCGCCGCGCTCGGGCCGCACGGTTTGACATTCCCGGCAAGCGGCAGCTGCCGGAATAAAGGAAAGAAGGTTTTTCAAATGGAGAGGGAAAAACTGCAGGCATGGCGGGACTGGGTCCGCGCGGAGCTGGAGAGCTGCGTCTCGTTCTGGCTGGAGCACGGCATGGACAAAGAGCACGGCGGCGTTTACACCTGCCTGACGCGTGACGGCAAGGTGTTTTCCACAGACAAAAGCGTGTGGATGCAGGGGCGCTGTGCGTGGACGTTCTCGTACCTGTGCCGCGTGTACGGCAAAAAGCAGGAATGGCTGGACGCCGCAAAGTCCTGCCTGGACTTTCTGGAGGAGCACTGCATCAACCGCACGGCGGGGGACAGGCTGTACTTCACGGTAACGGCGGACGGCAAACCGCTGCGCCAGCGCCGGTACTGCTTCTCAGAAGGCTTTTACGCCATCGGCAACGCGGAGTATTACGGCCAGACGGGCGAGCGGGAACATCTGGAGCGCGCGCGCAAAGCGTATCAGCTGGTGTATGACCTGAACCACGGTATGCCGGACCCCACGGGAATGGGCCCCAAAACCATTGCGGAGACGCGCACGGGCCGCGCACTGGCGGACCCGATGATCTTTTTGAATATGACCAGCGTGATGCGCCGCGTAGACCCGGAACAGGCCGCGCTGTACGACCGGTATGCGGCCGAGTGCGTCCACGACATCTTTGCGTATCACCACAAGCCGGAGATGAAATGCACGCTGGAGAGTGTGGGCGTGAATGGCGAGTTCCAGGGCGACTTCACCGCCGGACGTGTGGTGAACCCCGGGCATGACATCGAATGCAGCTGGTTCCTGATGGAGGAGGCCAACCGAACGGGCGACGCGGCGCTGCACAAAAAAGCCGAAGACGTGTTCAACTTTGCCATCGAAGCGGGCTGGGACAAGGAATACGGCGGTCTGCTGTACTTCATCGACTGCAAGGGCCTGCCGCCGGAGGCGTATGAGCACGACATGAAGCTGTGGTGGCCCCACAACGAGATCCTGATCGCCAGCCTGATGGCTTACCGGGATACAAAGGACGAAAAGTATCTGGAATGGTTTTTCAAAACGGCGGAGTACTGCAAAACCTGTTTTGCGGACGACGTCTGCGGCGAATGGTACGGTTATCTGCGCCGGGACGGCAAGCCCACCGAGCCGCCGTGCAAAGGCAGCACGTTCAAAGGGCCTTTCCATGTGCCGCGCAGCCTGATCATGGCGGACGTCCTTTTGGGCGACATTCTGGAAGGCTGAGCCTGCACCTTTTCTCAGGACTGCTAAAAACAGCCGCGCTGTGGATAAATTCCACGGCGCGGCCGTTTTGTTTCCCATTCCTTCCCCCTGCGGCTGTTATTCCCCCAGCCGCAGCGTAAAAAACGCCTCAATCTCCCCGCAGGTGCAGGCCGCCGACCCCTGCTGCATTTCCCGGCCGCAAGAACGAAAATCGCCTTTTTTAAGAAAAAATAGTATTTCATATCAAAAAAGTTCCAAAAGCAACATTTTAGTACAAGAGAAAAGCAGAGCGAAAGGATATATTGTAAGTAAGGCCGAAAGGCATTTTCAACCGAGAATAATCAAAAAGGGGAAAGCAGTATGAGCATTCTGACAGACATTTCTGAAAACCTCCAGCGGGGTAAAGCCAAGATCGTGAAAGAATTGGTTCAGCAGGCCATCGACGAAGGCATTCCGGTGCAGCAGATCCTGGATGAGGGGCTGCTCAACGGCATGGGTGTCATTGGCGAGAAGTTCAAGAACAACGAAGTGTTCGTGCCCGAGGTGCTGGTGGCGGCCCGCGCCATGAACATGGGCGCCCAGCTGCTGAAGCCGCTGATGGCCGACGCGGGTGTGGAAGCCGCGGGCAAGGTGTGCATCGGCACGGTCAAGGGCGACCTGCACGACATCGGCAAAAACCTTGTGAAAATGATGATGGAGGGCAAGGGGCTGGAGGTCGTGGACCTGGGCACGGACGTTGCCCCCGAGACCTACGTGCAGACGGCTGTGGAGCAGGGCTGTCAGATCATCTGCTGCTCGGCGCTGCTGACGACGACCATGGGCATGATGGAAGAAGTTGTGAAAAAGGCCGAGGAAGCGGGCATCCGCGACAAGGTGAAGATCATGGTTGGCGGCGCGCCTGTCACCGAGGCTTTCTGTGAGCAGATCGGCGCGGACAAATACACCGCCGACGCCGCCAGCGCCGCCGACGCCGCCGTCGCTCTCTGCCGCGCCTCCGCATGAACGGGGAAGGCTGAAACTCAGAAAACGGCACTGTAAAGTAAAAATGAAAAAATAGGACCCGAAAGCACAAAAAAGCTCTATGCAACGAGCAGAAGCTCGCGCTTACGCTTTTTGGATAGTTGAAGGCCGGCACACTGAGCCGGAGTAAGGCCATTCAAGGCGGAGTGAGGGCGGACGAAGTTGTAGAAAAAGATGAACATGGAAATGAGGTTGTTGGCAGAAGCAAAGGACGAAAAGCCCTGTTTGGTTTTGTACCAAGCCTTGAACTGCTTGTTGAAGCACTCTATGAGGTTGTTGGTAATGACGTCGTGGAAGCTCTCCACGCGGATGTGCTGAACCCCATGCAGCGTCTTGACAGGCATTTGATAGGCGAAGTAACGGTCGCTCACAATGGCGCGAGGCGAGCCTAAATCCTTTACCGCTTCCAGTATGGTGAAAGCCTGAGGACTGTCCCTGTGGCGGTCCAGATGGAAGCCAAGGACAAAGCGCGTCTCACTGTCCAGAATGAGCCAGAGGTAGTATTTCTTGCCCTGTATCTTAACGACAGTTTCATCGGCATGCCACTCGTCAGAGTTGAAATTGAGTGCTGGAATGAGCTGTAAGGCCATGTTTTGGAACATCGGGGCGAAGTTAGTACACCAGTTACTGATGGTCGTATGGGATACCCGGACATTCATCACGGTACGCAAAATCAGAGCGATGTTGCGAAACGAGTTCTTGCCCAGATAGAACATGGATAAGGCCATGAGGATTACATGGACGGGATAGCGCATCCGCTTGAAATCCGTCTTACCGAACAGTTTGGACATGGATGGGGCAGAAATGGCCGTAGGCTTTGGTACAAACACAGAATGGCGGCATTTTTTGTCGGAGCAGGTATAGTGGGCGTAATGCTCTCTGTCGTGGTGCAGGAAGGTAGCTTTCCCGCAAACTGGGCAGGCAGGGTAATTCTTCGTTCGGGTGTAAACGCGCTCAGGTGTCTCAGGCGCCCATTGATGCCAACACTTTTTGCACTGATACTTTTGATGACCATGAGCATCTTTTCCGTAGCGATAAAAATCCGTTTTGTTGTTGCACTTCGGGCAGCTTAACTGGTATAATTTTGCCATGAGGACTCGTCTCCTTTCGGGAGGTACGTGGGTTTGTGGTAAAACCATTGTACCAGAAGGGCTGACGGGTCCTCAACTTTCATTTAACTTTACAGTCCGCAGAAAACAGAAAAGAGGCAGGCGAATGAAAAGAGACATGAAACGCTGGCTGGAAGAGCTGCGCGGCGCTCCTGTTAAAAAGGCGATGCCCGTGCTTTCTTTCCCGGCCATCCAGCTTATGGGAATCAGCGTGCGGGAGCTGATCTCCAGCAGCGACGCCCAGGCGCGCGGAATGCATCTCGTGGCCCAGCGCACAGACGCGGCCGCGAGCGTGAGCCTGATGGATCTTTCCGTGGAGGCCGAATGCTTCGGTTCCGCAATCCGCGTTTCGGACGAGGAAGTTCCCACCGTTGTGGGCAGCATCGTTTCCACCGAAGAAGAAGCACGCGCGCTGGCCGTCCCTCCCGTGGGCGCCGGGCGCACCGGGTTATACATCGAGGCCATTGAAAAAGCGGTCGGCCTGATCACCGACCGCCCCGTGTTCGCCGGCGTTATCGGGCCATTCTCACTGGCCGCACGTCTGCTGGACGTGACCGAGATCATGATCTATTGCTACGAAGAACCGGACATGGTCCACGTCCTGCTGGAAAAGGCCACACAGTTCATCACGGAATATTGCAAAGCCTACAAAGAAGCAGGCGCGAACGGCGTCGTCATCGCAGAGCCCGTGGCCGGGCTGCTCTCGCCCGCTCTTTCGGCAGAATTCTCCGGCCCTTATGTCAAGCAGATCGTGGATGCTGTTCAGGACGATTCGTTCCTCGTCATCTATCACAACTGCGGCAACAGCACCATCCAGATGATCGATTCCATTCTGGAAACCGGCTCCGCCGCTTATCATTTCGGCAACGCCATTGATATGGCCGAAATGATGACCCGTATTCCGGCCGGCACGGTGGCTATGGGCAACGTGGACCCCGCCGGGGAGTTCCGGAACGGCACGCCGGAATCCATTCGTGCCGCCACGCTTGGCGTGATGGACGCATGCTGCAAGTATCCCAACTTTGTGATCTCCTCCGGCTGCGATATCCCGCCGCTCTCCCGCTGGGAAAACATCGACGCGTTTTTCGCCGCCGTGAATGAATTTTACGCCGGTACTGCCGCAGGCCGCGGCTGAACCGGGCCTTAAAACAAGGATGTGATGAAATGGATTACTCCGCACTGGCCGAGCAGGTGCGCGGGTTGGGCGCCTATAAGGCAGGCGTGGTCGATTTGCAGGATGTCCGCTTCGACCGCGCGTTCCGCGCAATGTGCGAAACGAACGCCTGCGGCAACTACGGAAAATGCTGGATGTGCCCGCCGGACGCCGGGGATATCGATGCGCTGATGAACGAAGCCCAAAGCTACCAAAAAGCGCTTGTGTACCAAACGGTGGGGACGCTGGAGGACAGCTATGATTTTGAGGGCATGATGGAGGCGGCGCGGCTGCACAACGAGCTTTCGCGGGCACTTGCCAAATGGTTCGCCACGCTGCCTTTCGCCAAAAAGCTGCATCTGGGTGCGGGCGGCTGCCACATGTGTGGGGTGTGCGCCAAACGCACGAATGAACCCTGTCGGCATCCGGAGCTTGCGATGCCCTCTCTGGAGACTTACGGCATCAACGTCTCAGAGCTTGCCGCCTCCAGCGGCATGAAGTACATCAACGGGCAGAACACCGTAACTTATTTCGGCGCGCTGCTGTTCTGCGAGGCATGAGCGCCGGCGGGCGGCAGTCAACTGTGGGAGGGAACGCTTTGGCAAAAGTGAGCGTCAACGGAACACACCTTGAAGCGCAGATGGGTGCGCTGCTGAGCAGCGTCATTCTGCCGCACCATGCACTGGAAATGCCCTGCGCCGGATACGGCCGCTGCGGCAAGTGCCGCGTCGTCGCCCACGGCGCGCTGAGCGCCCTTTCAGACGCAGAGCGGGAACACCTTTCCCCACAGGATATCTCCCGGGGCGTGCGTCTGGCCTGCTGTGCCCGTGTGGAGGGCGACTGCACGGTAACGCTGGAGGGTGCTGCCGCCAGCCAGATCCGTTTGGCCGGCGAGATGCCGGATTTTGTGCATGACCCAATCTTTTCCGTCTGCGGAGCCGCAGTGGATATCGGCACGACTACGCTGGCGTCCTGCCTGTACGGGCCGGACGGTACGCTGCTGGCCCAGGCCAGCGCGCCGAATCCGCAGGCGGGCTGGGGCGCCGACGTCATCTCCCGCATCGAGGCCGCACTGCACGGCAGCGGCGATGCGCTGGCCGCCTCCGTGCGCGCCGGTGTGCGGGCACTGGTGTTGGAAATGGCCGCTTCAGCGCATATCTCCGCTGAAGCAGTGGACGCGCTGGTCATCACAGGGAACACCGCGATGCTGTACCTGCTCACGCAGACAGGCCCGGACTGTCTTTCCCATGCCCCGTTCGCCGCTTCCCGCCTGTTTGGAGAAACGCTTGCGGCTGGGGAGCTTGGCCTGCCCTGCCCCCATGCGCAGGTATATCTGCCCCGCTGTATGTCCGCTTTTGTGGGTGCGGACATCACCACGGCGTTGCTGGCCAGCGGCATCTGCTCCAAGCCGGACACCCGCATGCTGGTGGATATTGGAACCAACGGCGAGATCGCTCTTTGGCATCGCGGGCAGCTTTCCTGCTGCTCCACGGCCGCCGGGCCCGCCTTTGAGGGGGCCGGGCTTTCCATGGGGATGGCCGGAAAGACGGGCGCAGTGGATCACGTCCGCGTACAGGACGGCGTACTGCAGGCCCACGTCATTGGGGGCGGCGCGCCGAAAGGGATCTGCGGCAGCGGCGTCATCGACGCGCTTGCCTGCCTGCTGGAGCTGGAGCAGCTGGACGAAACCGGGCTTCTGGAGCAGGACCCTGCGCCCGTTGCGCCGCCTGTATGCCTGACGCAGAAAGACGTCCGCATGGTACAGCTTGCCAAAAGCGCCATCTGCGCCGGGCTTCGCACGCTGCTGCGCGTGGAAGGGCTTTGCGGGGCGGACGCCGCCGAGCTGGCCGTCGCGGGCGGCTTCGGCAGCTATCTGGATGTAAACAGCGCGGGCCGCATCGGCCTTCTGCCCGAAGAACTCGTTCCCCGTGTGCGCGTGCTGGGAAACGCGGCCTTGAGCGGCGCGGCCATGCTTTTGCTGAACAGGGGCTTTATCCCCCACAGCGAGGCCCTGGCTGCCGGAGCGAGGACGGTGGACCTTTCCACCAGCGCGGAATTCATGAGCGCCTATACCGAAGGTATGTTTTTCTGACGCTCCCAAAGGGGCTTGCAAAAAACGTGCCTGTCCTGTACACTGTAGCATATACAATTGCATATTGCGCCGCGCATTTCCGGGGAAGCGGGTGAAACTCCCGCGCGGTCCCGCCACCGTATTGGGCTTTGCCCTCAGCCGGGGTACCGGGCACGGCGCTGTTCTCACGATTTACGATGGATGGATCGTGCGCGTCTGTTTTGTCAAAAAAGCCGCGCTCCCGGTCCGGGAGGCGCGGCTTTTTATTTTTGCTTTCAGGAGGAATTGAAACATGTCTGCACAAAAGAAAAAAACGCTGATCATCGTCTGCGCCGCGGTCGTTCTTGTGGCCGCAATGCTGGCGGTATGGTTTGCCTTTGGCCCGAAGGGTACCGCCGGGCAGAAGGCCGTCGGCGTAACCGTCGTATACGCCGACGCGACCACCGATGAATTCAGCTTCTCTACCGACGCGGAATTTCTGCGCCAGGCACTGGAGGAGCAGAAGCTTGTCGAAGGCGAAGAATCCCAATACGGTCTGTATGTAAAAACAGTCAACGGCGTGACGGCCGACGAGGCCAAAGAGGAGTGGTGGTGCTTCACGAAGGACGGCGAGGATGTGATGACCGGCGTTGACTCCACCCCGGTCGCGGACGGCGACCACTTTGAGATCACGCTGAAAACCGGCTACTGAGATGGGCAAGACGCGCAGCCTTGTTACCGCCGCGTTCCTCGCGGCGGTGCTGGTGGCTTCTAAATTCGCGCTGGACGGCCTGCCCAATATCGAGCTGGTGAGCCTGCTGGTCATCCTGTACACGCTGGAATATCCGTGGCTGGCCGTGCCCGCCGTTTATACCTATGTCTTTGTGTACGGCCTGCTCAACGGCTTTGGCATCTGGTGGTTCCCGCAGCTGTATATTTGGGCGGTGCTGATGCTGTTCGCCCGGCTGATGCGTCAAAACCGCTCTGTGCTGCTCTGGGCCCTGCTGAGCGGGCTGTTTGGTCTTTGCTACGGCGCGCTGTACGCTGTTTCCTACGCGGTGATGAACGGCGGCATTGCCGCGGGCGTTGCCTGGTGGGTAACAGGCATCCCATTCGACCTGCTGCACGGCGCGGGCAATTTTGTTGTGGCGCTGCTGCTTTATAAGCCGCTGCGCTATTGCCTGCAGCGTACAAAGCAGCTTGGGCCGCAGGCATAAACTGTATTATATAAAAAGCAGACGGAGCTTTCAGCTCCGTCTGCTTTTTGTTCCTTCCGTCAGTCCTTCCGGGAGACCAGTATTTTTTCCCGGTATTCCCGCGGCAGCATCCCCGCCACACGTTTGAACACCTTTGTGAAATAACTCTGATCCTCATACCCCACAGCCAGGGAAATATCCGTCATGCGCAGCTCGCGGCGGCGCAAAAGTTCCTTCGCCTTGTTCACACGCACGCGGTTGAGGTACTCGTTGAACGTCACGCCCGTCTCCTGCTTGAAAATGCGGCTCAGGTAAGCCGGAGAAAGATACACCATCCGGGCGGTGTCCTCCAGCGTGATGCGCTCTTTGTAATTGGCGCTGATGTACTGTGTACACCGGTGGATGATGTTGGCGTGCTTGGCGTCCGAAAAGCGGAACAGGTCGTCCATAAAGTGGTTCACCACACCTGCAAGCCACAGGCAGAGCGAATCAATGGTGGTGAATGCGCCGATCCTGTAACGGTATTCATGACTCAGCCGCATCGTGTGCTCTGCGTCCGCGCCGTTCTCGATGGCTGTCCGGGAAATCAGCACCAGCAGCTCATACAGACGGGATTTCACAAGCTCCATATCCCCGCCGTCCACGAACAAGATCGCGCCCAGCAGCTCGTTCAAAAGACGGCGCGCGCCGTCGCGGTCCTTCCGGGCCACGCACTGCAGCAGCACATGCTCCTTTTCAAACGGATAGGGCGGCGGCGCTTCCTCTTGCTTAAGCTCCAGGATATAGGAAGTGATCTGCCCCTGCAGCTCCTCTGAATGGCCCGACTCCATCATTCTGTTTTCCGCCGAAACATTGTTCATAAACCCAACGGCCATGAACAAAAGCACCGAAAGCTGCGTCACCCGTTCTGTCGGCACAAAGGGAATATTCTCCAGCACCTGCACCGCGGCCTGTTTCTGTGCCTCTGTGAGGCGGACATTTTCCGTCAGCTCGCAGGCGATAAAATCCTGTTTTTCTACCATAATGAACGGGCCGACCGTGATTTTCGCCTCGGCGCCGCCCTCGCCCAGAATCGGAGAGACAAAGCATGTGAGCCCCATCGGACAAAAATAGATATACTTGCCGCCGAAGCGCTCGGCCTCCGTCATACCGTAGATATGCGCCTGCACGCACCGGTCATGGGAGGCGCCTGCGGCGGCGCACATGCCGCAGCTCTCGCAGCCGTACCCGTATTCATCAAAAGCCCTGCCGGTTTTGTCGGACAGCGTGCAGCCCAGACCTGTGGATTGGGAAAAGGCCTTTGCACATTCCCGCGCCAGCCTGCGGTCGAATTGCTCGTATTCCATCTGCGTTCCCGCCTTTCCCCGTGCGCTGCTTTTCTCTCCTTTATCATACAATTTTTCGTTTGGAACATCAACAACATTAAAGCAAAAAAATCCCAAAGGCAGCATTTACCGACTGCGCCGCATCCGCTTTATACGGTATGAGCCGCCGTTTTACCATTCACCGGCAACCTCTACTGCAATCTTGTGCCACTGCGCCAGCCGCTCGGGGTGGTACTGCACCGTGCTGACATCTTTCAAAATCAGCTCGCAGGTACATCCGTTCTCCTTTGCCGCGCGGCAGGTCTCCTGCAGTTCCCTGCGCACAAGCTCCGGGTCAAAGGAAGCAGCCGCCAGATAGGCCGGGTTCGGCTTGCGGGAGATGACATAGTCGCCGTGGATATGCTCTGCTCCCGCTCTGATATCCGCCCAGGGGCTCATGGAGATCTTGCGTACGTTTTTGATCTTGCGGATGTAATCGATCCGGTTGTGCAGCGGCTCACAGCAGCCGTAATAGACCAGGCCGAACTGCTCCAGCAGCGGCTTGACATATTCGACCTCATACTCTTCAAACATCTGGGGCGAGACAGACCCCAGCATCTGCGCCAGGCCAAATGTCCATACATCTCCCGGCCGAACGTTTTTTTCTTTGTCCTGCGGCAGCTCATCTGTATACGCGCCCGTACAATGTACCGTCGGCTCATATGCGTCGAACAGCTGCTTTTCCGTCAGCTGGTCGATCAGGCTCTGGCAAATGTCCGCCATGCGTCTGGCCGCCTTGTGCAGCAGCTCCGGCTCGTCCGCAAAAAAGAAGAAAAAGTTATCCGTCCCGATCGCCTCCACAAGGTCGTCCCAGATACCGCAGTGGAACATGCGCACGCCTGTCAGGCGCACCGGCAGTATCCCCGACACCATTTCGCTGACCTTTTCCCAGCGCTTTTTGTCCTTCGCCTCGTCCACGCGGATGTCCGGGAATTTCAAATTTTCAAGGTCGCTTTCGCTGCTCAGCTGGCTGACATACGAGTGGCTCACCACATCATTTTTTTCGTCAGCGGCCAACGTCACTTCCCGGCGCACAACGCCGTGGTGGTACCCCTCGATGGTTTTGGGCAGTTCCAGATACGGCTCGAATACTTTGTCCGCGGGAAAATATTTTGCCTGGTACAGCTGTTTGCGCAAAGCATCCTCCACAATACGGGCGTCCGCATCCCTGCACCGGAGCTTCAAGTCCCCGTCCACATCCAGCTCATGCCAGGGCAGCTGGTCCATCATGATCAGAGGGCGGCATTCGCGCAGCCCGTTCAATGCCTTCCACAGAGCGCGCCGCTCTTCATTTACGGGCGCAAACGCGACCTCCCGGTATTCTTTTGCCAGTTGTGTAAGAATTTGTTGATCCGCATTCATGCTTTCCGCTCCTTTCGCCGTGCCCTTCGGCACGGGCTTCTTTCACAGGACATCCTTGCTTCCCCGTCTGTCTCTGCCTCAAAGCTCCAGCTTCATCAGTCGTGCAATTGCAAGAATATAGATGCGCAGCGCTTTGTACAGTTGCGCCATTTCCATGGCCTCGTCCGCACCGTGGGGGGCGCCCGCCCAAACAGGGCGGGGCTGGTCCGTCTCGCCGGGACCGTAGCTGATCGCATTTGCAAACCGGCGCGCATAGGTTCCGCCGCCCATCGCAAAAGGCGCGTCGCTGCGGTTCGCCAGTTCGTTATAGGTATTTGTCAGCGTGCGGATCTCCGGAGAATTTGGGTCGATGCAGAACGGAGCGCGCATGGCGCCCGGCTCAAAGCTGCCGCCTGCGTTTTCCGCCAACGCGCACAACGCCGCGCGCAGCCTTTCGCCGTCCATGGCGGCCGGGTAACGGATATCTACGCTTTGACGCAGGCGGCCCTGCTCAAGACGTACCATCCCGCCCACACATGTGAGAGGGCCGAATACATCGTCGCGGGCCGCTACGCCCAGCGCACTGCCGTCTGTATCCGCGTGCAGCGTGCGCAGCATCCGAAGTGCCCGCTCCTCCTGCGGCGTGCACAGACCGTTGTCCAGCAAATAACCCACCACCAGCCCGATGGCATTGACAGACCCCTGCGGCCCGGCCACATGCCCGCCTTTTCCCCGCGCTTCAATTCGCACACAGCCGTTTTCAGCCCGTATTGTTATGTTTTCCGTATCCGGCAGGCGGGTCTTTTCTGTCCGCACCAGCGCATAGGCGCGGTCCGGCACCACGTTTTTTGCCTCGCCGCCAAAAAATTCCCTCAAGCAGCCGTTCAGCGGCGCGCTTACCAGCCAGCCGCTGTATCCCCCCTTTTCCGCATATCCCACCGGGAAACGCGCGTCGGGAGAAAAGCAAAATGCGGGCTGCGGATAATGGGCAAGGTAGTAGTCTACATCCTGCATGCCCGTTTCCTCATTTGTGCCGAACAAAACGTGCAGCGTATAGGGCAGTTTCACGCCTTGTTCCTTAAAAAATTTTGCGGCATACAGTGTGATGACGGCCGGCCCCTTATCGTCGGCTGTGCCGCGCCCCACCGCGAATCCGTCCCGCAGCGTCATGCAGAACGGGTCGCCTGTCCATCCGCTGCCCTCGGGTACCACGTCCAGATGTGTGATGAGCGCGATCTGTTTTTCGCTTTTGCCCGGCAAGTCGGCATACCCCACATAGCCCTCGCAGTTCCGCGTGGAAAGGCCCATACCCGAAGCAATTTCCAGAGCGGCCTCCAGCGCGCGCTTCGGCCCCGTGCCGAAAGGCGCGCCCGGCGCTGGCTCTCCCTGTACGCTTTTAATGTCCACCAGCGTTTTCATATCTCGCAGGATGCCCTCATGGCTGCGCTTCACAAATGCGTCGATCTGCCGGAGCAGCCGTTTTTCATTTTCGTCCATACCGGTTCTCCTTTTTTGCGCGCTGCTCAGCGCACAGGCAGTTCCCGTGCAAACAGAGCGCACATGTCCTGCGCGTCCTCCATACAGGCGGCGTCATACCACACCACTGTTTTCTGGCTCTTCAGCAGGTCCATGTTCGACTCGATCTCGGCTCGTGTCAGACGCAGCACCGGGATCACCCGGGTCAGTTTCTCCCGGCTGCGCTTCCACACCTCCACCGCACGGTCGGTGTTCGGGTCCGAGGAAAGCTCCATCAGCCGGATATTCGGCAACGATGCGACAGAGGCCAGGCATCGTTCGCTGAGGGCATGCATGTGGATAAACACCTCGTCGAATTTGCGGAAAATGCGCTCCGTGCGCGGCCGGCCGAACTCCTCGAACTGCTCCAGAGAGATCATTGTGGTCGTATCCTCGGACACATGCCCCAGGCTGCAGCCGGGCAGCCATTCGCCAAAGCCCGTCACCACGCCGCCGTATACGTCTCCTGCCGCCTCCATCTGTTTTTCATAGTTCCATACAAGCGCGTCCGCGCAGTAATCCAGCAGCGCCTTCAGGTCCTCCGGCTCTTCATAGAAATCGTAGAAAAAGTCGTTGCCGCGCAGCGTGTTTGCCATCTCCAGCGCGCCGGACGCGCCGCGCACCATGGGCAGAAAATAATCGCTGTACTTCTCGCGCAGATATGCGATACCGCCGTTCACCATCCGGAATACCGGGTTGTTTTCATCCATTGCCAGCTTTTCCAGTTCTCCGGGCGCATCCAGCATCGCGTAATGCCAGCTCGTATCGCTCTCGTAGTCCACCCGGCCGCCCAGAAAGGCCGTGTGTTCGGCAATGCCGTACCACGGCCCTTCCGCGGGCACCGTATCATCCGCAAGCTCCGCCCGCTGCGCCAGACGTTCGATGGTACACTGGGCGCGGGCGTCCAGATATTTGTACACATCGTCCGGAAATGTGTAGTCCGTAAGCGACAGCGCAGGCGAGGGCAGCGTGGCGATGTTTTTCACTTTCAGCAGCGCGCAGCCCACGGCCTTCGTATCATAAAAAGCACGCGTTTTCGCAATGCAGTTTTCAACCTTTGCCTTATCCATTTTCATTGTCGTTCCCTCCGTTTCGGCCGCTCAACCCGCGGACTGAGCGATTTTCCAGCAGAATTCATGCCGGCCGCCGTCCAGCATGGCGCCGTTTTCCGGCGCCTGCACACCGGCGGGCAGCCGCAGACGTGCGGTCGTTCCAAACGGCACCCCGGCGGTAAACGTCACCGTGTCCCCGTCCTTTTTCCAACCTGCAAAAATAGTGCCGTGCGGGCTTTCCACACTGCACGAAAGCGTGTCGATGGCCAAATCCAGCGCGGGCGCCAGCAGGAAGCTGCGGTATGCGGGAATGTCCCCATCGGGGCGGATGCCCGCAAAATAGCGGTAAAACACCGCCGATACATCCGAAAACATGTAATGGTTGTGCGAGCCGCCCAGGTTCCAGCACTCCGCCAGCGTCGTGCAGCCGTGATCCACCCAGTACAGATAGCCGGGGTAGTCCTCCCGCGTGAGCATCTTGTAGATCACGTCCGTGCGCCCGTATTCGCCCAGCATGTTCAGCACATATTTCGAGCCGAGAATGCCGTAATCAATGTGCCAGCCGTTTTGCGCGATGCGCTCTGCCAGGCGCTCCATCAGCCGCGCCTCCTCCTGCGGCTTCAGCAGATGATGGAAAGCCACACAGCCGTCCGAGGTCTGGCATGCTCCCGCCACCTCGCCGGTATCCGCATCCACAAAATTGCGCAGCAGCGCCGCACGGATCTCCTCGCTCCTGGCAAGATACGGGTCGTCAAGGCCCAGCACACGGCTCATTTTGGAAAGCATCCGGGCGCTGCGGTAATAGCAGGCGGTATCCGTCAGGGCCACAGGCGCTTTGAACGTGCTCATGTTGACAGAGATTGCCGGGCCGTCGAAGGGTGCGCACCAGTCTCCGATGCCGTAGTTCACGATGCCGTCCACAGCCATGCTGGACATAAAATCAAAATGGCGGCAAATGAAAGGATAATACCGCGCCAGAATGGCTGCGTCTCCCGTCTGTTCGTACAGCGCCCAGGGCAGCGTCGTCAATACCATCGACCAGTCCGGCCCATTGCCCCAGTTATAGCCCCAGCCCGTTGACGGACATACGCAGGGAATGGAACCGTTGGGTCTCTGGCTTTGGCAAAGGTCGTCCAGCCATTTTTCCAGAAACAGGAATGCGTCATAATTCAGCAGGAGCTGATCGTGCACGGTACCCGCGTCTCCCGTCCAGGCATTCTTTTCCCGGTGGGGGCAGTCTGTGGGCACGCCCTGGCAGTTGGAGATGCTGGACCAATGGCATAGGCGCTGAATCGTCATCAGCGTATCGTCCGAACATTCAAAATGTCCGGTGCGCTCGAAAGACGTGTGCATCACAAGGCCCATGATGCACGGTCCCGGCAGTTCTTCCGGCAGCCCCTCGGCCTCCACATAGCGAAAGCCGTGATATACGAACTGCGGCGTCCATTCCTCCGGCCCGTCGCTCTTTTTGATATATTTGTCCGTCTGGAATTCCCCGGTGCGCACAAAGCCGCTGATGTGCTTCTGTTCCACATGCTGTCCGTCCCCGGTCAGGTCCTCGCAGTAGCGCAGCACAATCTCGCTGCCTGCGGGGCCATAGGCCGTCAGGCGCACCTTGCCTGCAAAATTCTGGCCCAGGTCGAAGATCCAGCGCCCCTCCTGCGTGCGGTATGCGTTCACGGGCGCAAGCTCCTGCATCACGCGTATAGGCTGCATCTCAGCCGCGCGCAGCACGCCGCCGGCGCCGCGCACCAACTCGGCGTCCTGCCAGCCGTCCGCGCCGTACGTGCTCTCGCTCCATCCCGGCAGCTCCAGCCGCGCGTCGTACCACTCGCCATTGCGGATGGAATTGAACGTGATGGGCCCGGGCGAGGTTTTCCAGCCTGTATCGCTGCAGATGCAGTCCTGTGTACCGTCGGCGTATGTGATATACAGCTCACACAGCAGCTTGGGCACCGCACGCCAGCTTGCCTGACGGATGTTCCACGCG
>OMBO01000687.1_pt1 | contig 18847 bp, 15 predicted proteins | sample 1644901 | NCBI WGS metagenome assembly OMBO01 (sample SAMEA103958144, study PRJEB25191) | human gut metagenome | reverse complement strand
GAATATGTTGATATATAATATGGATCTGACAAAGCAGATACATAGTACTGATGAATTTGATGAAGCTATAGAGACACTGTTTGACATTATGGATAAGATCGACTCAGACTTCCAGATAGGTGACATAGATGAATCTAATCTTAGCAGACTCGACATCGCAAGAGATGTACATGGCATTCCCGAGAATATTATCAAGGAAGTAAATAAGATGCTATACAGAATACCTATGTATGATGGTTATACTAATAATAAATCTCTTGAGGAAAATTGTCCTTCATTTATGAGAGAAAATTCTTTTAATATAGAAAATAACTCTCAAGGATTTGAATTTGTAGTATACAATAAGCATCAGGCTGCACTTGATAATTGCTATTATAATAAGTGTGTTGATTATTTTAAGGACACATTAAGAATAGAACTTAGGTGCAAGAGAAAATATATAAGACAACATTTCCTAGAGAAAAATTTAAAACGGACTTTGAAAAATGCTTATGTAAATATGTCGTCATCAGTAAGCCGCGTTTATAACAGGCTTTTTAAATTTCCTACTAACCTTTGTCATCTTGAAAGCAAGATGATGATAAAATATCTTTTTGATGAGACAGGCAATAAAAAGGCAAGGTGCAGAAGAATGGTCACTTTGCTTGATGAACTTGATAAGTATCCGAAAGAAGATCTTCAAACTGCACTTGATAATGTATACCCTAGCGATAAACGCCAGAATAATATAAAGAAGCATTATGAGCGTTATGGTGTTTCTCCAATTACAATGAGGGGCAGACCAATACCATTTATTCAGTCTTTGGATTCTTTGCTGGGATTTTATCCTCCTACAGATCAGGAGATTAAACTATATCTAATGGCTAAAAAGAAGTATGGTAAGTCGGTGTTTTTTCAGAAAGCTTTAGTGGAGTAATGAAAGCAATAAAAAGTTGTTTTAAACTTTGATTTTGCATATTTCTTGCAAAATCGTATGCAATAATATTGACAAAGTCCTTAAATTGCGTTATAATATAATAAATAAGTTGCGATAATTTTACAAAATGGAGATGGTTTTATGTTGCTTAGTTTTAAATTAAAAAATTATAAATCATTTATTGATGAGGCTGAACTGGATATGACTAAGAAGCCAAAACAAACTGAGCTTGACTATAGCATCTTAGAAGAAAACTGCAATAAGAAAAAAATCAGGGGTTTGTGTTCTTCTGTTATTTATGGTCCGAACGCTTCTGGAAAGACCAACATAATAGGAGCTATGGATGTTATGAGGGCAATTGTACTAAGAGGAAATATCCGTGATTCAGAGGATGAGTCCTCGCCTAATCGTGCTGCATTTTTGCTTGAGCTTATTCCGAATAATATGTCAGAAGAAGCAGAGCCTGTCGAATTCTGCATAAAGTTTACGACAAATGGTTTGTTGATAGAGTATGCTTTGAAACTTGATCTTGGAAGTTTTCTTGATACGGACTACGATCGTAAAATCGTATCTGAAACACTTTTTGTAAATCAGCATATGATCTTTCAAAGAGAAGATGGTCTTAAGATCGGCAATCTTGCAAATATTTCCGACTATGTGCCATATGCTCAAGGACTCGGAGCTGATTTTGCTGAAGATATCATTCTTAACAGCCTTAATGATGAGGAACTGTTTCTGACTAATGGATTTAAGCTAATTTTCAGTAAAGACCTTGTCAAGATCATAGTTGATTGGTTTTCATACAAATTCATGGTGATTTATCGTTCTGACTCAATGCAGCTGATAAAACGATTCTCAGACCCTCAGAAGAAAACGATCTATATTGATAAGACCACTAACAAGGCGGCTGAAATATTTGGTATCGGTTCAAATGCACTTGGCTATGTAGATAACAAAGAAGATAATAAAACAATACTTTGCTCTATGATGAAAAATGCAAAAGGCAAAAAGAATTTCGCTATTGCAGCAGAAATATTTGAATCTTATGGTACTTACCGATTTGTAAATCTTTTTCCGTTAGTCATTAAAGCTATACACACCGGTGGAACACTTGTTGTTGATGAATTTGATGCATCTATCCATCCAATGGCATTGATGAACATAATAAATATCTTTCATAATGATGAAATCAATATTCATCACGCACAGCTGATATTCAATACACATAATCCAATCTTTTTGAATGGCAATATATTCAGAAGAGATGAGATCAAATTTGTTGAGCGTAATAAAGACCAAGCAAGTTCAATTTATTCGTTAGCTGACTTTGGTACTTCCGGTACTTATGGAGTACGTAAAGGTGAGGACTATATGAAGAATTACTTTGTCAGCAGGTATGGAGCAATAAAAGATATTGATTTTACTCCGATATTCGAGGAACTCATAGCTTCAGAAAAGGAGGAAAAATCATAATGAAAAGAAAAACTCAGGTCAAGTATTATTTTTCCGTTGAAGGTGACACGGAGAAATGGTATTTAGACTGGCTGGAAAAAATCATCAACAATGATCCTAACTCTGTTATAACTGTAAAACTGGATAGTAAGATTGAAAAAAGTCCTCAACGCCGAGTGAAACGTATGTCTATAATAACCCAAACTGAAATCTGGCATCTATGTGATTATGAAAGTAATGGTCATCAACACTCGACCGAATTAAAAAAAGTTATTGATGAAATGGCTGATATTAAAAATCATGGTAAAAAAGTAACATACAAATTTGGATATAGCAATTTGACTTTTGATTTGTGGATCATTCTTCATAAGGCTGAGATGAAAGCGCCACAAACTCATAGAAGCAATTACCTGCAATATATAAACAGAGCATATAATGAGCATTTTGAGAGTATGGATAAATACAAGCAAGAAAGGAATTTTAAAAAGTGTTTATCTAAACTTACACTTGAAGATGTTCGTACGGCGATAAAACGATCAAAACAGATAATGAAACAAAATGAAGAAGTAAATGTCCCGAAAAAACACAGAAAATACGAGTATTATGAGGAAAATCCGTCTTTGGCTATATGGGAGATCATAGAAAAAATACTTAAAGATTGTGAACTGTTTCAATAACTATAACTTACATATATTATTGACTTAATAGTGTCGATTATATGGAATATACGATAATCACCCGCCCCTGTACTGAAAAAACACAGTACAGGGGCGGCTGTTTTTTTCACCTCTTCCTCAAAAACTCAATAACACTAAACTTGTAAATCCTCCACCTGCTGCCTATCTTGAAACCCTCTATCTCCCCTGTTTTAAGATAACGAAGCATAGAGTTTTTGCCTATCTTTAAAAGCTGCTGACATTCTTTAGCGGTAAGTATATCGGGGATATTGTCAAACATAATTTATCATTCCTTTCAAAAAAATATCGGTTTATCTTAATGTTCTGCGGTTTAGTACGGCACTTTTCGGAAACTTGATCTTTACAAATATACATCATCTTTATGAAGTAACGCAAATGCGGAAAGGAGGGCGTTACGATGAACAAAGCTAAAGTTATACTCGTGCTTGTGGGCAGCGTGCTGGTGGAGATAGCGCAGGAGATCATCACCTACATCGCAGAAAAGGACGAGTGAACACCATAGGCAGGCCTCGGGTCTGCCTTTAATTTTTGTATTTTGTAAAGGAGTTTTAAAATGAGCGAACTTACCCATTGCAGCATTTGCGGCTGCGCTTTAGAGGACGAGGCGGAATGCTATGAAGTCGAAAACGAGATACTTTGTCAGGATTGCTACGATAACGAAACTGTGGTATGCGACCATTGCGGCGAACGCTGTATCGAACAGAATACCGTGAGCGATGAGAATACTATCCTCTGTACAGATTGCTATGATAATCATTACTACCGCTGTTCAAACTGCGAAACTATCGTGCATTCCGACGATACGTACTGGCGCGGCGATAACGCCTATTGCCGTGAATGTTATGACGATTGCTGTGACAGCGGCGACTACATAAACGATTATTACTACAAGCCTAAGCCAGTGTTCTACAAACTGCCGAAAGAAGACAACGTGCGTTTTTACGGCGTTGAACTAGAGATAGACGGTGCAGGAAGATATGATGATAATGCGGAGAAGATATATGATACAGCTAATGTTCAGAACGAAGTGCTTTACATAAAGTCTGACGGCTCGCTGGATGAGGTAATGGAACTTGTCAGCCACCCTTGCTCAATAGATTTTCATCGAAAGAAATTCCCGTGGGAGGATATTGTGAGAAAAGCGCTTTCCCTTGGCTACCGTTCGCATAATACGTCTACCTGCGGACTTCACGTCCATATAGGCCGAAAGCAGCTTGGATATTCCTACGAGGAACAGGAAGAAGTCATAAGCAGAATAATGTTCTTTTTCGAGAGCCATTGGAACGAGCTTTTCAAGTTCTCACGGCGTACTGCATACAGCGTTGACCGCTGGGCGGCAAGACACGGCTACAATGACAAGCCGAAAGAGATACTTGAAAAGGCAAAGAAAAGCACTAAGGGCAGACATGCCTGTGTGAACATAACAAATGCTGATACTGTGGAGATAAGGCTGTTCAGGGGCACTCTAAAATTCAACAGCTTTATAGCGACGCTTGAACTTGTAGACAGCATATGCCAAAACGCAGTATGCCTTAATGATGATGATATGAACAAGCAATCCTGGGCGGATTTTGTTCTTAGCATAAAGCCTGAATATACAGAGCTTATCAGGTATCTGAAAGAGAAAAGGCTCTATGTTAACGAGCCTGTCAGCGAGGAGGATTAACTATGTGTGCGATATTTGGATTTGTAAATTACAGACGTTCGCTCAGCAGGAGCGAGATGAAAGAACTTATCAACAGATTATCCGTTGAGTCTGAGGTAAGGGGCAAGGATGCAACGGGAATAGCGTATGTGAAACACGGCGAGCTTAAAGTGTTCAAGAGGGCAAAACCTGCTCACAAGGTAAGGCTTTATGTGCCTGAGGACACAGTTATCCTCACAGGTCATACGAGAATGACTACCCAAGGCGACGCTAGGTACATTTACAATAACCACCCGTTCACAGGCAAAACTGCGGACGGGTCTTTTGCTTTATGTCACAACGGTGTGCTTTACAATGACAGCCAGCTTGCAAAGTCTGAACATCTGCCGAAAAGCAAGATAGAAACTGACAGCTACGTTGCCGCACAGCTTATTGAGAAATACGGCAGACTTGACTTCAAGACTATAGCAAAGATGTCAGAGGCAGTAGAAGGCTCTTTCGTATTCACGATACTTAGCGACAAGAATAAGCTTTTCATAGCAAAGGGCGACAATCCGCTTTGCCTTATCCATTACAAGCAATTAGGACTGTATGTTTACACGTCCACCGAGGACATTATGAAGAACGTGCTGAAAGGCAGTTTCCTTGAAAAGCTGCCGTTTGAAGTGATAAAGGTCACGGAAGGCGAGATCATAAGCATTGACAAGCGTGGGCGTTTTGAGAAAAGCAGCTTTGTACCGAACGAATTTTGCTATGGCTGGAACTATTATGGATACAGAAAGCCCGCTTATGACGATGATGAACTTTTTGATATATGCGGAATGTTCGGGGTATCGCAGGAAGATCTTATGCTGCTTTACGATATGGGTTACACGGATGAAGAGATAGAGGGTATGCTTTGCGACAGGAGTATGTTGAGGGAGTGTATCGAGGAGGCTAGGGTGCTGGTGGGGGAATATTATTAGGAGGTATTTTATGGCATACACATTCAGCGGAAGCAGATACGTCACAAGCGGCGTGGCAGAAAACTTCCCTATTGAATTGCAAGTGGCGTTATTTTCAGCCGTAGAGCAAATGCGAGAAAAGGTCAGCGGACAGCTTGATTATCTGCAAATTTTCGAGATAGTGACAGAGGTCAAAGGGCAGAAAAAATTCCTGCACATTTATCATATGCAGGAATGCCCCGAGGCTAAGCTTGAATATTTCATACCGACCGACGTGGAGGTAAACGGCAGGGCGTATATGATCGACGATGTGGATCATATTACGCTGCTGTTGGCGGAGGAGTATTGAGTTGAAAAGGAATCACAGCTTTCGAGGGGGCTGTGATTTTTTTGCCCTGAACTCACCTCTCCTGTACCTATTTACCTTATAATCATGCTTCAAAGTGTCGGTCTTGTCTATGTGGCAGACGTACAAATTTACCTTTTCCCCTTTCACCGCCTATTCCCATTAGCCAGATCGTTAACAATATCAGCAATGTTCTCCAGCTGCCTTTTGTTGAGCTTTTTCAGGTCAGAGATAAGCTTACTTAGCTCTTTTGGCTGCTCGGCGTCGGCATCGAAAAACTCCTGCGGCGTAATGTCCAGATACTCGCAGATATAAAAGAAAGAGGTCATAGAGGGCAGGGCTTTTCCTGTTTCGATATTGTTTATATACCCTGCGTTCTGTCCAATAGATAAGCTCATATCCCTTGCGGAAACACCTTTCTGTGTGCGAAGTTTTGAGAGCCTCAAAGCAAAATTATTGTCATACATGAATTTGTTTTCGTACATTATTTGCACCCCCATATATAATATTTTATCCTATATCATTATGCATTATGTCGGAATTTTTCCTATAAAGGGGTTGAAATATGTGAAATAATATGATATAATGATGTAAAGTATTTGAAATAATGCGATATTTGTATAAGAAGCGGATTGTGTCATGTTTTTTGTTAAAATAAAAAAATATCTTACGAAAACGTTATACTAAGCAGCCAGCTTAACAAAAGTGAAAAAGAATGTGTTATAATTAACATACAAAAACGTATTATTATGTCAGTTATAGCTGATAATTGACAAATCAATAAGGAAAAGGAGTTTTTGACATGAACGAAAACATCAACAAGAAATTTGACGTAAAAAACTTTGACTATGATAAGTGCTATGAAGAAGTAAAGGAAAATGCTTCAAAAAATATCAATATCATAGTGTGCGGAGCTACCGGCGTTGGCAAAAGCAGCCTTATAAACGACTTCTTCGAGTTTGATAAGGATAGCGCCGCGCCTGTCGGAAGCAGCGGAAAGCCGCAGACAAGGGGCATACACGAGTATCATTCAAAGAGCATTACCCTGTTCGACACTGAAGGCTACGAGGTAGAAAGCTCGTCTACGCCGGAAAACAGCGCTTTTTACAAAAATATAATAGATCTTATCGACGAACGCAAAAATAATTATCCTGCGGATTTGGGTATGCACATCCACGAGGTTTGGTACTGCATAAATAACCGCTTCATGGATCTCGATGAAAGGCTGATAAAAGACATACAGGCGAGAAATATCCCCGTGTGCGTTATTATTACAAAGGTGGATAATCTTGACGAGAACGAAGTCGCTCAGATAAAGGACGCTGTCGGCGATGCCGGAAAACGCAATAGGATAAACGGCGTTGAGGTGTTTACCTATTCTACTAACAGCGATCTTGGCGACGAGTATGTGCAGAAATCTGAGATAAACAGCTGGGCACATCATAATCTTGACGATTACCTCAGAGAAAGCTTTATCCCGTCGCTCAAAAAAGCGCAGGGTCAAATGGCAGAAATGATGATAAAGCACAAGATACCGAAATACGCGGCTTTAGCCGCAGGTATTGTTACGGCTACATCATTTGTACCCGTGCCACTTTCCGATTCGGTACCGCTTATGGGCATACAGGTAAAAATGGCGATGGATATTTTAAGCTGCTACGGAATAGATAATGATATGAAGGGCGCTGTGAAAAATTTAGCCGGAGCGGGCTTCGTTTCTTATATAGGAAAAACGCTGGCTTCTCAGCTGCTTTCGGTGATCCCATTTGTCGGCGGCGCGGCGAAAGCCACGGTAAATGTTTCAGTGGCAACTACTGTTACGGCTACCCTCGGCGTTGCGATAACGAAGATCTGCGAGGAATACACTAAAGCCTGCATAGAGAACGGCGGCTCGAAAGACCTTATGATCACCAAAATTTCCGACTACTTTACTGTTGAAAATCTGAAAAAGGTAATGAAAGAGATCAGCAAGGGCAAGGATCAGAAAATTGTAGAGAGAATAGTAAAAGCTGTAGTTGATATGTTCAAGGATACGAAAAAAGGAGCAAGAAAATAATGGAAGGCGACAAGATAAAAACTAATATACTGATAGCCGGCAAATCGGGCGTTGGCAAAAGCAGTCTGCTGAATTACATATTTGGCGAAGAGGTCGCGGAGACGGGTGCGGGAAAGCCCGTAACGGCGGAGGGCCTGCACGAATATTCTTTCGAGCTGAAAGATAACGACCGAATATCTTTTTCGATATGCGACAGCTGGGGTCTTGAACCCGATAAAGCGGACGAATGGCACAAGCAGATAATCGAAAAGGTAGCAGAATACGACAAGCACTCTATCAATGAATGGTTCAGCACCATAATCTACTGCCTTAGCGCCGACTCTGACAGAGTGGAAGATTTTGAGATAAGCATAATAAACAACCTTATAGCTGAGAAAAACAACGTAAACGTTGTGATAACCCACTGCAAATCTGAGAACGACGACAGAGCGGAGCGCATGAAAAGGCGCATAGTTGAAGACGGCGGCGTTTCGGCTGACTCGGTGATATTTGTAAACAACTATGAGAAAAAGCTTATCTCGGGCGAGGTAAAGAAGTTTGGACGCAAAGAGGTAGTAAACTGCATTATCCGCAACTTGTGGAACAATTACAAGGTAAAAGTGCCGTATAAAATAAAAGAGCACGTCAACGAAATGTTTCGCAGCGAGCACGATAAGCTTCATGATATGGTGGCAAGTACAAGCTTTGTTCTGCGAAAGCATCATAAGCTGGATGAATTTGAAGAGAAGATAAATAATGAATTCAGCGTGTTCGTTATAAAGTCCGTAATGAAACTAAATAGCGAGTTTAACGATGCGTATAATTATTATCAGCAGCTGTCAAAAGAGTATTACACGATCGTTTTTGGTATGGATACGTTAAAACTGCTGAACGACCCGATAATGTTTTTTGACGCAACAAAGGCTTTCAAAGAAGAAGTAAGTCAGCAGGTGGAAAGGATCGCCGAATCGACGGGAAAAATACTGAAATTCATGAACCAGGACGTTACCAAAGAGCTTATGAAAAAACTTTTTGCAGAGATAAACATAAAGAGAGCAAAAGATATCAAAAATGACCTTCATGAAACGGTTGACAAGTACATTGTAAGAACGAGAAGCACGGTTCTTGAAGAGGTCGAGAAAACTGAGGAGAAACTGCTAGCTATCGAGATCAAGATATAGGGGGTATCACCAAATGACCATAAAAAAACTAACAGCAGCAGTCCTCGCGGGTGCGGTGGTGCTGCTCACCGCTTGCTCAGACAGCGATTCAGGCAGTGGCAAAAAAAGCATGAAGAAAGACTACTACACCATTGGCGAAACTTGGACAGTTGACGGGCAGTGGTCGCTTACCGTTACAGGCGTCACGGAAACGGCTGAGCGCAATGAGTATGCGGACGAAAATCCTGCGGCGGTCTATATCGTGGACTACGAATATACAAACATCGGTTACGAGGACGAGGACGGCATAGCAAAGGGCATTTTCTTCGACATGGAGGACACCATAATAGACAGCAATGGCGTTATGGGTTACAGTTACCCGGGCGACGTTGCGAGAAACCCAAATGAAGCGCCTATCGGAAGCACCTGCAAGGCTCAGGCTTGCATTGGTGTGGACAATGCGGGCGATTTCAGGATCACTGAGAGCCATTATGATTCAGACGGTGACGAACATTCGGCGACTTTTCTTATCGAAGTTGGCGGAAGTTCGGCAGACGAAAAATCTGACAGCGCCGCTCAGCCGACGGAAACTACCACCACAACGACCGCCGAGGCGACCACGACTAAGCCCGTGACCACGCTTGCGCCGTATGACATTTACGACGACACGGTGTATGCGAACGACCTTATCTACGAAACGGCGGACGATATTTTTGCCGAACTGGGCGACGATTTCAGCATGGATTTTATATCAGTGGGGCAGGAAAACATCATCGCTGTGGAGAACGACGACGTGTACCCGAACACGAAGATAGGCTTTTACACCATGGACATACAGAACATCGGCACGCTTGATTTTCCGTACGCGATACACGTCACGCCGGGCGGATACATCACCGAGGGCGTGCAGGTTGGAATGACGTACAACGAGCTGAAAGCCATTTGCCCGAGCCTGGAGGGCGCAACGCTTGACGGCGGAACGTTCGGCCCGACGGCGTGGATAAACATAGACGGCAACGCGTGGGGCATAGAGTTCGACGTATCGCAGGCAGACCGCGAGCGGCTAGGCATGGCAGTAGGCGTAGCTGTTGATCTTTCGGAGCTTAATCCTAAGAGTACACTAGGGTATTATATTAGTTCGCTGAGCTGATATTTTTGAATTTTGTTATGGCAGCTTTTCGGCTTTTTAAGGAGTCGGAAGGCTGCTTTTTTTTACCTTAAATTTAGTGACTTTACTTCATTTTTTATTACAAAGCAATAAAAAACGCAGCTAAATGATTGACTATTTGTGGGAAATGTGGTATAATGTGATGTGAATATATAACTTCTGATAGTATAATATTATGGGAAGTTCCTTTGTGACAGAGGTGAAATCAACATGACATCTAATTTTGATTTTCTAGGCAGATATTGGAAAGCTCTTGCGAAAATCGGAAAAACTGCTGAGAGTTATCTATATAATGATCCTAATGCTTGTATTTATAAACTCGGAATGTTTGCTGAACGTCTTGTACAGGAGATATTTGCAAATGAAGGGCTTGATGAGCCTGATTATGATAATACCCACGCTAATAGAATAAAAATCCTGAAACGTGAAGGGCTTATAGATCGTGGCGGCAGAATTGATGATATACTTTATTCTCTCAGGATGAAGCGTAATGATGCCGTTCATAAATACGAAGATTCTGTTGATACCGCAAAATCCTTGCTTAGAATGGCATTCAGGCTTGCTGTATGGTTCATGGAGGTCTATGGTGACTACAACTTCCAAGCACCTGATTTTGTTATGCCGGAAAATAAGCCTGTCCCTGATTATGAAAGCATTATAAAGGACTTAGAGGAACAGCTCGCAAACGCTGCTAAAGCTGAACCTGTTATAACAGCTACGGAGGGTTCGTCTGCAAAGGACAGAGCCGACAAATCGGCAGAAGTTACAGAGGCAATGGAGCTTTCCGAAGCCGAAACACGCATTATTATTGACGACCAGCTTAGAAAATATGGTTGGGAAGTTGATACAAACGATCTCCGATATTCCAAAGGAACAAGACCGCAAAAAGGACGTAATATTGCTATTGCTGAATTTCCAACTGATTCTACGGTAACTAGTGGCGGCTATGCAGACTATGCTTTGTTTGTAGGACTTAAACTTGTCGCTATTATTGAAGCAAAGAAAATAAGTGTAGATATCCCATCTGTTATCGATTATCAGTGCAAGGATTACGCCCGTATGATAAAATCTGAGCATGACCAGTATGTTATCAATGATTGGAACGGCTATAAAGTCCCATTCGTTTTTGCTACTAATGGCAGAAAGTATCTCAAACAGATAGAACAAAAATCTGGAATATGGTTTCTTGATCTGCGTGACGGTGCAAATACGCCTAAAGCGCTGCAAGGTTGGTTTAGTCCTGATGGACTTATAGAAATGCTCGATAAAGATATTGCTGCAGCAAATCAGGTACTGCAGAATACCCCGTTTGATCTATTACGTGATCCTGACGGACTGAATCTGCGTGAATACCAGATAAGAGCTATTGAAGCAGCCGAAAACGCTATCGTTGAAGGAAAGAAAACAGCATTGCTTTCCATGGCTACGGGAACCGGAAAAACAAGAACTATTCTCGGAATGATATACCGTTTTATCAAAAGCAATCGTTTTAAGCGTATCCTTTTCCTTGTTGATAGAACAGCACTCGGCGAGCAGGCGGCTGATGTATTTAAAGAAGTCAAGATAGAAGACTTAATGACCCTTGATGAGATATACAACATTAAAGGGCTTGATGAAAAAGAAATAGATAAGGAAACAAAAATACATATAGCTACGGTGCAAAGCCTTGTAAAACGTATAATTTACAGTGACGATGATACAATGCCTTCCGTTTCTGATTATGATCTGATCGTTATTGATGAAGCTCATAGGGGCTATACACTCGACAAAGAACTTAGCGATGATGAAATGCTGTATCGTAATCAGGAAGATTATATCAGCAAATATCGTACTGTTATAGAGTATTTCGATGCTGTCAAGGTCGCTTTGACGGCTACCCCTGCTCTGCATACAACAGAGATATTCGGAAAGCCCGTGTTTACATACTCTTACAGAGAAGCTGTCATTGACGGTTATCTTGTCGATCACGATGCTCCGCACGATATTCACACCAAGCTCCGTGATAACGGCATTGAATACAAAAAGGGCGAAACGCTCGCTATCTACGATCCGAACACGGGCGAAGTTCTCAACAGCGATGAGCTTGAGGATGATATGAAGTTTGAAATAGATAAATTCAATAAGGACGTAATTACTGAAAAGTTCAATTTAGCCGTATTTAATGAAATCGCTATGGACTTCAATCCTGACGGTGAGGGCAAAACGCTTATCTATGCTGTTAATGATGAACATGCTGACCTTATTGTAACGATACTCAAAGATATTTATTCGAAATATGGCATTGATAATGATGTTGTAAAGAAAATCACCGGAAGTATTGAGGGTGGCAACAAAAAGAAGATACTTGAAGCAATACGGCAATTCAAGAACGAAGCCTATCCGAAAATAGCAGTTACTGTTGACTTGCTGACAACAGGTATTGATGTGCCTGAGATCGTTAATCTTGTATTTATGCGCCGTATCAAGTCCCGTATCCTGTTTGAGCAGATGCTCGGCAGAGCTACGAGATTGTGTAGCAAGATAGACAAAGACCACTTTGAGATCTATGATCCCGTAGGTGTCTATGAAACCTTAGAGCCTGTAAGCAATATGAAGCCTGTTACACCAAACCCCCAGACTACCTTTGAGGACTTGCTTAACGGTTTGAGAGTTGTTGAGAAGGACAAACAGGCATATCAGCTTAGTCTGATTATTGCCAAACTGCAAAGGAAAAGCCGAAAGATCAGTGCAAAGGCTCTGGAGCAGTTCATATACCTGACAGGCGGTAAAGACCTTAATGCTTTTTCAAAAGAGCTGAACGATGGCAAAGTTGCCGACTCCACAAAGAGAGTTTTGGAATGCTCGGAGGCATTTGCTGTGCTTGATAAAGACAGAACACATAGAAAGCGTCCCGTTGTAATAGACGATCATGATGATGAGGTCATATCACATGAAAGAGGTTACGGCAAGGCAAGCAAACCCGAAGACTATATTGAAGCATTCAGGAAGTTTGTTGTGGAGAACCTTAGTGAGATAAATGCACTCAAAATCGTATGCACTCGCCCCTCTGAGCTGACAAGGGCTACTCTCAAAGAGCTGAAAATAGAGCTTGACCGTCATGATTTCACGGAAAAGCAGCTCAACACAGCTTGGAATGAAATGACAAACGAAGATATTGTTGCGGATATTATCGCATTTGTTCGGCAGCAGGCTATCGGCTCAGCGCTGATAAGCCATGAAACAAGAGTTAAAAATGCCTTTGCGAAGCTGAGACAGAACCACAAGTTTAACAAGGTTCAGCTTGACTGGCTGAAACGTATAGAAAAGGTCATGCTTGAAGAAGCTGTACTTGATGAGCAGATGTTTGAACAGGGTGCTTTCAAGAATAACGGCGGATTCAAAGGCATTGATCGCCGATTTGAGGGACAGCTCCATGAAGTTATTATGGAACTGAACCAATACTTATATGACGATGGAGGAATCGTAGCTTGAATAATCAGGAAATTGTTGCGAAACTTTGGAATTTGTGCAACGTACTGCGTGATGATGGTATCACCTATCAGCAGTATGTTACGGAGCTTACCTATATACTATTTTTGAAGATGTGTAAGGAAACCGATACCGAAAAGGCTATCCCCGAAGAATATCGCTGGGATAAGCTGCTTTCAAAGCAAGGTATTGAGCTGAAGAAGTTCTACAAGGAGCTTTTGGAACATCTCGGAGAGAACTGTCAAGGTCGTGTGCGTGAGATTTATCAGGGCGCACAGACTAACATTGATGAGCCTAAAAACCTTGAAAAAATCATCACCACTATTGACCAGTTTGACTGGTACAGTGCAAAGGAAGAAGGCTTGGGCAACCTTTATGAAGGACTGTTGGAGAAGAATGCTACCGAAAAGAAGTCGGGAGCAGGACAGTATTTCACACCCCGTGTGCTTATCAATGTAATGACAAGGCTGATCGCTCCGCAAGCCGGTGAACGCTGTAACGATCCTGCCTGCGGTACTTTCGGATTTATGATCGCTGCCGACCACTACGTCAAGGAACATACCGATGATCTGTTTGATCTGTCGGTCGATGAGCAGGAATTCCAACGTACACAGGCATTTACAGGCTGTGAACTTGTTCACGATACCCATAGGCTTGCACTTATGAACGCAATGCTTCATGATATTGGTGGTGCGATCTACTTGGGAGATACTCTCTCAAATTACGGAAAGCAGATGAAGGGCTATGACGTTGTACTGACGAATCCACCTTTTGGTACGAAAAAAGGCGGTGAACGTGCTACCCGTGATGACCTTACTTTCCCCACAAGCAATAAACAGCTCAACTTCTTACAGCACATTTACAGAAGCCTAAATCAATCAGGTCATGCCCGTGCTGCCGTCGTTCTGCCTGATAACGTGCTTTTTGCAGACGGTGACGGTGAAAAGATACGCCGTGACCTTATGGAGAAATGCAATCTGCACACGATCCTGCGTCTGCCTACTGGCATTTTCTATGCCCAGGGCGTAAAGACCAATGTGCTTTTCTTCACGAGAGGTACTGCCGATAAGGGCAATACTAAAGAAGTATGGATATACGATCTCCGTTCCGAAATGCCGTCCTTCGGCAAGACCAATCCGCTGAAAGAAAGCCACTTCGATGAATTTGTGGAGTGTTATCACGCTGAGGATATTTCCGCAAGACAGGAAACATGGAGCGAGGAAAACCCGAACGGCAGATGGCGCAGATATTCATACGACGATATTTTAGAGCGAGATAAGACAAGCCTTGATATAAGCTGGATTAAGTCTGTGAATACAAGCGATGACTATACGCTGACGGAGCTTCTTGAAACGATAAAAACCAAATCGGAGAATATCGCAAGTGCCGTTGCACAGCTTGAAAGTCTTATCGGCGAGGTAGATGAATAATGGATACAAAAGCATTAAGACAAAAAATTCTTGACCTTGCGATCAGGGGCAAGCTCGTTCCGCAAAATCCGAACGATGAGCCTGCTTCTGTGCTGTTGGAGCGTATCAGAGCCGAAAAACAGCAGATGGTCAAGGATGGCAAGCTGAAAGCTAAGGAAATAAAGAACGATACTGTTATATTCCTCGGTGATGATAATTTGCATTATGAGAAGTTCCCCGACGGCACGGTGAAGTGCATTGAAGATGAGATACCGTTTGAGCTGCCGGAGGGGTGGGAGTGGACGAGATTACAGGCTATATGCGAACCAATTACCGACGGTACTCATAAAACTCCGACATACAGCGATGAAGGTTTCATATTCCTATCTTCAAAAAATGTCACCTCTGGACATATTGATTGGGATAATATAATGTATATTCCTGAATCTCTCCATAATGAACTATACGCAAGATTAGCACCACAAAAGAATGACATTCTTCTTGCTAAAAATGGAACAACAGGTGTGGCTGCAATAGTTGATAGAGATTGCATATTCGACATCTATGTTAGCTTGGCTTTACTTAGAATCATAGGATACATAATATCCCCTGAATATTTGCTTTCAACAATAGCAAGTTCAACCATACAAAACTATTTCAATTCATCTCTTAAAGGAATAGGCGTTCCTAATCTTCATTTGGAACACATTCGTACAACCCTGATTCCTGTTGCTCCGATTAACGAGCAGTATCGAATAGCAACTAAATTGGAGCAACTTCTTTCTTTTGCAGACAATATCGAATCCGACAAAACTGATCTCCAAACCACCATACAGCTCACCAAATCCAAAATACTTGATCTCGCCATCAGGGGTAAGCTCGTTAAGCAAAATCCCGATGATGAGCCTGCAAGCGTTCTTCTTGAACGTATCAGAGCAGAGAAAGAAGAACTTATCAAACAGGGTAAAATCAAGCGTGATAAGAAAGAATCTGTTATCTTTAGAGGTGAGGATAACTCTTATTATGAGAAGATCGGTGATACCGTCACTTGTATTGACGAAGAGTTGCCGTTTGAGCTGCCCGACGGGTGGATATGGTGCAGAGGCTCAAGCTGTTTCTTACCTATGGAGAGTCGAAAGCCGTCAGGTACTTATTTCAAGTACATTGATATTGATTCCATTGATAATAAGCATCAGGCAATCAAAAAAGCCAAGATAACAGAAACAGCAAAAGCTCCCAGCAGAGCAAACAGAGCTGTATTTGACGGCAGTATTCTGTTTTCTCTTGTAAGACCATATCTTAAAAACATAGCTTTGGTGGATAGTAATAATGCAGACAGTATAGTTTCAACAGGTTTCTATATAGCTACATCAAATGGGACGTTTATACCGAAATACCTCTATATACTAATGATTTCTGCTTATGTAGTAAACGGCTTGAATCAGTTTATGAAAGGCGATAACTCTCCGTCTATAAGCAAGGATAATATTGAGAAGTGGCTATATCCTGTTCCGCCGCTTGCAGAGCAAGAAAAGATCGCCGATATCGTTCAAAAATACATCAGAATACTTGAAGATATAGAAAAGAGCCTCAGCTGAGGCTCTTTTCTATATTGGTCATGATTTCAACTGCTGCTGTGATAATCTCAATGATACGTTCCTGTTCTGCATAAGGCGGTAGAGCCACTATCAGGTTCTTCAATGTCAATGGCTTTAGCTCCTTTTGATTGGTTGAGCCTTCACCGAGCTTTTCAAGTTCCTGCTGATATGCTTTCAAGAAAAAGTATAAATATTCAGCACTTATCTCATTATTGGCTCTTATAACAGTAACATGAGAATCAGGCACGACAGACTTACCACGCCTATTATCAGTTTTCCTATAAATGCCGACTCTGCCGAGTGTTCCTGTACCTGTTGAGTTTATAACAGTATCCTTATCCTGCATATATTCATCATTAGGATACTTCACAAGCGTTGATTCATCAAGATACAGGGCTAACTCCATATTGATACCATCATACTTGGTATTGCATTTCTGAGCGAACACAAGTGTATCACTGCTTTCAGCGTATTTAGGAGATTTTCCACGCTTTATTTCCTTTTGACAGCACGTTTGAAGTCGTATCCACGCCCACCCGTCGGGCAGCTCAAACGGCAATTCCTCGTCAATGCAAGTGATGGTATCGCCGATCTTCTCATAATAAGAGACAAAGACACATCTGTTATAATAGTAAGTGCAGGGAATTTCGCACCAAAATTATAACGGAGGTGTCTTTATTGAAGGACAAAAACAAATTTGAAGCATTTCTTAAACGCAGTAATCTTTCAGAAAACACGATCGATGTTTATCTATGGACGGTAAGGTATTTTGAAGAACATTATGACGGTATTACAAAAGAATATCTTCTTGCCTACAAAGGTTATCTTATGGAGAATTTTAAGCCTAAAACAGTCAATCTTCGTATTCAGGCTATGAATAAGTATCTCGTGTATCTTGGCAAAGAATCGCTTCGCATTAAGGCGGTCAAGGTTCAGCAGAAAAACTTTCTTGAAAATGTAATCAGCAATGCGGATTATAAATTTCTGAAAAAGTCACTAAAAAAGGACGGTATCATGGAGTGGTATTTTGTTGTATGGTATCTTTGTGCTACCGGTGCAAGAGTGAGCGAGTTGATTCGTATTAAGATTGAACACGTTGAAACGGGTTACTTTGATCTCTATTCTAAAGGCGGTAAGCTTCGCAGATTGTATATTCCCAAAAAGCTTCGTAATGAAACTCTTGAATGGCTCAAAACTCAGGAGCGTACATCGGGCTACTTGTTTCTGAATCGCTTTGGCGAGCGTATCACTGCAAGAGGTATCTCCCAACAACTCAAAAACTACGCTGAGAAGTATGGGCTTGATAAAAAGGTCGTATATCCGCACTCGTTCCGTCACCGCTACGCAAAGAACTTTTTGGAGAAGTATAATGACATTGCTCTGCTTGCCGATCTTATGGGGCATGAGAGCATTGAGACTACCCGTATCTATCTTCGTAAGACCGCAAGCGAACAACAGGCTATCGTGGATAAGATCATTACATGGTAAAAGAATAGCCGTCCTCGGCTGATATATCAATTCACATTATCCGCTATGGAATCAAGCAGGGAGAATAGCTGGCTAACCTTGTCGGCTATTCTCTTTTGTTCGTTCACAGGTGGAACAATCAGCACCGCTTTCCTTCCGTCAAGTGTACCGAGTCTCGGCATTTTCACCCCATATGAGCAATGATTTGCATATCGCAGAAATGTAGGGGACATTAAGTAGTATTTTGCATATTCAGGTAAAATATATTTGTTGAAGTCAAGTGGCAATATCTCAGATGTACAGTATCCGTCATCATCAACAAGAACAACCTTATTCAGATAAGGACGGAGTTTGCTGTATAATACCTGTCCTTTGTGGAATGAGTGCTTTGTGCTTGCTGAATTTCTTTCTTTTAGTGTTAACTTTTGCGATACTTTCCCCGTATCCTTTTCAATATCTTCTAAGTCCAAAATCCACGCTGTTTTGGGAATATCTTTTGTATCTACATTCGTACAGTTACCATAATCACATACTTCTCCAA
>OMBO01000673.1_pt1 | contig 19165 bp, 19 predicted proteins | sample 1644901 | NCBI WGS metagenome assembly OMBO01 (sample SAMEA103958144, study PRJEB25191) | human gut metagenome | reverse complement strand
GCCGCCAGCGTTCGTCCTGAGCCAGGATCAAACTCTCTATAAATCGTATCAACACAGCGTTTCCGCTGAGCCAATCATTTTACAGAGCTATTTTCCATAGCTTCATAAACTCTGCTCAAACACTGGGTAATTGACTAAACCCCAGCGTCCGAGCTTTTCAGTCGCGCATCTTCCGATGCGTTCCCGTCTGGTGCTTTGTTCGTTCATTGTTTAATTTACAAGATACACGCTCCACATCCGCGGAACAGATTTATTATACCGCGGATCATCCGCTTTGTCAAGACTTTTTTGAACTTTTTTAAGTTTTTTGGAAGCCTCAACGCCGCGTCACACACAGCTTTGATAGAATACCAGACCTGGCAGGAAATGTCAACCCCTTTTTTGCAAAAAACCTAAAATTTTTGAATATCTCCTATCAGGTGACAAAATGGCCGCCGTATGCTATACTATGGAGACGACCTTATCTATAAAGGAGGAGCTTCCTCTTGCACATTCTTGAGATGCAGGCCGCCTATGGGCGGCTGCGGGGCGACAGTCTCCGGCTGGAGCCGGGGCTGAACCTGATCTACGCCCCCAACGAATCCGGCAAGTCCACCTGGTGCAGCTTCATCCGCACCATGCTGTATGGTCTGCCTACCCGCCAGAGCGGCCCCCTGGCGGACAAGAACCGCTTCGCCCCCTGGACCGGGGAGGCCATGCAGGGGCGGATGGACCTGGAAACCGGCGGCCAGCGCTGGACGGTGCTGCGGGACACCCGCCGCGCCAGCGCCCCCATGCAGAATTTCGCCTGCACCTATACCGGCACGGCCCAGCCGGTGCCGGAGGTAAACGGCCAGAACCTGGGAGAAACTCTGCTGGGCGTACCCCGGGAGGTATTCCAGCGCAGCGCCTTCATCGGCCAGAGCGGCCTGGCCGTCAGCCAGGACCCGGAGCTGGAGCGCCGGATCGCCGCCCTGCTGTCCACGGGACAGGAGGACGTGTCCTATTCCGAAAGCTATGACCGGCTGAAAAAGCAGCTGAACCGCCGCCGCCACAACAAGACCGGGCTGATCCCCCAGCTGGAGCAGGAGCAGGCCCGGCTGGACGACGCCCTGCGCCGCCAGACGGAGCTTTCCGCCCAGTTGGAAAACGCCCGGGAGCAGCAGTGCACCGCCCAGACCCGGGTGGAGGAGCTGGAGCAGCGCCGGGCCCAATGGGAGGCCCTGGGAAAGCAGGAGGCCCTGCGGCAGTGGCGGGCGGCCCAGGAGGACCTGGCCTGCCGCCACCAGCAGCTGACAGCCCTGCAGCAGCTGGACGGCAATCTGCCGGACCGGGACACCCTGGCCCGGATGCAGGCTCAGCTGGAACTGCTGGAGCAAGCCGGGGGGACCCTGACCCAGGCCCGGCGCATCGCCCAGCAGCGGCAGACGGAAGCCCGGGAGACTCAGGAAGCCTGGTCGGCTCACCCGCTGTACCCCAGCGACGAGAATCAGCTGCGGCAGCAGGCGGAGTCCATGACAGCTCCCACCGGGCCGGGGAAGACCCTGCCCATCGCCGCCGGGTTGCTGCTGTGCGCCGCTGCTGCAGCGTTGGCCCTGCTGCCGGCTCCGGCGAAGCTCATCGCCGCCGCCATAGGCGCAGCCGCCGCCGTGGGGCTGTTCCTATATTATATGGTATCCCGCCGCCGGGCCGCCGCTGCCGCCCAGACGGTGCAGACCCGGAAGACGGCGCTGCAGCGGCAGACAGAGGAGTATCTGCGTCTGCGGGAGGACGCCCGGCAGGCGGAGGACGCCGCCCGGACGGCCGCGGCCTCTGCCGAGGGTCTCACCCAGCAGCTGCAAGGGCAGCTGGTGACTCTGCTGGCCCAGGTGCAGCCCTTCTGGCCCGAGGCCAACGGCGCGGACGGCGTTCGCGTGGCCCTGACCGCCGCCCTCCGGCGCCGGGAAGCACTGGACGGCGCCGCCCTCCAGGTGCAGCAGGCCCAGATTCGGTGCGATGCCATGTCCCGGCACCTGCCCCAGCCGCCGCTGCCGGACCCGGAGGAGACCCTGCCCCGGCCGGTGCTGTCCCGGGAGCAGATAAACGCCGCCCTGCCCCAGATCCGGAATCAGCTGCGGGAGGCCCGCTCCCGGGTGGACAGCCTTACCGGCCAGCTGCGGACCATGGACAGCCCCGAGAGCTTACAGGCCCAGCGGGACCAGTGCACCCGGCGGCTGGAAGCCCTCCAGGCGGAGTACGACGCCATTGCCCTGGCCATGGAGGCCCTGACCCAGGCCAACACCGTCCTGCAAACCCGGTTTTCCCCGGCCCTGGGGGCGGAAACGGCCCGGATCTTCTCCGCCATCACCGGCGGCCGGTACGACAAGGTGCTGCTGGACCGGAACCTGTCCCTCAGCGCCCAGCCCGCCGGGGACGCCATGCCCAGGGCCCTGTCCCTGCTGAGCCAGGGGGCGGGAGATCAGCTGTACCTGGCGGTGCGGCTGGCCATCTGCCGGATGGTGCTGCCCCGGGATAAGGCCGCCCCGTTGATCCTGGACGATGCTCTGGCCAACTTTGACGACCAGCGGCTGGCAGCCGCCCTGGACTGGCTGGCAGAGGAGAGCCGCACCCGCCAGATCCTGCTTTTCACCTGCCACCGGCGGGAGGGTGACTATCTCCGGGACCACGCCCACGTTATATCCCTGAATTGAGGTGTCTTATGTTTCTGCCCCTGAATAGCTTTGACAACATCTGCGTATGCTTTCTGCTGATGATCATCTACAGCACCGCCGGTTGGGTGGGTGAGATGATCTATCACTCCATCGTCATCAAGCATTTAAGTGAAAAACGCGGATTTCTCAACGGATTTCTCTGCCCCATCTATGGACACGGCGCGCTTTTGGTGTTATATGTATTAAATGGCGGGCTGAAGAATCCTCTTCTGACCTTCCTGGCCGGCATGGTGCTGACCACGGCCCTGGAATATTTCACCAGCTGGATGATGGAAGCCATCTTCCACATGCGCTGGTGGGACTATTCCAACTGCAAGTACCAGCTCAACGGACGCATCTGCCTGACCAACTGCATTTTCTTCGGCCTGGGCTGCGTGCTGCTGTGCCATGTGGTGAACCCGCCGGTGCTGCGGTGGCTGATGGGCATCGGGCCGGAGTACACCGTGCCTGTGGCGTCCTTTATCTTCGGCCTGTATATCATGGACAACGTTCTGTCCATCCGCAGCGCCTTCCAGCTGTCCCACCGGCTGGACAAGCTGCAGAAGATCCAACAGGAGATCCGCCAGCACCTGGACGAAAAGGCCCAGCTGTACGGCAATCGGGTGGAGGAGCTTACCGGCCGCCTGATGAACGGCCTGGAGAAGGCCAGCGACGAGTATCTGCAGGAGCGGATGCTGCGCCTGGCCCAGCTGCGCAGCGGTGCGGATATGTTCGAGCGCCGTCTGCTGCGCTCCCACCCCAACCTGCGCTCCAAGCGCCACGGCAGCAAGCTCATCGACCTGCTGCGGCAGAAGAAGGACGGCGTCGTCAAGAAATAATTTCTACAACATAATTATAAAGGAGAATTGATTATGAGCGATTGTACCCACGATTGCAGCTCCTGCGGCGAAAGCTGCGCGGAGCGCCAGGAGGGCAGCCCCTTCCAGATCAAGCCCCTGCGGGAGGGCTGCCGGGTCGGCAAGGTTTACGGCGTGGTATCCGGCAAGGGCGGCGTCGGCAAGTCCATGGTCACCAGCCAGCTGGCCGTCACCATGCAGCGCCGGGGCCACAATGTGGCCGTGCTGGACGCCGACATCACCGGCCCCTCCATCCCCAAGGCCTTCGGTATCCATGGCCGGGCCGCGGCCACTGAGGACGCCATCCTTCCCGTCATCACCGGCACCGGCATCCAGCTGATGAGCGTGAACCTGCTGCTGGAGCACGAGACTGACCCCGTCATCTGGCGCGGCCCCGTCATCGGCGGCGTGGTGCAGCAGTTCTGGGGGGACGTGCTGTGGCAGGACGTGGACTATATGTTCGTGGATATGCCTCCCGGAACCGGCGACGTGGCCCTGAACGTGTTCCAGACCCTGCCGGTGGACGGCGTTATCATCGTGGCCAGCCCCCAGGAGCTGGTGAGCATGGTGGTGCAGAAGGCCGTGAAAATGGCCCAGATGATGAACATCCCCATTGTGGGCCTGGTGGAGAACATGAGTTATATCACCTGTCCCGACTGCGGGAAGAAGCTCTATCCCTTCGGCGAGGGCAAGACCCAGCAGGCCGCTGAGGAATACGGCCTGCCCCTGCTGGCCAGGATGCCCATCGACCCGGAGCTGGCCCAGCTGGTGGACCAGGGCCGCATCGAGGACTTCCAGGGCAATTGGCTGGACGCCGTGGCCGACAAGCTGTAAGCAAATTTCGGGAGGCCCTGCCATCGGCAGGGCCTCCCCTTGTTTATTTCTCCCTATGGGCCGCCGTTTTTCTTGTGTGGTTTGCTGAATTTCATTCTTTTCTTGCCTTATTCTCCCATTTATGATATAAAAGAATTATCAAGAGAGAGAAAAGGAGCGACCCCATGAAGCATATCAAGCGCATCGCCGCCGCAGTGCTGGCCCTGTGTGCCCTGCTGGCACTGACGGCCTGCGGCGGACTGCAGGAAAAGGTGGAGTCCAAGCTGTGGGAAACCGCCGCCCCCATCCTGGTCCAGGGGAACATGGACCTGCTGTATAAGGGCGTCTGCGACGAGAACTATCTGAAGCTGGTAAACAGCACCCAGGAGGACTGCCTCCCCTATTACGAGGAGAATATGGCCCTTCAGGCCCAAGCCATTATGGCCGCCTTCGAGATCAACGACGTCAACAACAACCAGTCCGACCGCTTTATCGACATCATGAAGCAGGTCTATGCCAAGGCGGACTACACCATCGGCGCCGCCAGCCAGGTGGACGACAGCCACTTCCTGGTGGACGTCACCGTAACGCCCCTGAACTTCCCCGCCCAGGTATACGACAACCTGGGCATCGGTCTGATGACCTTCTTCAACACCTATGGCGAGCTGACCGATGAACAGCTCAACGCCATGCCCGACGAGGAGTACATCCAGTACGAGGAGACCTGGGCCACCGGCATCCACAACGCCTGCCGGGTGTCCGTGAAGAACGGGCCGGACACCCTGGACCCCGTCACCATCCAGATGGCCGTCAGCAAAACCGACGACGGCAAGTGGTCCATCGACGACGACTCCATCCTCCGGTTCAACGAGGCCCTGATGTTCTATCCCGAGAGCTTCGAGTAATTGGTACAAATTGCAAAGCAAGTCCCCGGCACCTTGCCAATCTGTCAAAAAGCCTCGCAGAGTTTGCCGCCCGCAGGCGGCAAATCAATTGAGATCATTTTTTGCCGGGGCGTGTACCTGGCAAAAAATACTTCTCAGTCTGCAAGTGTGGAATTTGTTCGCCTATGGCGGACAAATTATGCGCGCGGCAGACTGCAAGCCTTTTGTCCAAAATGGGCTTCGCCCATTTTGGATAGAATAACAAGTCCCCGGCGCGTCTGCGCCGGGGACTTGTTATTCTATTCTATCTTATGTGCCGCTGTGGGCGTGGGCCTTTTCCGGCTCCTCCCTCTCCGGCGGCAGGGGCCGCACCCGGATCTCCATGACCCGCCGGTGCTCCACCCGGGTGACGCACACGTCCAGGCCGTCGGCCTGGAACCGGTCGCCTACGTCGGGCACCCGCCCGATCTCCTCCATGACCCAGCCGGACACCGACGAGGCGTCGTACTCCTGGCCGGGCTTCATGTCGAACAGGTCGTACAGATCGTCCAGGTCCGCCGAGCAGGCCACCAGATAGCTGCCGTCGGACTGCTTTCGGAACTCCTCGATGACCTCGTCGTGCTCGTCCCAGATCTCGCCCACCAGCTCCTCCATGATGTCCTCCATGGTGACGATGCCCTGGGTGCCGCCGTATTCGTCCACCACCACCGCCATGTGGACCTTGTTCTGCTGCAATTGCCGCAGCAGGTCCGATATCCGGGCGGTTTCCGTGGTGTACAGCACGGAGCTCTTCAGCTCCGACAGGCGCTTGACGCCCCGGCAATAGGCGGCGTAGAAGTCCTTCTCGTGCAGGACGCCGATGATATTGTCAATACTGTCGTGATAAATGGGCAGCCGGGAGAACCCGCTGTCTGCGTACATGGCCGCCGCTTCCTCCATGGTGGCGGTGTCCGCCAGGGCCTCCAGGTCCACCCGGGGGGTGAGGATCTCGGAAACCTCCATGTCGTTGAACTCGATGGCGTTGCGGATGAGATCGCTTTCGTGCTGGTCCAGGCTTCCCTCGGTTTCGGCCTGGTCCACCATGCCCATCAGCTCCTCCTCGGTGATGCCGTCGTCGTCCTGGTGCCGCAGCAGCACCCGCAGCAGCTTCTTCCACTGGGTGAACAGGAAGTTCACCGGCGTCAGCAGCACCGCCATCACCCGCAGCAGCGGCGTGGCGACGATGGCCCAGGCCTCGGGCCGCTCCTTGGCCAGACTCTTGGGAGTCACCTCGCCGAAGATCAGGATCACGATGGTCAGCACTGTGGCGGACACCGTGGGGCCCTTCCCCGAGCCGATGAGCTGGATGAACAGCACGGCGCCGATGGTGGTGGCCACGTTGTTGACGATGTTGTTGCCAATGAGGAGGGTGGAGAGCAGCCGGTCGAAATCGGCTGCCAGGGCCAGGGTCCGGGCGGCGCGCTTGTCGCCGTCGTCGGCCCGGGTTTTCAGGCGGATGCGGTTCAGGGATGTAAAAGCGGTCTCCGTGGCGGAGAAGTAGGCGGATAGGGCGACCAGCGCCACCAGCGCCGCCAGCATTGCGACAGTACTACTGTCCATAGAAAGGTTACCAACTCAGCTTTCTGTAATGAAATTTCAGGCAGGTTCACAGCCTGATGGTTCAGTATATCATATTCCGGTCCTTTATGCAACAAATTCCTTTGAATTAACGGCCTCTCCCCGGCATTTCCGGAACCTTTATGTCCGCTTAACGAAAATCAGGCCGCAGAGCGGGGAACTCTGCGGCCTGATAAGCGGTGTATTTACTTGGCGTATTCCACGACCTTGGTCTCCCGCAGGACGTGTACCTTGATCTGTCCGGGGTACTCCAGCTCGTTTTCGATGCGCTTGGCCAGCTCCCGGGCCAGAATGACCATCTGGTCCTCGGACACCTGCTCGGGCTTCACCATCACGCGGACCTCGCGGCCGGCCTGAATGGCGTAGCTCTTTTCCACGCCGGGATAGCTGCCGGTGATCTCCTCCAGCTTTTCCAGGCGCTTGATATAGTTCTCCAGGTTCTCCCGCCGCGCGCCGGGACGGGCAGCGGAAATGGCGTCGGCCGCCTGCACCAGACAGGCCACCAGCGTCTTGCACTCCACGTCGTTGTGGTGTGCCTGGATGGCGTGGATGATGTCCTCCTTCTCCCGGTACTTCCGGCAGAATTCCACGCCCAGGGCCACATGGGTGCCCTCCATCTCGTGGTCCACAGCCTTGCCGATATCGTGCAGCAGACCCGCCCGTTTGGCGGCCTGCACGTCGGCCCCCAGCTCGGCGGCCATCAGGCCGGCAATGTGGCTTACCTCGATGGAGTGCTGCAGAACGTTCTGACCGTAGCTGGTGCGGTAGCGCAGGCGGCCCAGCATCTTCTGCAGCTCCGGGTGCAGGCCCCGGACGCCGGTTTCCAGCACGGCGCGCTCGCCCTCGGCCCGGATGGTGGCCTCCACCTCCCGGCGGGCCTTCTCCACCATCTCCTCAATGTGGGTGGGGTGGATGCGGCCGTCGGCAATGAGCTTTTCCAGAGCCAGCCGGGCGATCTCCCGCCGGACGGGCTCGAAGCAGGAGACGGTGATGGCCTCCGGCGTGTCGTCGATGATCAGGTCCGCCCCGGTCAGGGTCTCCAGGGTGCGGATGTTGCGGCCCTCGCGGCCGATGATGCGTCCTTTCATCTCGTCATTGGGCAGGGGAACCACACTGACGGTGATCTCGGCCACATGGTCGGCGGCGCAGCGCTGGATGGCGGTGGCCACGATTTCCCGGGCGCGGCTGTCAGCCTCGTCCTTGGCCCGGGCCTCGATCTCCTTGATCTTCAGGGCCGTTTCATGGGTCACTTCGGACTCCACCTGGGCGATGAGGTAATCCTTGGCCTGGTCGGCGGTGAAGCCGGAGATGCGCTCCAGCATCTCGGTCTGGCTGCGCTTGATGATCTGGATCTCTTCGTTTGCCTTGTCGGCGGCGGCATGCTTGGCTGCCAGCGCCTCCTCTTTCTTCTCGATGGCGTCCATCTTGTGATCGAGGTTTTCTTCCTTTTGCTGCAGGCGCCGCTCCTGCTTCTGCAGGTCGGCCCGCCGCTCCTTCACTTCCTTCTCGTACTCGCTGCGGGACTTCAGAATCTCTTCCTTGGCCTCCACAAGGGCCTCTCTTTTCTTGCTTTCAGAGCTCTTGATGGCTTCGTTGATGATGCGGGTGGCCTCCTCCTCCGCGCTGGAGATCTCCTTTTCGGCCACGCGCTTGCGATAGCGAATACCGAGGAGGAAAAACAGCACTGCCGCCGCAGCAAAGGCGGCCGCTGCTACGATCCAACCGGTAGGTGTCATGGTTGGTGTTCCTCCTATTCATAATTTGTGTATGCAAACGGATGACTCCGTTCCTGGCAGATAATAACCGGGAGAATCCCCTGTCCCCCCGATGATAATCTTCATTAATTTTAATCGGATTGCACAAAACTGTCAAGAGCATATTCGCATGTTCCCTGCTATTTTTTCGCTCAGGTGTCTAAATCTGCACATATGGGGCGCTGACGTAGCCCAGAATGTCGTCATACAGCACCACGTACCACCCCCGGTACTGGCCGAACACCGTCACCGTCTCCCCGCTGGGGATCCGGGCCAGCACCTGCCCCGACACCGACGGCTCCCCCCGCAGGTTCACCGGCCCGCCGGACTCCGTGGCGATGACGCCGGGCTGGCTGGGGCCGGGATAGGTGAAGGGCAGGCCGAAATACTCCGCCATGCTCATGGCCAGGCTCTGGCCGATGGCGTCGATGTGGCTTTCGATCCAGCGGGCGTCGGCCTCATTGTCGTGATACCCAATCTCCACCAGCACCGCCGGGGCCCGGGGCTGGCGCACCTCCCCCAGACTGGTGGTGGACCGGGTCACCACCCGCTCCGGCAGGGGGTAAATCTCCTGCAGATTCCGGGCGATGATCTCCGCCCCCCGGCGGCCGTTCCGGCTGGTGGGATAATAGAAGGCGATGATCCCCCGGTTCTGCCCCTCACTGCCGGGACCGGAGGCGTTGGAGTGCAGGGCCAGATAGAAGTCGTAGTCCCCGCGGTTTGCCTGGCGGATGGAGGACGCGGCGGTCATATCCGGGGTGTTCCGGGAAAACTGGATGCCGTTGGCCAGCAGATACGGCTCCATGGCGTCGGCCACCAGGTTCATGAAATATTCCTCCGACCCGTTCCCGGTGACATAGGGGTTATATTCCTGGGTGGAAGGACTCAGATAAATTTTCGGCATGGGCATTCTCCTTTCCTGGTCATTCTATGCCAAAATACCGGCTCTGCGCACTGGTAATTTCCCACCGGGTGTGGTACAATGGTTCCATACGACAAAAGGACGGTGCCCATTATGAAAGCTGAACGACCCTATCCACAGATCGCCATCACCCCCAAGGGGGAGGCGGCCCTGACCGGCGGCCACCCCTGGGTGTACGAGGGGGAGGTCACCTCCATTTCCGGCGCGCCTGCCGACGGCGACCTGGTGGACGTGGTAAGCCGCCGGGGCAGCTGGCTGGGCGCCGGATTTTACAACAGCCGCTCCCTGATCCGGGTGCGGCTTCTGTCCCGCAACCCCAACGACCGGTTCGACCCGGACTTCTGGGCCCGGCGGGTGAAATACGCCTGGGACTACCGCAAGACCGTCATGGCCCCGGAGGAGCTGACCTGCTGCCGGGTGATCTTCGGCGAGGCGGACCATTTCCCGGGCCTGACTGTGGACCGCTTTGGCCCGGTGCTGGTGGCCCAGGTGCTGTGCCTGGGGCTGGACCGGGTGAAGGACGTGATCTTCTCCCAGCTGGTCCGGGTCCTGCGGGAGGACGGCCAGGACATCGCCGGGATATATGAGCGCAACGACGTTGCCCTGCGGGACAAGGAGGGCATGGCCCAGGGCAAGGGCTGGTATCCCCTGGCCGGGGAGCCTCTGCCGGACTTCACCTGCACAGACATTGTGGAAAACGGCATCCGCTATACCGTGGACTTTGAAAACGGCCAGAAAACCGGCTTCTTCCTGGACCAGAAGTACAACCGCCAGGCGGTGGCCCGGCTGGCCCGGGGCAAAACGGTGCTGGACTGCTTCACCCACACCGGCTCCTTCGCCCTGAACGCCGCCCGGGGCGGCGCGGCCCGCGTCACCGCCGTGGACGTGTCGGAGTTCGCCGTGGAATGTGCCCGGGAAAACGCGGCCCGCAACGGCCTGTCCCAGGTGGTGGACTGCGTGGCCGCCAACGTGTTCGACCTGCTGCCCCAATTGCAGAAGGGGCAGTATGACTTCATCATCCTGGACCCCCCGGCCTTCACCAAAAGCCGCCAGACCACCCAGCGGGCCATGGCGGGGTATAAGGAGATCAACTACCGGGCCATGCGGCTGCTGCCCCGGGGCGGATACCTGGCCACCTGCTCCTGCAGCCACTTCGCCACGGAGGAGCTGTTCCGGAAAATGCTCCACGCCGCCGCCCGGGACGCCGGGGTCCAGCTGCGGCAGATCGAGGCCCGGCAGCAGTCCGCCGACCACCCCATCCTCTGGGGCGTGGAGGAGACCAGCTATCTGAAATTCTACCTGTTCCAGGTGGTATAAAGTGGTATAAAAAGGAGAAAAACATGGAATTTCGCGTTTTGGCCATCGGCGACGTCACCAGCGAGGAGGGTACCGCCCACCTGCGCCGCCATCTGCCGGGCTTTAAAAAAATGAAGGGCGTGGACTTCACCGTTATCAACGGCGAGAACATCTCCGGCACCGGCCTGACCCCCCAGCAGGCCGACGACCTGTTTGCCGCCGGGGCCGACGTCATCACCCTGGGCAACCACACCTGGGGCAAAATGCAGATTACCGACTATCTGGAGGACAACCGCTATATCCTCCGGCCTGCCAACTTCTCCCCCCGCACTCCGGGCCGGGGCTACGGGGTCTATGACCTGGGCCGGGTGCAGGTGGCGGTGATGGTGCTCATCGGCCGGTGCGACCTGGCCTGGGGCAGCGACAACCCCTTCACCACGGCGGACCGCCTGCTGAAGGCCGGGGACAAGCCCACCTTCACCCTGGTGGACTTTCACGCCCAGGCCACCAGCGAAAAGCTGGCCATGGCCTATTATCTGGACGGCCGGGTCTCCGCCCTGTGGGGCACCCACACCCATGTGCCCACCGCCGATGAGCGGGTGTTCCCCCATGGCACCGGCTATATCACGGACCTGGGCATGACCGGTGCGGTGGAGTCCGTTCTGGGCATCCGCCCGGAGCAGTCGGTGGAGTCCTTCCTGGGGGGCCTGCCGGGCCGCTATCGCCCGGCGGAGGGGCCCTGCAAGGCCCAGGGAGCCCTGTTCACCCTGGACAGCGCCACCGGTCTGTGCACCGCCGTGGAGCGCGTGGATATCCGATAAATACAGAGGAGGAACCGTATCATGTCTGTGGAAAAAGTCCGGGCCTATCTGGAGCATTTCGGCGTGTCGGACCGCATCCGGGAGTTCGATGTGTCCAGCGCCACCGTGGAGCTGGCCGCCGTGGCCGTGGGGGTGGAGCCCGCCCGCATTGCCAAGACCCTGAGCTTCAAGCTGGGAGATGCTCCCATTCTGGTGGTGGCCGCCGGCGACGCCAAGATCGACAACAGCAAGTATAAGCACCTTTTCGGCATGAAGGCCAAGATGCTCACCCCGGAGGAGGCGGTGGAGCGCATCGGCCACGCCGTGGGGGGCGTGTGCCCCTTCGCCCTGCCGGAGGACGTGAAAACCTATCTGGACGAATCCCTGCGGCGGTTTGACACGGTGTTTCCCGCCGTGGGCAGCGCCGCCAGCGCCATTGAGCTGACCTGCGGCGAACTGGAGCGCTGCTGCGGGACCAATTTTGTCTCCTGGGTGGACGTGTGCAAGGGCTGGCAGGAGGAAGACCATGGCTAAGGTCCTTCACGCGGCGGACTTCCACCTGGACAGTGCCTTCCGTTCCCTGCCGGAGGAGCAAGCCCGTCTGCGGCGGCAGGAGAGCCGGGAGCTGCCCGGCCGCCTGGTGGACTGGGCCAATGACCACGGAGCCCAGCTGATGCTGCTGGCCGGTGACCTGTTCGACTCCGACCGGCTGTTCAGCCAGACGGCCCAGATGCTGGCCCAGGCCCTGGCCCGCTTTCGGGGCACGGTGGTCATCGCCCCGGGGAATCACGACTGGCTCTCCGCCGCCAGTCCCTACCGCCAGCCCATCTGGCCGGACAATGTTCACATCTTTCTGGGCCGGGGCATGGAGCGGCTGCCGCTGCCGGAGCTTCAGTGCACCGTATACGGCGCGGCCTTCACCGCCCCGGAGGAGGCGGAAAGCGGCCTGCGGGGCTTTTATGCCCAGCCTGACGGCAGCGCCCGCATCATGGTCCTCCACGGGGACGTGGGCAGCCGGGAGGGCCGCTACCGCCCCATCGCCCCGGAGGGGATCGCCTCCACGGGCCTGGACTATCTGGCCCTGGGCCATGTCCACGCCCCTTCGGCCATGAACCGGGCCGGGAGCACCGTGTGGGCCTATCCCGGCTGTCCCCAGGGCCGGGGCTTTGACGAGACCGGCGACCGGGGCTTCCTGTTCGGCGACGTGGAGCCGGGCCGGGTGGATATGCAGTTTGTCCCCTTTGCCCGCCGCCGCTATGAGATCCTCACCGTGGACGTGTCTCAGGGGGACGCCCTGGAGGCCATCCGCCGCCGTCTGCCGCCGGACACCTCCCGGGACATCTACCGCATCCGCCTCACCGGCGAAACGGCGGAGCCGCTGACCCTGCCCGCCCTGGAGCAGGCCCTGTCCGGCGGCTTCTTCCAGCTGGAGCTGGCGGACGACGCCCGGCTGCGCCGGGACCTGTGGGACCGCTGCGGCGATGATACCCTGCGGGGCCTGTTTCTGCGCCGGCTTCGCCAGGAATATGACGCCGCCGACCCCCGGCGGCAGAAGGAAATCGAGCAGGCGGTGCGCTTCGGCCTGGCCGCCATGGACAACAAGGAGCTTTGATATGAAAAACATCCTCATGATCGGCACCGGCGGCACCATCGCCTCCGGCCAGACGGCGGAGGGTCTTGCTCCCGAGCTGGACCCCAGCCGCCTTTTGCAGGATACACCCCGGGTGGCTCAGCTGTGCCGGGTGGACTGCCTGCAGCTGTACAGTCTGGACAGCACCAACATCCGCCCCTGTCACTGGCTGGGCCTGGCCCGGGCCATCCGGGAGCGGTACGACCAGTATGACGGCTTCGTCATCAGCCACGGCACCGACACCATGGCCTACACGGCGGCGGCCCTGAGCTATCTCATCCAGGACTGCCCCAAGCCCATCGTCCTCACCGGGGCCCAGAAGCCCATCTGGTACGACGGCACCGACTCCAAGCGCAACCTCACCGACGCGTTTCTCTATGCCTGCCGCGGCTGCGGCGGCGTGCAGATCGTCTTCAATGGCAAGGTCATTCTGGGCACCCGTGCCCGCAAGACCTTCTCCAAGAGCTTCCAGGCCTTTTCCAGCGTCAACTATCCGGAGCTGGCCCTGATCCAGGACGAGCGCCTGCTGCAATATATCACCACCGGCAGCCGCCCCGCCCCCCGGTTTTACGACGCTCTGGACGGCAGCGTGGGCCTGCTGAAGCTGATCCCCGGCACCCGGCGGGAGCTGCTGGCCTTTATGGCCGACCACTATGACGGCCTGGTCATCGAGGGCTTCGGCGTAGGCGGCCTGCCGGAATACGACGGGTTTTACGATGTGGTCCGCCAGGCGGCGGAGGCGGGCAAGCTCATCGTCATGACCACCCAGGTGCCCAACGAGGGCAGCGACCTGACGGTATACCATGTGGGCGGCCACCTGAAGCACACCCTCCAGGTGCTGGAGGCCTATGACATGACCACCGAGTCCGCCGTGTGCAAGCTCATGTGGATCCTGGGCCAGACCCGGGACTTCGCCCAGGCGGAAAAGCTGTTCTACACCCCGGTCTCCCGGGACATTCTCCGGTTTTCCGGGGAATAAGCGAAGCGAGGTGAACCCCTATGGCTGAATTTCTGCCGGGCGCTCCCGTGGCGGAGCGCCTGACCCAGGACCTGAAAGCCCGGTCCGACGCCCTGCGGCAGCGGGGCGTGGCCCCCACCCTGGCCATCATCCGGGTGGGCCGGGACCCCGGCGGCCTGGCCTATGAAAAGGGCGCAGCCTCCCGCTGCGCCAAGTGCGGCATCGACCTGCGCCGCATCCCCCTGGATGACGCCGCCTCCCTGCCGGAGGTCATCCGGTCCGTGAACGACGATCCCGCCATCCACGGCTGCCTGCTGCTGCGTCCCCTGGCGGACAAGGCGGCGGAGGAAGCCGCCGGGCGGCTTCTGTCCCCGGACAAGGACGTGGACGGCATGACCCCCGGCTCCCTGGCGGGACTGCTGACCGGCCGGGGCGGCTTCGCCCCCTGCACGGCCCAGGCCTGCCTGGAGCTGCTGGACTATTACGGCGTCCCCCTGGCCGGACGCCGGGCGGTGGTCATCGGCCGCAGCCTGGTGGTGGGCCAGCCCGCCGCCCTGCTGCTCCAGCGCCGCAACGCCACCGTTACCGTGTGCCACACCGGCACCCGGGACATCCCGGCCCTGTCCCGGGACGCGGACATCGTCATTGCCGCCGCCGGACGGCCGGGCCTCATCACGGCGGACTTCCTCCGTCCGGGGCAGACGGTGCTGGACGTGGGCGTCCATCCCGGGCCGGACGGAACCCTCTGCGGCGATGTGGCGGCGGAGGCCGCCGCCCTGGACGTGGCCCTGACCCCGGTTCCCGGCGGCGTAGGCTCCGTCACCTCCGCCGTCCTCTGCAAGCACACCATCCAGGCGGCGGAAAACACACGGCTATAACAAAATACAGGGACCTGCGAAAATCGCAGGTCCCTGTATTTTGCTTTTGCGTTTATTTCACCAGGTCCAGGATCTCCTGGGGCGATACCAGGCCCACGGACCGGTCCGCCACCTGGCCGCCCTTGAACACCAGCAGGGTGGGGATGCTCTCAATGCCGTACTGCAAAGCCAGGTCCCGGTTTTCGTCCACGTCCACCTTGACGATCTTCAGCTCCGGGTGCTGGCCGGACAGCTCCTCCAGAATCGGGGCCAGCATCCGGCAGGGACCGCACCAGGTGGCCCAGAAGTCCACCAGCACCGTGCCGCTGTCCTGCAGGACCTCCCGGTCAAACTCGCTCTCGTTCACATGCAAAATCGCCATATGCAGCGCCTCCTCGTTTGGTATAGTCGTATTATAACAGGTTTCGCGCCGCATTTCTGCGGCATATGCAACAGTTGGTCAAAAAAATCACAAAGTTTTTCAGAAAGGGATGGTCCCCATGGCCGCAGCCGCCGGGTCGGCAAAGGGTCCGATGTCCGGAGCGCCCACCGTCAGCAGCAGATACGCGATCCCCACCAGGATGGCCAGCACATACCACAGCAGCTCCCCGCCGGGGACCCGCCGGGACAGCACCGTGCCGTGGAGGGTCAGTCCCCCGGCCAGCACCAGGCTCCACAGCCGCAGCCACCGGCCCGGCAGCAGCCAGCACAGCCCCGCCATGCACAGGGGCATCACCGCCAGCAGCAGACAGTGCCCGCCCCGGCAGCCCCTCTCTGGGCCCAGCCGCCAGATCACCAGCGCCGCCGGAAGATACGGCCAGAACAGCAGCTTCCCCATTTCCCAGGGACTGCCGTTGGCCGGAGCCAGCAGGGCCGTCAGCGGACACGGAAAGGTCCTGTGCAGCAGCCACAGCGCCAGGGCCGTAGCCGCCGCCGTGAAAAATCCCAGGATATAGCGCCTCAATTTCCCCCACCTCCGGCCCTACCCTATGCGCCGGGGCGGGGGAAAAGAACCCTATCGGATCCCACGCAGGCCCGTCTCCGGGTCCGCAAACAGCGGCAGGTCCGGCGGGGCAAAGGTCCATAGGATAAACGCCGCCCATACCGCCGCCAGCACCGCCGCCCCGGCCACTTGCCACACCGGGGACGCCAGGGCCCGGCGGCGCAGCATGGCCCAGGTCACCCAGAAGCCCAGCAGCACGGCTATCTGGAAAATGGCCACGTCCAGCCACATGATGCCCCGGCCCAGAACCCCCTGATACCCGTAAAACAGCAGGGGGATAGCCGCCAGCCCCGCCAGCAGTCCCGCCGCCCGGGCCGTCAGCACCGGCAGGCCGGTGCGCCGCAGGGCGATCAGCTCCACGATGCTCCACAGGACCCATGGGGTGGTCAGCAGCTTCATATGCTCCCAGGTGGACTCGTTGACGGCGGCCAAGGCCCCCACCACCGGGCTTTGCCCGGACCAATCATATACAAAATGCAGCAGATTCCCCGCCGCCAGCACGAATATCAGCCCCAGGACCTCCCAGGTGCGCCATTTTCTGTCGCTCATGCGCTTCACCTTCCTTTATGGGAAGCATAGACCGATCTCCGCCGTTTTATACACGGCGCCGCCGCGCAGACCAGCAGAGCCGCCGCCGTCCACAGCAGAAAGGGGCTGCGCCGGGCCAGAGCCGCACCGGCAACGGTCAGCAGGCCCGCCGCCGCCAGGCTGACGGCCTGGGTCACCCGATCCGCCAGAAACGGGTCCGTCCCCCAGCACAGGGCCAGCCACAGCATCCGCCCGCCGTCCAGAGGCAGGATGGGCAGCAGGTTGAAGCAGCCCAGCACCGCCTGGGCCCCGGCCAGCAGATACAGCGGCTCCCACCACCGGCCCAGAAGTCCCAGTGCCGCCGCCAGCAGCAGATTCACCGCCGGTCCGGCGGCGGCCGCCAGCAGCTCGCCGCCGTAGCTCATCCGCCCCGCCACCTGCATCTCCGCCCCCAGGGCGGAGATGCGCACCGCCCGGACCCAGCCGCCCCGGCGGCGCAGGGCGGCATAGTGGCCCAGCTCGTGGCACAGAGCCGCCAGCAGCACCGCCCCCAGCACCTCCGGCGACGACAGCCACACAAATACCGCCAACAGCGCCGGGGCCCCCGGCGACACCCGGATCCGGGTCCGCTCAGGGGGCCGCATAGTAATAGATGGGATTCACATATACCCCGTCCTTCATCAGCTCGAAGTGCAGATGGGGTCCGGTGGCGTTGCCGGTATGGCCCACCTCCGCGATGGGGTCCCCGGGCCGCACCTGCTGGCCGGAGGAGGCGTTGATGCGGCTGCAATGGGCATACAGGGTGACAAAGCCCCCGGGGTGCTGCACCGTCACATAATTGCCCAGTTCCGCGCTGTCTCCCACCGCCGTGACGGTTCCGGCGGCAAAGACCGTGATCACCGCCCCCTCGTCGGCGGCGATGTCCAGGCCGTAGTGGAACTGCTGCCCGCCGCCGTTGGGGTCCTGGCGATAGCCGAACCGGTCCGTCACCGGCCCGGTCAGCGGGTTGGCATAGGCAAAGCCCAGCACCTGCTGGGTCAGGCACACGTCCCCGGGGGTGTTCTCCGCCGTATAGGCCGCCGGGTCCGCCGCATCCTGGGAGACCGTGACCCCGGTATCCTGGGGGCCGAACACCGCCGTGTAGGCGTCGTTCAGCGCCTTCCCCACGGCGCCCTGGCCGGATACCGCCCGGCCCACGGCGGAAAACGCTGCCCGGAAGTCCGTCTGCCCGGCCATCAGGTCCAGCAGCCTGTCCCGGTACCGGTCCATAGCCGACGGGGCCGTGATCTTCACCACCACCGCCAGCAGAAGCACCGCACTGACGGCCAGCTGGGCCAGGCGGCGGTCCCCCCGCCGGGAGGCGGGCTGTTCCCGCTTGCCCCGGGGCGGAGGCGGCGTCCGGCGCCGCCGGGCGGGCCGCGGTCTGTCTGTCATAGCGCATTCCCCCTTTTTGGAGCAGTGTATGCCCCCGGCGGCAGGGATAGAACCGAAAACCGCGTCAACCTCAGCCTGCTGGCCGGAACCATCACCAATCCCGCCGACGGCACCATCTCCGGCGTCGCGCCCCAGGCGCAGCTGGTGGTCATGAAGGTCTTCGGCGACAACTCCACCGGCGCGGCAGAGGACGACATCCTGGCCGCCCTGGAGGACTGCGTGAAGCTGGGCGTGGACGCCGTGAACCTGAGCCTGGGCTCCCCGGCGGGCTTCACCAGCCGCCCGGACATGCTGTCCACCATGAACGTGTACTCCAACCTGGAGAAGGCGGGCATTGTGGTGGCCGCCGCCGCAGGTAATGAGTACACCGCCGCCTACAAGAACCTGTGGGAGAACGACAACTGCAAGGCCCTGGAGCAGGTGTACTTCCTGGGCAATCCCCCGGAGAATGTCAGCACCAGGATGTTCGTCAGCAAGGTGGCGGACATGACCGTGTACTATGACGCGGCCCTGGCCGCTCAGTGGGCCCCGGAAGGGGAAACCACCTGATGCGGCTATCCCCTCGCCGCCGCCATCTTCCACAAGGTGGTCCACAAGGATATCAACCACGAGACCCTGCTGGAGCAGTATGTGGCCGACGGCCAGAGCGTGGGCGCTGTCAGCAGCCACACCTTCAGCAAGCTGACCACCGGCCACACCATCCGGGCCGAGTTCGAGCCCATCACCTTCACCGTCACCTTCGTGGACGGTCTCACCGGCGACACCCTGGATACCCAGACCGTGGCCTACGGCAGGGACGCCGCTGCCCCCCAGGCTCCCCAGCACGAGGGCTACACCTTCTCCGGCTGGGATGCTGCCTTCACCAACGTCCGCAGCGACCTCACCGTTACCGCTCAGTATGACAAGAACAGCGAGTCCACCACTCCGGACCAGCCTGAGCCCGGCCAGCCCGATCAGCCGGACCAGCCGGACCAGCCGGACGACGGCAAGCAGGACGACAAGCCCACCACCGGCGACAGCTTCTCTGCCGGTTGGCTGGCCCTGCCCCTGTTCAGCGGCGCTACGGCCGCCTGCATGGTCCTCCTGCGCAGAAAGAAAGATGACTGATTTCCTTTCCCCCTATAGGCAGAACCCCCCGCAGCC
>OMBO01000666.1_pt1 | contig 19332 bp, 15 predicted proteins | sample 1644901 | NCBI WGS metagenome assembly OMBO01 (sample SAMEA103958144, study PRJEB25191) | human gut metagenome | reverse complement strand
CACGTGAAACAGACCCGGTGTATATCGATGAAAAACAGTTTCTGGGCTCATCGTACATTCTTGACCGTCTTGGCCTGAAACCGGAAAAAGATTACCGCTTTCTGGGGGATGCGGCTTTTGATACCCGGTATGTCAGTAACGTCATACTGAACCAGACGGGCTCACGTTATATCAACGGCACAGGCTCTGACCTGACGCAGATGAAATACCTGATGGACAGCGCGGCAGCACAACAGAAAGCGCTCGGACTGACCTTTGGTGTGTCGCTGACCGCCGGGCAGGTTGCACAACTGACCAGAAGCATACTGTGGTGGGAGTCCGTCACCATCAACGGACAGACAGTCATGGTTCCGAAACTGTATCTGTCTCCGGAAGATATCACCCTTCATAATGGCAGCGTTATCAGCGGGAACAACGTGCAACTTGCGGGCGGCAATATCACCAACAGCGGCGGCAGCATCAACGCACAGAATGACCTCCTGCTCGACAGCACAGGTAGTATCGACAACCTGAATGCCGGACTGATAAACGCCGGTGGTGCACTGAACCTGAAGGCCATCGGGGATATCAGCAATATCAGCTCAGTCATCAGCGGTAAAACCGTATCCCTGGAAAGCGCCACCGGAAACATCAGTAACCTAACCCGGACAGAACAGTGGGCGATGAACAACGGATATAACCATTTCAGCGGAACGGATACCGGTCCGCTGGCTGCTGTCAGGGCAACGGACTCACTGTTTATGGGCGCAGCCGGGGATATCAGTATCACCGGTGCCGCCGTTTCTGCCGGTGACAGCGTGTTACTGTCCGCCGGTAATGACCTGAACATGAACGCGATACAGGCCGGAGAACGTCGTCGCTATGGCGGGTCCGGGTGGTATGAAACTCATGCCGTGGCCCCCACGGTCACTGCCGGGAACAGTCTGATGCTTTCCGCCGGTCGTGATGTGAACAGCCAGGCTGCCGGTATTACGGCTGAAAACAGTATGGATATCCGCGCCGGACGGGATGTGAACATGGCTGCGGAGTCCACAGGCGCAGGTGACCACGACAGCACTTTCAGCATGAAGACGGTTCATGATTCGGTCCGGCAGCAGGGAACAGACATGACCAGTGGCGGTGACATCACGGTTACTGCCGGACGGGATATCACCTCAGTTGCGACTGCTGTAACGGCAAAGGGCGATATCCGTGTGAATGCCGGTCATGACATCGTACTGGGTACTGCCACGGAAAGTGATTATCACTACAGTGAATCAGGGGAAACCCGCAACCGTCTCCTCAGCCATCAGACCACCCGGACCATCACGGAAGACAGCGTCACCCGTGAGAAGGGCTCTCTGCTGTCGGGGAATCGCGTGACCGTTAACGCCGGCGATAACCTGACGGTAGAGGGTTCGGATGTGGTGGCTGAGCCGGGATGTGTCACTGGCGGCGGGTAACCATGTTGATGTTCTTGCTGCCACCAGTACAGATACGTCCTGGCGCTTTAAGGAAACGAAGAAATCCGGTCTGACGGGTACCGGCGGTATTGGTTTCACCATTGGCAGCAGTAAGACATCGCACGACCGCCGCGAAGCCGGGACAACGCAGAGTCAGAGTGCCAGTACCATCGGCTCCACTGCCGGTAATGTCAGTATTACCGCGGGCAAACAGGCTCATATCAGCGGTTCGGATGTGATTGCGAACCGGGATATCAGCATTACCGGTGACAGTGTGGTGGTTGACCCGGGGCATGACCGTCGTACTGTGGACGAAAAATTTGAGCAGAAGAAAAGCGGGCTGACGGTTGCCCTTTCCGGCACGGTGGGCAGTGCCATCAATAATGCGGTTACCAGTGCACAGGAGACGAAGGAGAGCAGTGACAGCCGTCTGAAAGCCCTGCAGGCCACAAAGACAGCGCTGTCTGGTGTGCAGGCCGGACAGGCTGCGACAATGGCCTCCGCAACCGGTGACCCGAATGCGACGGGAGTCAGCCTGTCGCTCACCACCCAGAAATCGAAATCACAACAACATTCTGAAAGTGACACAGTATCCGGCAGTACGCTGAATGCCGGGAATAATCTGTCTGTTGTCGCAACCGGTAAAAACAGGGGCGATAACCGCGGAGATATTGTGATTGCCGGAAGCCAGCTTAAGGCCGGTGGTAACACAAGCCTGGATGCCGCGAATGATATTCTGTTGAGTGGCGCCGCAAACACACAAAAAACAACGGGCAGGAACAGCAGCAGTGGCGGTGGCGTGGGTGTCAGTATCGGTGCAGGTAAAGGTGCCGGTATCAGCGCCTTTGCCAGCGTTAATGCGGCAAAAGGCAGGGAGAAAGGTAACGGTACTGAGTGGACTGAAACCACAACAGACAGCGGTAAAACCGTCACCATCAACAGTGGTCGGGATACGGTACTGAACGGTGCTCAGGTCAACGGCAACAGGATTATCGCCGATGTGGGCCACGACCTGCTGATAAGCAGCCAGCAGGACACCAGTAAGTACGACAGTAAACAGACCAGCGTGGCTGCCGGCGGCAGTTTTACCTTTGGCTCCATGACCGGCTCAGGTTACATCGCTGCCTCCCGGGATAAGATGAAGAGCCGCTTTGACTCCGTTGCTGAACAAACCGGAATGTTTGCCGGTGATGGTGGCTTCGACATTACAGTGGGCAGACATACCCAACTGGATGGTGCGGTGATTGCCTCCACTGCCACACCGGATAAAAACCACCTGGATACCGGAACGCTGGGGTTCAGTGACCTTCACAACGAAGCGGATTATAAAGTCAGTCACAGTGGAATCAGTCTGAGCGGTGGTGGCAGCTTCGGGGATAAATTTCAGGGTAACATGCCGGGTGGCATGATATCCGCCGGAGGTCACAGCGGACATGCGGAAGGAACGACTCAGGCCGCAGTGGCAGAAGGCACTATCACCATCCGGGACAGGGACAATCAGAAGCAGAATCTGGCGAACCTGAGCCGTGACCCTGCGCACGCTAATGACAGTATCAGCCCGATATTTGACAAGGAGAAAGAGCAGAGGCGTCTGCAGACAGTGGGGCTTATCAGTGACATAGGCAGTCAGGTGGCGGATATTGCGCGTACACAGGGAGAACTGAATGCGTTGAAGGCCGCGAAGGAAGCAACCAGCGAAACACTTCCTGCTAATGCAACAGAGAAACAACGTCAGGAATATCTTGCGAAACTGCGTGACACGCAGGCTTACAGGAATGAAATGGCGAAGTATGGTACCGGCAGTGAAATTCAGCGGGGTATCCAGGCCGCGACAGCGGCGCTTCAGGGGCTGGCGGGGGGTAATTTAGCAGGTGCTCTGGCCGGAGCTTCAGCACCGGAACTGGCACATCTGCTGAAATCAACAGAAAAAGACCCGGCAGTAAACGCCATTGCTCACGCCATTCTGGGCGGCGCAGTGGCGGCAATGCAGGGTAATAATGCCGCTGCCGGTGCAGCAGGCGCAGCAACGGGAGAGCTGGCAGCCAGAGCGATTGCCGGAATGCTGTATCCTGGCGTGAAGCAGTCAGACCTCAGTGAAGAGCAGAAGCAGACGATAAGTACGCTGGCAACTGTGTCAGCAGGGCTGGCCTGCGGTCTTACCGGAAACAGCACCGCATCAGCAGCAGTGGGAGCACAAAGCGGGAAGAATGCTGTTGAGAATAACTCACTCAGTGATGGCTGGAACAATATCCTGCCATCAGGAACACAGGATTACGGACAGGCCGTAGCCTCGTGGAATCAGTATGCTCAGGACAATAATCTGACACCGGAGCAGGTTCAAGAAGGGATGAATCGTATAGCTATTGGTGAAGGGCCTTCTTGGGGGACAACATATAAAGTACACCCGGTAGTTCAGGCTGGCGGTGATGTTAGCTTTATCCGGGGTTATACTTTAAGCGGAACTATAGATGACAATCATATTTCAGTTAATCAAGGGGATATTTATAGTATAGGTGCTCATGGCGGAGCCTCGATCGGATTATCCTTTGGCCCGTATTTCCCGGGATTAATAAATTCAAATGATAACGATTATTCGATAAATGGTGGTTTTGGCGTTGGTGCAGTGGGGCTTTCTACGGGTAAAGATGGTGTTAGTTTCACTTTTGGTTTTGGCCCAAGTTGGGGTTGGAGTGCAACTGAAATTAAAGGCGTTGACGTTAATGGCACTTCAACAAGTGAGGTTTATCGATATGATTTTAAATAATTTTTATAGTTTACTATTTTTATTGATGCTTGCGCTGTCAATATTTTCCTTCACAGTGCTATTTGCTTTGTTTATATATAAAGATCTCGGTGGTGTAAAATTTGCCCGGGACTCTTTTTTGTTTTTTGATTATATATTTTTTAGTTCTGACATGAGAGCAAATGCCTCTGCACTATCGGTTATCTGTGTTTTTATATTTGGATTGGCTTTTGATCATAATCGTAATCCACTTGTTAAGAATTACTTGGTCGATATAGTATGGTTTTTAGGTGTTGTTTTATTTTTTATACACTGTCGTTTTTTTTCTAATCTGGAATATGGTAAGACAAAAATTATTTTTGTAAGAGAGCTTTTTTTCAACCTAAAAATAAAACTAAGGTTAATATTTTTATGGTTGTCACGATTATTATTCATCATATTGATATTAAATCGTTTTTATCGTTGATTTGTTGTTGAGAATAATTTACTTGGCGGTAGTGAATATGCTCATGCTGCGTGGATACGCCAGCATGGTATCGACATGGCGACATGTACAGAAAACTCTTCCGGTGCCGCCTGCCAGAAAGCAATGAATGAGAGGGATGCTGTAGGGCTGGCTCTGGCAACAGGTACTGTGGCACTACTCCCCGGTAGTGCTCAGGCTATGTGGGGACTTGGAGCAAGTGCGAATGCTGGTATCAGTTATCTGGCTGATGGTACTGTAGATCCGGCAAACGCAGCCATTGCAGGCTGGGGGAATGTGTTCAGCATGGGTAATGGCCTGGCGGGGACTGTGGGCTGGAATGCTGCAGGTGGTGCGCTGGGTAACTGGATCGGCAACAAAGATCCTCTGTCTGGTGCAATTTCAAATGGTATCGGTTCTGCTGCCGGGTATGGTATCGGTAAAGGTATTACTTAGGGGACAGATAAGATTACGAATGCTGTAGGAAAATGGGTGACAAATGGCTGGGATCCTAAGTACGATCCAACATGGATAAAATATGCTGAAGTAAATCGTAACGATATCATTCGAGAAGGCATGAAACCGAGCAATATTCCTGGAACTGCTGGAGATATTGGCGGTTCTATAGGATCCGAGCTAGGTGGAAAAGTAACAGATAAAGTATCTGAGGAACTCAAGAAATGAAATATTCTTTTCGAGTGGTAATAGGTAAGTTTATTATATGCAGTTCAATTCTCTTATTGTGTTTTATTGGCATGATCTTAGCGGCCATAATAACTAAACTAACGTTTGTAGCGTTAGCATGGTTTCAAAGCGGGATTTTTGAAGTTTTGTAGAGCGATATTGTTTATGCTGCTCAGTTGGGTGGTCTGGGGGGGGGCATATTAGGTTTTTGTTGGGTTTTGTTATATCTTTTTAGGGCAAAGGGCTTTAGTTGAGAATAACTACCTGAGCGTGTCTGAAAAGACAGAACTTGAGATAGCAAAACAGACGCTTAAAAACAGTAAAGATCCGGCAGAACGTGAAAAGGTACAGCAGAAATATGATGCATTGCTTGAAAAAGATATTGCCAGTGATAAGGAGGTTATTGCTGCCTGCAGTAATGGTAATGCGGGGAGTTCAGCGTGTGCTAGCGCAAGGCTGAAAGTTATTGCGTCGAAAGAAGGGTACGAAGATGGCCCTTATAAGAGACTGTAATTAAAATTGTGTAATTGCCTGTTTTTGATATGTTCACTCCAACAACGGAGACAGGCAAACGATGGACGAAAAGAAACTTAAAGCCCTTGCGGCTGACTGGCCAAAGGCCTTAAAACCGAAGCCGACCTCAACCAGTTTTCACGCATGTTGACAAAGCTTACCGTCGAAACGGCGCTCAATGCAGAACTGACTGACCATCTCGGTCATGAGAAAAATGCTCCTAAATCAGGCTCTAATACCCGTAATGGCTACTCGTCAAAAACGGTATTGTGCGATGATGGCGAGATCGAACTTAACACGCCGCGTGACCGTGAAAATACCTTCGAACCGCAACTAATTAAGAAGCATCAGACACGCATCACCCAGATGGACAGCCAGATTTTGTCCCTGTATGCCAAAGGCATGACTACGCGGGAAATCGTTGCCACGTTCAAAGAAATGTACGACGCCGATGTCTCGCCCACGCTGATATCCAAAGTGACCGATGCGGTTAAAGAGCAGGTCTCTGAATGGCAAAATCGACCGTTGGATGCACTGTATCCCATTGTTTATCTTGACTGTATTGTGGTTAAGGTTCGTCACGGCGGGAGTGTCATTAACAAAGCGGTGTTCCTCGCGCTGGGCATCAATACCGACGGTCAGAAAGAGCTGCTGGGTATGTGGCTGGCAGAAAATGAAGGTGCAAAGTTCTGGCTGGGTGTACTGACTGAGCTGAAAAATCGTGGCCTTCAGGACATCCTGATTGCCTGCGTGGACGGCCTGAAAGGCTTCCCGGAAGCGATAAATAGCGTGTACCCGCAGACGCATATTCAGCTCTGCATCATCCATATGGTGCGCAACAGCCTGAAATTCGTGTCGTGGAAGGATTACAAAGCCGTCACCAGCGGGCTGAAAGCGGTATATCAGGCCCCGACAGAGGAAGCGGCGTTGATGGCGTTGGATAAGTTTGCAGGCGTCTGGGATGAAAAATACCCGCAAATCAGCAAGAGCTGGCGCACACACTGGGAAAATCTCAACACCTTCTTCGGTTACCCACCGGATATCCGCAAGGCCATCTACACGACGAATGCCATCGAATCGCTGAACAGCGTCATTCGGCAGGCGATAAAGAAGCGCAAGGTGTTCCCAACGGACGACTCGGTGCGAAAAGTGATTTATCTGGCGATACAGTCGGCGTCAAAAAAATGGAGTATGCCAATCCAGAACTGGCGGCTGGCAATGAGCCGTTTTATTATCGAGTTTGGTGACCGCCTTAGCGAGCACCTTTAATACGGCGGCAGTTACACAGAATTATTTACAGGGTCGACTGGGAACATATTCAGGCAGTGTATCTGAATCCAGAAAAGAAACAGCATAATGTAATTTTATTACAAAAGGCGACAATTAGCTTGAAAAACGCCGTTATTGGGTGTTCTACTACCATGAAAATACGCATTTTTCACACCGCACATTACGAAACTCGCATCACGGAGAATGAAAGCTATCAGACACTGGTTGCTATTTTTGACCACAGAAGGTAGTGCTGTTTACCGCCAGAGCTGTGCTGGCGGGGAGCGAATCCGAACCATGTCGATAATTGTCACCGGCCAGAGAACTATGTGGCATCAATTTTGCTGAAAAATACTGCAGCAATCAGAGGACTGACGCCCGGGATTTTTAAACAAATTCAGTTTTCATCGTAGTATCACTTTATCAGCCAAGTCATAAAGTTCAGCTGTATTTTGGGAGGTAAAGCGATATTATGATTATATTTTATGTTTGATAGAAATATTTCAGGGCAGATACAATACCATGGGTATAATTCAGTTTTTTCAGACACAAACAAAAATAACTATTGGATACATTATTTCTGTCACAGCTTTCTTGTTTTGAGTAACCATAAACCAAATATTCTCTAAGAGCCACTATTGTTTTTTCACTTCTGATTGGTGATATTTCAATCAGAAGCGAAAAGTGCTCATCATTTACACTTGCTCGTTGTAATCCTGAATTATATGTTTTTTTTGCATAAGAAGAATAACGCATATACACACTCACCAACTTGTATTTATAAAATCATTTTGTAATTCATTATGTAATGAAATCACCTTACTCCCCTTCAAGTTATAAGACATGAAAGAATAATTTTTTTGCAATGTAAGTTTTTACAAAACATGAATAATATATTCATGGCTCATACAGAACTACCATAAGAAGGATGATTAAGAAAATACTGTTTTATATTTTAAGAATCTCTGAGAAAGGCTGCCTTCCGGCAGCCTTTCCCCCACATCAGAACATATACCGGAAATTTGCGTTTACCGCATTATCCACGTTATATTTACCAAAGGCTGACTTCTCAAACTCCAGACCAAAGCGCATATTGTCCTTTATCTGCGCATTCATACCAACATTAAACAGCATCCGGCTGTCTTTCTCGCCTTTTATCCGTTTCTCCCCGGACGCATCACGCAGTACCGTCTCACCATTATTCAGTAGGTCAAACTGCCAGCTGGTCCCGGCACGGGCCGTCACACTCCAGTCCTTACCACTGAAGGTCTTGCCCAGTTCAATCCCTGTTCTTCCAATCAGCGGACTGAAGTCCCTGTTCTTCATGCTCAGGTCCATATCACCGTCTTTCCAGCGGAATGTTTTCCCGGACACGGCGCCGTAAACCAGTTCAGCCTGCGGCTCAATGAACGTTTCCTCTGTCAGGTGATAGCGGTAACCCGTTTCAGCACCGGCATACCAGGAATGGGTGTTGTAGTGTTTCGTTCCCAGACCGGCAAAGTTACCTGTGTAATCATTGTCATGGTGAATATATTTACCAATCAAATCGATATAGGCACCGGACTCAAACAATGCTGAAGCATACAGACCGCCCCCCACCGATTTCGTCTTGCCGCTGAACGCATGGCTGTCTGCACTGCTGTCGGTATAGGTCATCGTGACACCGGTAAACAGGTCCACTCCGTCCAGTTCATGTTTTTTGTCAAAGCCGACCTGAACATGGGTGTAATTATCACTGTAACCACCGTCTGCAGAACCGGCACCACTCATGATGCGCGCCCAGGCTCCGGCATCACCGTTTGTGTCACGCAGGTCACCCATACGTTTGTTCAGATTGTTGACTTCCGTCATGAAGTTTTTATACCCGGCATTCATGAAACTGTCAGCCTTCGCGGCAGCGGCTTTATCAGCCTCCGCTTTAAAACCGTCCAGTATCCACTTCGTATTGCCACCACTGGTGTCAACATGCAGGGTTGGAGTCACCCGACTGAAACCTATCATCCGGGTGCCGGCCTTAAACATCTCTGCTGAAGTTCCCGCCGGTGCCGTGACCAGAGGAATATTCAGGGACTGTCCCTGAGCCGGATCCTTCATAAAGCTGACGTTCAGGCTGTTATCTGAACCCGTGGCTTTTTCAGTCACATTAATTTTATCGGCATTTTTCAGGTCCGTACGCAGAACAAAATCACTGCCTGTTGCATCCAGTTTATTCACCGTCAGGGTACGGAAAGTACGGTCTCCTTCAGAACTGATACGGCTGTTTCTGACGGTAAGAGTGTGGATGGCGGAGTCCCCACCCAGAGTCCACAGTGCATTATGCATACTGACATCAGCCCTGCCACCGGTTATGGCACCATTGAATGCTGCGTTATAGCCCTCAAGAAGACTGCCGGCAAACGCCGATGCAGTCGTTTCCGCAGAAGCCAGTTCTGCCGGCGTGTCAGACCCGATGGTAACTGTTGATGCCGCAGAGGCATGAATATCACCGGAAGCATGTGCTCCACGGGTAATTTCCAGTGTTGCGTTATCGCCGGTCAGGTCATATCCGTCCGTCAGATATACAGCAGGGGCATACTGGTTAGCCGTATCTTTAACCGGTGTACCGCTCAGGGTGATTTTGCTGTTCTTACCGGCCTGAATATGCCCGTCGCTGAAAAGACCGTTCAGTGCTGTAAGATGACCGCCATCATGCACTGTCAGTGAACTGCCGGCAAAAGCACCCGGGGCTGTTAACAGGACGTCCGGAGAGGTGATACTGACGGCACTGTCATAAGCTTCAATCCCTCCGGTGAACCGGCTGCCGATATCCAGGGTTGAGTTATGGTCCAGCGTAATATTCCCTTCATACTGGCTCCTGTCATTCACGGTGTCCGGGACAGAGGTACCTTCCTCCAGAATGACATAATTTCCTGTTCCGTCATTTTTATCCACAAATACCCTGTCACTTCCCAGTGTGATATGGCTGTTATCCGACTTAATGTCACTGTTCAGCGAGGCGTTACGTGAAAGATGGAAGTCAGCATCTTTCAGCGACAGTGTTTTCATTATGAACTGGCGGTTTTCCCAGTCTTTCTGGTTCAGGCTGACCGGCGCACTGCCACTGACGGAGGCGTGGATAACCGGATGCCCCTGGAATATCAGGGTGCCACTGTCCTCACTCAGGGTACCTTCCGGCAGGTTCACGCTACCATCAAGGATGACCTTTCTTCCCCCCGGCAGCTGTGGAATGGTGACATCCATATTCCCGGTCAGCTGACCATGAAAGATAACGGGTTGTTTTGCCCGCCCGGCCAGGATCCGGTCTTTTACTGTCTGAACTGCTTTGTTTTTGTCCGTGCCAACAAATTCCCACTGAGCCGGGTCATTCAGGCTGTTCCCCCACAGGGTGTTACCATAGCTGGCAGATTTCAGAATATAGAAGCGGGTCTGGCCGTTGAGTATCATGCTGTATAGGTTTCCCGGTGTGCCGGTACCGCCAAAGGGGGATATACTGCCAATCGGAACACTGACATTTGTATCCTGAGCCTTAAGATCCAGTAAAAGCCGGGATTTTTGCTGTGCATTATTTGTAATCACCGCCCCGTAATCGGCAGCCTGCAGTCGGGTGAAGGTAACGGCATTACCATTAAGGTCAAGCTTACCTCCCCGGTATCCCCATGAAATGTTATCCGGATTGACCTGACGGGCATCTCCGAGCACCACGGTCGGTCGTCCGCTGGCGAGGTTCACGGAACTGAAGGCCTGAACATTACCTGCAGTGTCTGCCTGCTGGTTAAGTACAACGGTACCGTCTCCCGTTTTCAGTCCTCCCGGGTTTACACCTGTTCCGTTTATGGTCAGGGTTCCTTCCCCCAATTTATGCAGGTTGTCACCGGCAACCCCGTTGACCTTCCAGGTCACATTCGTCCCCTTGTCAGTAATAATGCCGGCACCCGTCCAGGTTTTTCCGGATTCAGCAGATACGGTGTAACTGTCTTTAAATTCGAGATAACCGGCCCCCTGAGTCACACTGTCTTTCAGGACAATTGCACCGTTCTGCCCGCTGAATACCAGATTTTTACCGGCATTGAGATCATTGTCTTTCTGCCCGTGCATGGTCCAGTTTTTACTGCCCTGGCTCAGGGTGCCTGTGCCTGATGTTTTGTCGTATGTCCAGTTCAGGGGGGGCAGTCCGGAAACAAAGTCCACGGGGGCATCGAAATCGTCCTGCATAACCTGGTTCAGATAATCTGTTGGTATGACATTCCACCAGTTCGTAGCACCATTAATACCTGCATATGCTCTTAATACAGCAACAATAACCCATTTTTTTTGTTGTTCATCATAAGCAAACAAAGGAGAACCACTGTCCCCAGGGGCACCATAGTCAGGTAAAGGTCCGTTTACAGGATTATAGGTTTGCCCGGGATTAGAGACTATTGTTGCATCAGATATCAGAGGAACTCCTGTGGTTCCTCCTGTTTTAAAAGCATATCCGCCGGCAACCTTAACTAAATTTCCGTCCTTGTCCTTAGTGTACTGCGTACCACTACCCACCCGATAAAAAGCGGTGTAACGTTCAGTGTCTTTATAAGCATTGGCTTTGGTTCCTTCTGATGTTATCGCTGAGGGAATAACTTCTGTAACCAGTTTATTCAGACGTGGAGCATGGAAGTCAACAGAAGAGTGGTTATTACGGTCAACAAGGGAATATGTATTTTTCCCATTACCAAAGCTCACACTCTGATATCCTCCGTTATGCTTTACGCTGACGATATATTGAGGTGATACAAGCGTAGCAACGCCATTTGAGCTCACACTGCTGAAATCGGCCATTGGGGCTTTATCCAGTCTCCCCACAAGTTTTCCGTCCTTATCATATACCGGAATATCTGTGGCACCAGGTACAAAAAGCCCTTTGTTTTCAGCGAAATCACGATAAATCTGATAGGCAATATCGGAACGGACAATGCCCGCCTGGGATATCTGAGGGTAATACAGATAGACTGCTGGAATGCCAGCCAGAAGAATATGCGTTAATCTTCGGCATGTCTTTTTTATTACCCTGCTGGCAAGTTCAGAGACAACAATAAGTCCCCCGGTGACAGGGCAATATTTAAGAGAATAAACTTTATTCACTGCGGACTCTCCATGATGTTTAAGTACTAATGATAACCAGACGTTATCACCCGGGCGGAAAATATAGTGACTGCATTAATGTATTTTTGTGATGTCTGTTACATAGTGAAATACTTTTCGTTTGCTTACAAAATTACCGCTCCTGCAATTTTTTTTCACATATGCGGTATTGTTTTTATATGTTTTTATTACTGCCACCATTAATTATACTCGTGATTTTTACTTATAAAAAATAAACATAACCCATCTAATTTTATAACATTGTTACCCTGGGTATTTACTTAAGAGTATTACCAGAGGGTGATTTTATCCGGATATGACAAGTATAGGTTGCCTCATTCAGTATTCATAAATTATGTTTACCACGGAGTACCCGACTTCCTCATCGATTGTCCTCGGATGACTATTTTTATTGTAAATGTAATTGAGATACTACAGCATTTTGTTTAAATGCCATTCTGTTCATAATCACTTGTGCGATGTGCATAACACCTTAAGTTTTTAACGACTTTCTCGCTGAAATACTATTTTAAAACTTCATTTTATGTCTATATCTTTTAATGGGGTAATGTTAAATAAAAATTTATTTTTTTATTGGTGATAAAGAATGAAAATGCATGCAACAACCGGCTTTTATTGTCATTGTCATTTGTAAGATTCAAAAAAATCGGACATTTCTTATAATTTCCCAGTGATAATAATAAGAAATAATAAATATTTTATTATTGTTACCTTCTTTTGTTGTGATGAGCATCACAATTTATTCCTGAATCAATTCATTATGTATTTGAATTAGTTAAAACGTGCGCTTAACGCGCAAGCTTTCCGTTTCCAAGACTGCCTGGGTATGGTGAATCAGGTCTAACGGCGCTTGCAAGGCCAACAATCAACGAATTAAGCGCCAGACGTATGGTCAAAAGTAGTGGAGTAGAAAAGGGGGAATTATTTGTTGGAGTGCAAATTCGCCAGCTGGTACTCCCTTTCCCTCTGGAAGCTCCCTTGTGCGTACCTCTCCGCCTTTCTCCCTTCGGGAAGCGTGGCGCTTTCTCATAGCTCACGCTGTTGGTATCTCATTTTGGTACAGGTCGTTCGCTGCAAGCTGGGCTGTGTGCACGCTCCGTTCGCAAGCTTGCCTGCTGGTTATACCTGATGATGAAATTATTCTGACTCAGAATGTGTTATCTTTGTTACAGAAATATTGCTCTCATTAATAAGCAGCGGTGTCCAGCTAATCACTAGAACTTTGCGGTATTACTCTGTTTCCTGCGTGGTCCTAGATTTGTTCCGGATAAAAACAATTCTCCTCTCTGTGGAGTTGTATCCAGGATGAGATATACGTCTCCGTCCTGAAAAAGCAAGTAATTAATCAAAAATGTATTTTGGTTCCATACATATAGTATGTAATATCATTCAGACGCTTACTTAACTTATTTTTAGCATGCGGTATACTCTACCGCGATAATGCAACCGTACAATATTGTGATTGTGCGCTTCCCAAACGCTGCTCTGTGACTATCTCATCATTATTTGTCAACGACGGATGAAAAGTAGCTCTTCCGCAACCTGGGTGGAAGAAAATGGATGAAACTTTCTGGTGAACAAGGATCTAAGCTGTTTTCAGTTATGGGCAACGCAATGCACTCTCTTAAGACACTTCTACAGTTACCTTGCGGATGGTAATGCAGTCGACAAATTATTAGATCTGACGGTATAACCCTCCATCTCCGCGGAAAACGCAAAACAGCGCAATGTCCTGAATGCTTTAAGCGTAGCGATTCTGTTCATAGTTGTCCCCGGCGCCGGATACAGCATCTACCCTGCACAGGCCAGACGCTATGGCTTGTATTTTCCGTCCGCCACTGGTACTGCCGTAACCCGGCTTGTTAACGTAAAATTTTTGCCGAGTCGCTTGCTCCCTTCGCCGGTTCACACCAGCAGTCTTCACAGTCGTTACAAAATTTACAGCGTCAGATGGGATTAATAGCCGGAGGTGAGGCTGGAAAACGGGCAGCAACGACAGTGGGTCTCCGTTGCAGTGCTGATACTCTTCTTCGCAGGGTTATCAATACCCCGGAGACGAAACAGTCAGGCGCGCCTCATGTCGGTATTGATGAGTGGGCGTGGCATCGGGGCCACCGTTACAGTACGTTAATCGTCAATCTTGATACTCACCGTCCCCTCGTCCTGCTTCCCGGCCGTGATCAGCGTACGCTGGCGACCTGGTTCAGAAAATATCCGGAAATACAGGTTGTCTCGCGTGATCGCAGTGGAGTCTATGCAACAGCAGCACGTGAAGGTGCACCTCAGGCCAGACAGGTGGCCGATCGATGGCACCTGCTAAAAAATATTGGCGATGCGCCTGAACGAATGATGTACCGACATATGCCTCTGATACGTCTTGTTGCCAGTGAGTTGTCACCAAAGAAATCACCTGATCCAGAACCATCTGTGCCTGCAGCATCGCTCCGTCGTCCGGAACGCCTTAAACAGCAAACCCGCAAAAAACGGCATCAGCATTGGACAGAGGTTATGGCCCTGCATAACAAGGGATGTAGTTTCAGGGAAATATCCCGTATTACAGGCCTGTCGCGTGTGACAGTCAGTCGCTGGGTGCGTTCAGGAACATTCCCTGAAATGTCAACCCGGCCTCCAAAGCGAGGGCTTCTGGACCCATGGAGGGAGTGGTTAAAAGAGCAACGAGAAAGTGGTAATTATAACGCCAGCAGGATATGGCGGGAAATGGTGGCCAGGGGGGTACAGGCAGTGAAACCATCGTCAGGGATACTGTTGCCAAATGGCGTAAAGGCTGGAACCCACCGGTTACTACTGCCGCAAGACTTCCTTCAGTGTCCCGGGTAAGCCGCTGGTTGATGCCCTGGATAATAATCAGGGGTGAAGAAAATTATGCTTCCCGATTTATTAGTCTGATGTGTGAAAAAGAACCGGAGCTGAAAATAGCGCAGCAACTAGTACTTGAGTTCTACCGTATTCTGAAAACCCCAAATAAATCAAATCTAAGCAGTTGGTTCACTCGAGTCCACGAAAACGGTTCAGCAGAACTTCGGCGCGTGGCTGCGGGGATGGAAGCTGATGCCGCGGCTATATGTGAGGCAACCAGCAGCCGCTGGAGTAACGGTGTTGTCGAAGGTCATGTAAATCGCCTGAAGATGCTGAAACGTCTGATGTATGGTCGAGCCGGATTTGAACTACTTAGGCAGAGGGTAATGAGTCCACTGGCATGAAAATCTCCACCTAGGTTGCGGAAGAGCCACTTTTGCACCGTTCGTGATAATACCGTAAATAAGCCTCTGAAAGTTATAGGATATGACACAACTAAAGAAGTCTGTGTGAACCGCGTAATACCAAGTGAATTGCTTGTTATATCTGTTTAATTAAACCTAATCGACCAGCCTTACTGGAGAGGCTGGTTAGTGATTAACTGGGAGTATTGCAATTAGATGTGTTCTACAGGCCCACGAAGGTAGATGGCTGCCAGAGTTCATCTTCGCGTGTAAAAGACTCTTAGTTGATTAATTCTAATTTATCAATCTATTACGCGATCATAATATTCGATGATTTGCAGTGCAACAGCAGCAATTTGTACTGCTTCCTCCCTACTGGTACCGGCTGCTTTACCACCAAAACGATCATGGAGGACAGCCTGATGAAATTCTCCCACCTCTTCTCCGAGAATCGCTCCCCAGATAAAAGGATCTTGATTACGGTCTGCCCCCCATTTGGCATCCTGCCGTTGCATTTCCGCTAGCACGTCAGACAGGGCTTTAGTGTCTTGATGTTTACCTTTCATGTTTCCCTTACGAATCCGTGATTTTAAGTCCATCATTAACATTTAATATGTGCAGAGTCCATTAATTCGCTACATCTCATTTTGTGAATGAGCGTTGAGTTTGCTATAAACGTAGCAACCAAGAAAAATAAAAGTGGATAATTTTGTTCATTACCTTTCAAAGCAAGAAGTTAAGGACTATTTGCGAGAGTATGCATGAGGCAAATGAGATCTTTGGTGACAAAGTGGCATCAAGACTACGCTCGCGACTTTCCGATCTTTCCGTGACAGACAACATATTACTGTTGCCCGTAGGTTCGCCGGAGGTCTGCTTTGAGGATGGGGAAGAGTGTATTACAATTACCATTCTCGGTGATGTAAAAATGGGATTTGTCTGTGGGAATACAGTTCAGCCCAAAAATCAAGATAATACAATTAACTGGTCCCGAGTTAGCCGGATACGGTTAGTGTTCATAGGTGACGTGAAATGATAGTTACGCAGGACTTCCAGCCTGACTGGGTATCTCCACCCGGTGATACAATTATAGATCTAATGGATGAACATGGGCTTTCTGGTGAAGAACTGAGTAAGAGGATTGGATTGTCTCTTATCCGGGGTCAGCAACTTCTTGAAGGAAAAATCCGACTCAATGAGTCTCTGGCTTGTAAGCTTGAGGAGTTATTCAACGTATCGACAGACTTCTGGATCAAGCGCGAAGTCGCTTATCGCCAGCAAATTGGATACCTCGAGAAAGTGAATAATGATTGGCTCGAATCATTGCCTGTACGTGATATGATGGAGTTTGGTTGGATCCCCAAAACTACAACTCGGGAAAGTAAATTCCAGCACTGCCTATCGTTTTTCGGAATAAATTCCGTCAATGATTTTTTTTATAAAATTCAGTCAGATGCTCCTTTGGTCGCTTTTCGTAAATCTCTTAATCTGGCAACCGAGCCTATGGCCGATTTGGTGTGGCTGACTAGGGCTGCACAACTTACCTCAAACCAAAACTGTGCTGTATGGGATAAAGAGGTGCTGATAGCATTGTTGCCAGAACTGCGCAAAGCTACAAATGAACCCGACATGAGGATTTTTATCCCTTACATTCGCGACCTTCTCGCCACTGCTGGAGTTTCTCTCGTTGTGTTGCCAACGCCAAAGGGATGTCGGGCAAGTGGTGCTACCTGCTTTTTTACACCAGATCGCGCAACCCTAGTCATGAGTTTCCGTTATCTGACCGATGACCATTTTTGGTTTACGCTGTTTCATGAGATTGGGCATCTCATCTTGCATGAAGCTGTCCGAGTTCGCGTAGAAGGTAAAGATAGTCTTTCGTCGGAAGAGGAAAAGGAAGCAGATAAATTTGCCGTTGATGTTCTTATCCCAGAAGAATACCGGCAGCAACTTAGTCGCTATGGTGTCCGGCATTGGAAAGAGATCATCCGGTTAGCTAGGAAAATGGGGGTATCCAAAGGGATCGTACTGGGATATTTGCAGCATGAAGGTAATATACCTTTTTCTCACCTTAATCGGTTTAAAGTGAGATTCCGTAAAGAAGATATCGTCTGATATCAGCCGCCGAAATAGACATAACGGTCAGGTGATTTCTGCCAGTTGCACAACGCATCTTCAATAACCTGCATTCTCAAGTAGGGTGCAGGAATAATTGCCGCAAGGTCAGCTAGTTTTTCATTCAATACGTCTATTGTGTCACCAGCAGTCCGGCTATTGCTGAAAAGTAGCCGGCTTCCTTGAAGGGGCCCGGTTGCTCCATTCAGAAAAGCATGACCCGGCTCTACATCCAGAAGTCCCGTTTTCTTGAGCATAGTTAGGTAATCAAATTTTGCGGTTCGTCCAAATGAGATCACGGCATTTAGCCCTGAATACAATAGTTCGAATAAAGATTCTGGTGAAGATGAAAAGCTCTTGGCCTCTGCAAACCTAGCCTCATGACTGTGTGTAGCACCAATGAATCCGATGTAAGAGCGAAAAACCGCAGGTATTGAACGACGAGAGTGATATTTCTTCGTTTCATATTTCCGATGGTTACCATATTGTCTTAGGCTACTGTTAGCTGTCAACTCATCAGAGACGCTGGCGAACCATTGTTCAAAAGCAGCAAAGTCATCAGTTATCGTATCCCATGTCCACGTTTGTGTACCGAGTCCACTGTGATCTTACCCAGCAATAGTGGACACGCGGCTAAGTGAGTAAACTCTCAGTCAGAGGTGACTCACATGACAAAAACAGTATCAACCAGTAAAAAACCCCGTAAACAGCATTCGCCTGAATTTCGCAGTGAAGCCCTGAAGCTTGCTGAACGCATCGGTGTTACTGCCGCAGCCCGTGAACTCAGCCTGTATGAATCACAACTCTACAACTGGCGCAGTAAACAGCAAAATCAGCAGACGTCTTCTGAACGTGAACTGGAGATGTCTACCGAGATTGCACGTCTCAAACGCCAGCTGGCAGAACGGGATGAAGAGCTGGCTATCCTCCAAAAGGCCGCGACATACTTCGCGAAGCGCCTGAAATGAAGTATGTCTTTATTGAAAAACATCAGGCTGAGTTCAGCATCAAAGCAATGTGCCGCGTGCTCCGGGTGGCCCGCAGCGGCTGGTATACGTGGTGTCAGCGGCGGACAAGGATAAGCACGCGTCAGCAGTTCCGCCAACACTGCGACAGCGTTGTCCTCGCGGCTTTTACCCGGTCAAAACAGCGTTACGGTGCCCCACGCCTGACGGATGAACTGCGTGCTCAGGGTTACCCCTTTAACGTAAAAACCGTGGCGGCAAGCCTGCGCCGTCAGGGACTGAGGGCAAAGGCCTCCCGGAAGTTCAGCCCGGTCAGCTACCGCGCACACGGCCTGCCTGTGTCAGAAAATCTGTTGGAGCAGGATTTTTACGCCAGTGGCCCGAACCAGAAGTGGGCAGGAGACATCACGTACTTACGTACAGATGAAGGCTGGCTGTATCTGGCAGTGGTCATTGACCTGTGGTCACGTGCCGTTATTGGCTGGTCAATGTCGCCACGCATGACGGCGCAACTGGCCTGCGATGCCCTGCAGATGGCGCTGTGGCGGCGTAAGAGGCCCCGGAACGTTATCGTTCACACGGACCGTGGAGGCCAGTACTGTTCAGCAGATTATCAGGCGCAACTGAAGCGGCATAATCTGCGTGGAAGTATGAGCGCAAAAGGTTGCTGCTACGATAATGCCTGCGTGGAAAGCTTCTTTCATTCGCTGAAAGTGGAATGTATCCATGGAGAACACTTTATCAGCCGGGAAATAATGCGGGCAACGGTGTTTAATTA
>OMBO01000661.1_pt1 | contig 19384 bp, 12 predicted proteins | sample 1644901 | NCBI WGS metagenome assembly OMBO01 (sample SAMEA103958144, study PRJEB25191) | human gut metagenome | reverse complement strand
ATGGCACGGATGTGTGGGGCGGCGAGAGCGACATTGCGGAAAAGTTTGCTGGTGGCGATGGCTCGAAGGATAATCCCTACCAAATCAGCAACGGCGCGGAGCTGGCGTATCTGGCGCAGCAGGTGAATAGCGAGAAAATAGACTCCGAAGACACATTCATCACATTGACAAATAATATTGACCTTAATAACAAAGCTTGGACACCTATTGGTATTAGCGATAGTGTTGTGTTCGCTGGCACGTTTGACGGCAACGGCCATACCATCAGTGGGCTGTATATTAACATCACTGACAGTTATTCCTCCGCTAAAAAGGGCAAATTGTATCAGGGCCTGTTCGGTTGTGTCGAAGATGGCACGGTACAGAATCTTATTGTTACGGGCAGTGTAACGATCGGGAACGAAAAGAGCGTGAATGTGAGTTACATTGGCGGTATTGTAGGCATAAATGACGGCGGCAAAGTGCAGAACTGCGGCTTTTACGGCACAGTTTCGGCAAAACAGAACGTATCAGAAACCCCGAAGGACTGCACCAAAGACAATGGAGGTGTAGTAGGTAAAGGTAAAGCTGCTAAGTGCTGGTATTTCTGTACGGATATAAAGAGTGCCTCTCCTCTGGGCGCGTGCGGTGGTTCCGCTGCAAACTGCTATCAAAACGTGTCGGAGGATGTGGCTAAAGGCGACTATATAAAAGACCTCAACAGCTTTAAGGCGGTCCTGCAGATGAATGCTGCTGGCTCCGATATGTGGAAGCCCGGCGAGAAGCACCCGGAGTTTTTGCAGGAAAGTGAGAAACTGGTGGTATTGCAGCCGTTGTTTGACGATACAACAGCTGCCGTACAGGTCAATGGCAGTAAAGAGGGTGCAGTGGTAACAGGCGATGAGTCCGTTGTATTGACCGGCACGGATGTTTACTACCGTGTGGGCGAAAATGGAAACTGGACAAAAATCAGTAATGAACCACTTGTTTTGGGTGCAAATAAAGTCGCGACCATTTACTATGCCAGTGCAGAGGAACTCCAGAGCATAAAGTGGTACGATCCAAACGTGAATGAGTTTGTCCTTACCACCGCAGGACAACTGACCTACCTGGCACAGTTGGTCAATGGGGGAACAGACTTTGCGGGGAAAACGATCAGGCTGGGCAGCGACATTGAAATTTCCAAGACATGGACAGCGCCGATTGGAACGGAATTTAAATCGTTTAAAGGCACATTTGATGGCGAAGGTCATGTTGTCAGTGTAAAGGATGGTACGACATTCTGCGGCTTGTTCGGCTATAACGATGGAACCATCCGCAATGTGATCGTGACTGGTATTGTGGATGCGTCCAGCGTGGCAGGTCCCAATGTCGGAGGCATTGCGGGTACGAGCCGCAAGACGATTCAAAACTGTGGCTTCTATGGGAAGTTTGAGAATATTGAAGGGAAGACACTCTGTGGTGTAGCAAATGCTTCCAGCGGAGTAGAAAACTGCTGGTTTTGCAATACCGGAGAAGGCAGTGTTGATGTAGCAGGGAATCAGTATAACAAACCAAAGAACTCCTATGTCAATAAGGGTGAAAGCGCCAAATTAGGTGGTGAGCTGGTTTCCGAGAACTTCGCCGCTGTGGTGGCGGAAAAGCTTAACGATGCGCTGGCTGACAGTTGGTTCCCGTGGGTGACACGGGAGGGGTGTGACTACCCTGTTATGCTGATCGAGGGAAAACTGGTCAACGTGACAAGCTATGACGGCGCGGATGATACGATAGTGACGATCGGCGACAGTGGCACGACAAGTGCGGCCGTTACGGATAATACGGTTACCCTGAAATTGGCAGACAGCTACACAGGAGAGACTGTTTACATCATCAGTGATCCCGCGGAAGAGGTCGTGTTCGATGGTGAGAACGCGACACCGCACCTAACAAACGCGAGCAGAACATGCGTTTATACGCTTCCTGACGGTCAGCGCTTTGTCAAGCTGTACTACGGTACGGCGGACAAGCTTAATGCGGATGATTCATGGTATGATACAAACGCAGACAAGATGACGATCATGAGTGCGAAGCAGCTGCGGACGTTTGCCGGTATGGTCAATGCGGGGACCGACTTCGCGGGGAAGACGATCATGCTGGGGGCGGATATTGTGCTGCCCGGCGAGTGGACACCCATCGGTACGGCGGAGCATCCATTCAAGGGAACGTTTGATGGCTGCATAGAAATTAGCGATAATAACTACAAGTATTATGCGGTTTCTGGCGCGGAAGTCAATGCAGCCGGTCCCAATGCCGGTTTGTTCGGCGTAGTGGACGGCGGTAAGGTGCAGAATTTGACGGTGGCTGGTTCGGTCTCCTCCGAGGCGAAGGATGCCCACGTCGGAGGTATCGTAGGCTGGCTGAAAGCCGGTACAGTGGAAACGTGCGTATTCATTGGAAGCGTGGAAGCTGCCGGAGAAAATGCTGTACGCGGCGGCCTTGTGGGTAAGGCTGAAACCACGGACTCAGTTTCTGACGGCTATTGCTATAGTGCGGAAGATGTAAAGCCGGTAGGCGATGGTGCATATACAAAATGCTTCTACCTGGCAGCAAAGTCCACCAGAGGTGCGGCGAACGATAACGGCGCCCGCACGGAGCAGGAATTCAGCATCGGACGGGTAGCGTGGGAACTGCTCGGCGAAAACGAGCAGTTTAAGAACACTGCGCCCAAACCGCATTGGGCACAGGAGAACGGGATGCCTGTTATAGAATCGTATGTATCCCTCTATTACCTTTATGAGGTGGAGCTGGTCAAACGTTCCGGATCGGAAGGACTGTCCGTTATCATGCAGGCGAACGGAACAAATGCACTGCTTGATGGGGATACGCAAAGGGTGTACGTTGCGGAGGCAGAAGAGATCACGATCGACAGTGGCGGCATAGATGATAACTATACTGTTACATATTCGCCCAAGGATCCATGCACGGGAATCAATAAATATACTTGGGGGATGCCTAACAACACGTTCTACTATACTATCAGCGCAAAAACGAACGAGGATATCAGTTGGTACATAGGACAAGAAAACGTTTCAGAGTATACACTTAAAACCACGGCGCAGTTGTTCGGCTTTGCCGCGCTGGTGAACGGCACGGCAAAGAGGGCGGATGGCACACTGGTCAATTCTGTGAATTTCAGTGGCAAGACCATCTATTTGGCTAATGACGTCGATGTTTCCGGCTATGAGTGGATAGCCATCGGCTATTCCGATGGCTATACCCCTACGGCATTTGCGGGGACCTTTGACGGTAAAGGCCACACGGTCACGCTGACACTGGATACCATAGGCCAAAGCTATGTGGGTTTCTTCGGCTATGTTACCGGTACGGTGAAGAACCTGACCGTGGATGGCAGCGTGAAAGCTGATAGTACTGGTAGCAACGGCATTGGTCATGCCGCCGGTGTCGTGGCATATCTTGCCGGCGGCACGGTCAAAATGTGCGTCAACAGGGCGAGTGTGACCACTGACAAGTGCTGTTACACGGCTGGTATCGTCGGCGGCAGCGAGAATGGTAAAATCAAAAACTGCCGCAACACAGGCGAAATCAGCAGTACATACGAATCGACTGGTGGCCATGCTGCTGGTATTGCAAATGAGGCGGAGTCTGTTACTCAATGCTGGAACGAAGGCGATATTGAATTGAAGACCGTGAAAGGCAAAAGTGCCAACTCCAGAGTGGCAGGTGTTGCCACCGGAGCACCGGTTCTCAATTCTGCCAACTTTGGCAAAGTCTCCGGCCCAACATGGGCTGAAACTGGCGTATCCATTGGAGGTGTGGGAACTACCGCTGTCTCCAACAGCTACAACCTCGGCACGGTGACCGGCGCAGCGGGGAAGACCTACAACATCAGCGGCGGCACGGTGGTCAACAGCTACTATGCTGATATTGCCGGGAAAACCGGTATCTACGTCAAGGACAGTGCTGGTATCACTGACGCCGACAAGTCTCAAAGTATCACAATAACCGAAGTCGATGGGAAAAAGGCCTATAAAGTCGGCAATGTTGAGCTGGTGGATGTGCTGAATGGAGCCTGCAAAAATATTTCCGGTGCACTGGAGTGGATCAACAAACAGGAGGCGCCCAATAACCCCGTGCATATCACGCGCTGGGACGGCAGCTTTGAACCCGGCGTGAAGGGCGTGATCACCCTTGTCTATGACCCCAACGGCGGCGAAGGAGCGGCTGTAACGGAGCAGCAGCGGGTCGAAGGCGATACCGACGGAAGCTTCACCATTAAGTCCGATACGGAGTTGGGCTTCAAGCACGAGAACGGCACATTCCTCGGCTGGAGCAAGACGGCCGGCGGTGAGGTTGCGTTCAAGCTGAAAAACGACGGCAGCATTACCCCTGCCTCCGTAAGCGTAAAGAAAGATGAAACGTTGACGCTCTATGCCGTGTGGTCTCCGATATGGGCGGGCAGCGGCACGGAAGCTGCTCCCTATGAGATTCTCGATGTTGGCAAGCTGACCGCCCTGCAAACGCAGGTCAATGAAAATGGATTCAGCTACAGCGGCAAATGGTTCAGGCTGACCAATAACATCGATCTGAACAACGAGCCGTGGACGCCTATCGGTGTCGATACCGGCCATCCCTTCAGCGGCAGTCTGGACGGCGGCGGCAAGAGCATCAGTGGCCTGAACGTTAATACTTCCACACAGTATGCCGGTTTGTTTGGCGCTGTTGGAGAGATCGCTGTCCAATCGTTGACTCTGCAAGATGGATCGGTGATTTGCACCGGTGCTACTTCGTGGTGTGGTGGACTTGCTGGAAACGGCTCCCTTCTGTTGAGCGATGTTCATATCGTCAACATGGCGATCAGCGGCGATGGAATAGGCGGAACTGGTGGTATCCTTGGCGGTGGATACGCAAGTATGACTGCCTGTAGCAACACAGGCGGTTCTGTATCGGGCAGATATGCCGGCGGTTTGACGGGTAAAGGCTTTACAGAGTCGGACTTCACGTTCTTGGAGTGCAGCAACAGCGCAGCCGTAACAGGCCGCCTATACGCAGGCGGTATGACCGGCTGTAATAAGAGCGCATCTGCAAAATTTACAAATTGCTCTAATGTAGGAAGTATAAGTGGCGGCGAGAGAGCGAACGGTATTGCCGCGATGGGTGGCAGTTTTATCGCTTGTATCAACGCGGGAACTGTCAACAGCTCTGGAGGACAGGCAAACGGAATTACCGGTGCGGCCGCGGATATAACGCAGTGCGGCAATACGGGTACTGTAAATGGCGGTATAGCGGCGGGCATAGCCCGGCACGCTATGCGTATTGAGAAATGTTACAACACCGGCAAAATCTCAGCAACAGCTGGCAACGCTGCGGCATACGGAATTGCAGGTTCGGTGCGGTGGTATATCAAAAACTCTTTTACTTACAATGTGGATACTCAAGTCCCTTTGGTAAGTAACATAAAATTCGGAACTTATGGTGACAAAAACGAAGTGACCAACAGCTACTACCTCGCCAGCAGTGCTACAGCGGTTAGCAGCGCAGGCGAATACGCTACGCTGGCTGACTTCGCCAGCGGCAAGGTCGCTTGGGGCGTGGACGGCGGCACCGCCGCGCACGCCAACTACTGGACGCAGGATACCCGGCGTGGCCAAAATCAGATGCCTGCAGGTCCGGGTAGAGCGTATCCCAAGCCCATCGAAGACCCGAACACGGAGTTCAGCGTCTACCGCGCACTGGTGCAGTACGGCACTGGCGGCACGGTCAGCCTAGAAGCCAATAGCCACAGTAGCGAGAATCAGGAAAATGCCGTGTACGGGCCCAAGGGTATGAGTGTGACCGTTACGGCTACGCCCATGGATAACACCTACGCCTTGAAGTCCATGACCGTTCAGCTCCCTGTGGGCACCGCGGCGAAGTCTATCTCCAACCCGGCCACATTTACCATGCCCAATGAGGGCAACGTCCTCGTTACGGCTACCTTCGGCTCCGCTACCCCCAGTGGCGGTGGTGGTTACTACTACGGCGGCAGCGGCGACGGTACCGGCACCGGCGATAAGGACGACGAGGGCCTGCAGGACGGCCTGAATATGGATGTGGAGTACGACATCAAGGGCCTTGTGCTGGGCGCCTACGCCGAGTGGGGCTCCAACGGCGGGAACAAGTCCTTCCAGAAGTGGCTGGAAGAAAATCCCAACGTGGTCCGCGCTCTGCTGACCAACAGTCTGGACAACATGGCCACCGCGGCCGTGGGTAAGAAGACCGATGAGGCCAAGGATCTGGCGGCTCTGCTGCTGGCCAGCCTCAACGAGCACACCGGCGTGGACGGCAAGGACGGCGACACCATTGCCAAGGCGCTGCAGAAGTACATCGACTCCGGCAGCGAGGAGGTGTTCAGCGCGTGGCTGACCGGTGGCGGCGGCATGGCCAGCGGCACCTACGAGAGTATCTACGGCCAGTACGCCAGCAGCCTTGCGGCACTGGCAGACCGTCTGTACAGCAAGTGGGAGGCCAGCGGTACGTCCATGACCTTCCCTGTGTGGCTGGATTCCCAGCAGGTGAGCATGGACAGCCTGTCCGAGAACGCGGACGAGCCGGACACCGACAACACCAACGATCCCCAGACCTCCGATGCCCCGGATGATGTGCCGGATGGACAGGATACCGAGGGTGGTGCCAGCGGCAACTCCGTGTGGGAGATCATCGGCACAGTGGTGCGTGAGAATCCCATCCTCGTCTGGAGTATCGTGGCCGTCATTGCGGCGCTGATCATCGTGGGCGCGGTACGCCGCTACCACAAGGTCAAGCGTGACGAGCATGACGAGAAATAAGTGATATAGACGGCTCTTAGGGGAGCAGTCTGCCGATTCGCGTGGGCGGAATTTCCGCCCACGCGAATACGGCTATATAAACGGAAACAGGAGGAATACCTCTGTGAGAAGAAAAACGCAAAATCTGACGGCGTTTCTGCTGACGTTGGTGCTGGTATTCAGCATGATACCCGCGGCTTACGCGGCGGGATACAGCATCACCGTCAACGCCCCAGAGGGAAATCACTTGCCCTATTGGGTATTTGAAACGGCGGGAGCAGCTAACGGAGATGTGCAGTATCTTACTGCCAAGGAAAGCCATGACCTGCCCGACGGGAAAATAGCGAGGGTCGCTTTGAAGGTGGGCAAAAACGGCAAAGATGAAGCCTCCTGCGGTATCTCCATCAACGGGCTGTACTATGTGCAGTCCGTGACGCTGGAGCATCCCGATTTCTTCACCGGCACGGTGGAGATACAGGTAGGTAAGGACGCCCAGTGGACTGAGGACACTTGGGGGGATGTCACACCGCTGGAGGAGTCCAGCACCATTGGCTGCGTGCAGTTCAAAAACGGCACGTTCACCGCCGATGTGAATATCACCATTACGCCCATGACGGCGCAGCAGGCGGAAGCGGCACAAAAGCAAAATCAGCGGCAGGTCGTGCCCCAGGGCAAGTACACGGTGGCGCAGATCTCCGAGGCCATTCAGGGCATTCTGGCGCAGAAGCGCTCTGCGCTGGGCTTGGAAGATGGCGACTACGAATGCGTATGTCAGGGCAGTCTGTGTATTGGGTATGTATTCGGCACAGCCACAATGCATCAGCCTGTCCCATCACCCAAATCCCCGAAACTCAGGTTCAACAAGCATTCCTCCGGCTGTATTACAATCTCAAGCACCAGGGCAGCCACATCCTGTCCGACTTCATCGCCAACCTCCAGTCTATCCGTGAACGGAAATTTCTCTGGAGTGTAGATGTCATTGAACTGAACAAACAAATAGCGGAACTTACCAGTCAGAATCAACTGCTGACCACTCTGAAGGAAAGCGGCTGCGTTGATCCTGACATTTTTATATCCAAGAGCAATGCGCTGACCGAACAGCTCCGCGCCGCCAAGCAAGCCAAAAGCAGGATCCTTAACCAGGACGGTGATGACACCATCCCCTGCACCCAGGAGCTCATCACCATCCTCAAAAGAGGGCCTGAAACGCTGCACGACTTTGACGGGGAGCTGTTCGGTCAGCTTATTGACAAGGTCATCATCGAAAGCAACACCAGCCTGCGGTTCCGTCTGAAAAATGGGCTGGAGCTGCGGGAGGGTATAGAAAGGACGGTGCGGTAATGGGCAACAGGAAGCTGCCCTTCGGCTACAAGATGGTCATGGGCGAGATAGTCGTTCATCCGCAGGAGGCACAGGCGGTGCAGGGCATCTATGCCCGCTATCTGGCCGGGGCATCCTTCAACGACATCACCGACCATCTGAAAGAAAAAGGCCCGCCCTACGACGCGGACAAGCCCTGGAACAAGAATATGGTGGCCCGCATTCTGGAGGACAACCGCTACGCCGGTACAGAACGCTTTCCGGCAATCCTTTCTGCGGAGCAGCTACAAGAGGCCGCCCAGCGCCGGTCAGAGCGTAAGCCTGCGGTGCAGATAACCGAAGCGCAGAAGACGCTGCGCCGCCTGTGCAACGGCAGGCCCAGCACGGCGGTGGAGTCACAGGTACTGTCTCTGCTGAACGGCCTTACGGCAGCGCCGGAGCAAATCAAGCCGCAGCCGCAGACAGTCAACCGTGGTGAGCTGGCCGAAATGGAGCGGCGATTTTCCGCAGCACTCACCACCAGCCCGGTGGATGAGAACAACGCTAAAGAGCTCGCCCTGCGGCTGGCAGGAATGCAATATAGCGCCATCGGCGGCAGTGAGTACGAAAGCCAGCGCCTGCGGCATCTGTTCACCGGTGCCGCACCGATGGCGGAGATCAATGTTGAATTACTGAAAAACACAGTGGCCCAGGTTTATGTCAAAAAGGGGCACGCCAGCCTGTTACTGAAAAACGGCCAGATCATCGAGAGGGGAGCATAACCGTGGGAGAGAACAAGCCGAAGGTGATCGTGATACCTGCCGCGCCAAAGAACACAGGAGCTGTCGAGCAGCGGCAGCTTCGGGTGGCGGCCTACTGCCGGGTATCCACCAAAGAGGAGGATCAGCTCAACAGCTACGAGGCACAGAAAAGCTATTACACCGATAAGATCATGGAGAACAAGTCGTGGACGATGGCCGACATTTTCGCGGATGAGGGCATCACCGGCACTTCGGCCAAGAAACGGGCGGACTTCATGCGGATGATGAAATGGTGTAAGCAGGGCAAGATCGACCTGATCCTCACCAAGTCCGTCTCACGCTTCGCCCGTAACACAGTGGACTGCTTGAACTACGTCCGAATGCTGAAGGCGCAGGGTATCGCGGTCTACTTTGAAAAAGAAAACATCAACTCCATGGATGAGTCCACAGAGCTGATGCTGACCATGATGGGAGCCTTCGCCCAAGCAGAGAGCGAATCCATCTCCGGCAATATCCAGGCGGGCAAGCGCTACGCCATGCAGCGCGGTGAGGCTACCATTAACTACCACAACCTGTACGCCTATGAGAAAGGACCGGATGATAAGCCACGGGCCATTCCAGAACAGGCCGAAGTGGTAAAAGAAATATATGCCCACTACCTCCGAGGAGACAGTCTCCCTATGATTTGCAGATACTTGGAGGCACAGCATATTCCCAACATCCGTGGCGGAACGACATGGGGACGTTCAGCAGTGCGCGGCATCCTCTCCAATGAAAAATATGTAGGTGATGTCCTGATGCAAAAGACATTCCGTCAGGACTGCATCAGCCACAAGGCCATCCGAAACACAGGACAGCGCCCTATGTATCTGGTACAAAATAATCATGAAGCGATCATAGACCGCAAGACATACGACGCAGTGCAGACAGAGTTAGCGCGGCGCAACGCACTGAAGGGCAATACACAGAAAAGCACTCCCAGCGGCAGAAGCTGCTACACGCCAAAATATGCCCTGTCAGATCGGGTCATCTGCGGTGAATGCGGCACACTGTACCGCCGCTGCACCTGGGTCAACAGGGGAAAGAAGCATATCGTCTGGCGCTGCATCAGCCGCTTCGACTACGGCAAGAAATACTGCCATGATTCGCCCGCCGTGGATGAGCAGCAGCTCCAGCAGGCCATCCTGCGGGTTATCAACGGCGCAATGTCTGAGAAACCCGCACTGGTGCGGCAGGTCACGGAAAATCTACAGGTGGTGATACGCCCCAGCCGAAGTGAAGAACTTACCGTCGCGGAGATCGACAGAGAATTAGAAACTCTGGCACGGGAGTTCGATACCGCCTTCGTAGCTGCGGCCTCCGGCAATAGCGCCGACTACAGTGAACATTTCAAGACGATCCTTACCCAGCAGGCAGAACTGAAAGCCAAACGCGCCGAGTTGAAGCAACAGCAGGCGGAAGATGCAGAGCTGACCAGCCACATGAAACTGGCCGCAGACACTCTGAAACAGGCCGATACTGCCATTATGAAGTGGGACGAATACCAAATTCGTGCGTTGGTCGAGTCGGTCAGGATATTGTCTAAAGATGAAATACTGGTGCGGCTGAAAAGCGGGATTGAAAAAATCGAAAGATTACAGAAGTAGATTGAATACAAAGTAACTCCGCTTCTCGAACACTTTATCGAGAAACGGAGCCTTTCTTATATATTTTCTCTCGACGGACAGGGGTTCATTTGCTATACTTAAAGCGAAGATAATAATTGGGAGACACCGTGATATGAAGAAAATCCTATTCGTTTGCCACGGCAATATCTGCCGCAGCCCGATGGCTGAGTTCGTGATGAAGGACTTAGTAGAAAAAGCGGGGCTGGCGGCCCAATTTCATGTAGAGTCCGCTGCAACCAGCCGCGAGGAGATCGGTAACCCCATCTATCCTCCGGCGCGGCGCAAGCTGGCCGAACACGGGATCACCTGCGGCGGTCACGCGGCGCGGCAGCTCACAAAAAGCGATTACAAGGAATTTGACCTGCTAATCGGCATGGACAGCGCCAACCTGCGGAATATGCACCGTATCTGCGGCGGTGACCCGGATGGCAAGATACATCTGTTACTGGATTACACTGACCATCCCAGCGATGTAGCCGACCCGTGGTACACCGACGATTTTGAGGCCACATGGAGGGACGTGCTTGCGGGATGTCAGGGATTGCTGAAAGAGTTATCACAGAAACGAGGTGAACAGGATGGCACAAAATGATAAAATCCAACTATTTGAGGACAAACGCATTCGTACTGCGTGGGACGAGGAAAAAGAAGAATGGTACTTTTCCATCGTCGACGTCTGCGAGGTGTTGAGCGGCACAGATAATCCTCGCCGTTATTGGAGCGACCTCAAGAGGAAACTTAAATCTGAGGGCGCAGTCGAACTGTACGAAAAAATCGTACAGTTGAAAATGACTGCTCCCGATGGCAAAAAGCGCCTGACCGACGTAGCCGACACCGAGCAGATTCTCCGAATCGTCCAGTCTATTCCCTCGCCCAAAGCGGAGCCGTTTAAGCTGTGGCTGGCGCAGGTAGGCAGAGAACGCATTGAGGAAACCATCGACCCGGAGTTGACCATTGAACGGGCGCTGGAGACCTATCTCAAAAAAGGCTATACCCGCGAGTGGATCAACCAGCGGCTACAAGCCATCCAAGTCCGAAAGGAACTGACGGATGAATGGGATGCCCACGGTGTACAGAAGGGCGTGGAGTACGCAATACTTACCGATGAGATCTCCCGTGCATGGTCAGGAATGTCTACGCGGCAATATAAAAATCTCAAGGGCTTGAAGAAAGAAAACCTCCGCGACAACATGACCACGCTGGAGTTGGTACTGAATATGCTGGCGGAGGCGACCACCACAGAAATATCCAAGCAGAAATCTCCGGGGACATTTTCGGAGAATTTGGCTGTCGCCCGTGAGGGCGGTGAAGCTGCTGGGATTGCACGGAAGGCAGTCGAGGAGCGCACGGGTGTCCCTGTTGTTACCGCCAAGAACGCTGCACAGCTCAATCAGATTGTGACAGATTTGCTGGAAGGAGCGACTACGTCACCGAAGAAACAAGACAAAAAGCGCTGATTCGCTGACAGCAAAACCTGTGGGCAGTCACAAAAAGAAACACCATCCGTCAGGATGGTGTTTTCTTTTTGGAATGTTGCGGGCAGGCTTGAACTCGCTGCCTCGACCGGCGCGAAGCGCATTAAATCAAGAGGTCCGGCAGGGCTCCTGCGAATGGCTCTGCCATTCGTGGGATGCCGGCAGCGAGTCGCGCCACGTGATGAGGACATCGCCGCCCGAACGCTGGAGTACATGACTGCGATGGAAACTGCTCTGCAGCCCGAAGCCAGCGGGCTGGAGGGCGACTATCGAATCCTTGCCGACTTCAACGGCACAGTGCTGGCGGGAACGCATAGTAAACACGGCATCCAGTTTGTTACCTGGGATCGGGACTATGATCGCACAGACGAGGCTCTCCGATGGCGAAATACCGGTGCGGCTGAAAAGTGGGATCGAAAAAGGCAGAGTTTTCGCAGAAATCCTTTTTTGGCTTCATTTGATTACTTTATTTTTCGGCAGCGGTGTGTTATACTCTAAAGATAACAATTCATGATGGGTGCACCATGTGCTTGTACTATCAAAGATAAAGTAGGGATCATATGAAACGAAATCGCAGCGGATTTACATTGATGGAAATGCTGATCGTCATTGCGCTCATTGCCGTACTGATCGCGATCGCGATTCCGGTATTTGCGTCACAGCTTGAAAAGAGCAGGGAGGCCACAGACCTTGCGAATGTACGCGCCGCGTATGCACAGGTCTCCACAGAGGCGCAGCTCGGAAATTTTGAGGCCACGGTCACGGTCGATCTGAAGCAGAAGCAGGCGGACTGGCAGTCGGTCGATCCGGTAAATATCGGCGGCATCGTCCATTACAAAAACCAAGGAAATACGGATAATTGGAAGGGTGTTGCTTCTCCCAACGGGACCTGTGTCGTCTCCTATAGTGCGGATCACGGAATTATTTTTACCTGGAATGGGAAGGCCGATTCGCCCGGGCAGAAATACCCGTTTAATACAAAGGAAACGGATTTCTTCCAGCTTTTATACGATACGGATTTTTGGAGCAAAATGCAAACGAAGTTAAACTTTGAGTTTGACTCCAGATGTCCGAATTCGGAATATGTTCCGACCATTACCGCGGCGATCAAAAAGCTGGACAACAGTCTCCTGCAGCAGCCGGACTGCACCTGGGCTTTTCTCGGCAGCGGAATAGACGGGAAAAAGGCAGACCGATATCTCTTTTGGACATCCCTGAACACGGATAAGGTCGGGGCCGGAAAGGAAATTCCCGTGATCGTCCAGACCGGGGACGGGAAGTACTATGTTTCCGAAACCACGACCGGCAAGAGGACGAAAAACGGCAGCGAATATGTCGCCGTTTCCCAATCACTTACTTCGCAAAACCAGTATAAGCAGATTCTGAAAAACGGAGAAGAGTTTTCTTCGTTAGAGGAGGCCTACGACGCCTACCTCAGCGCTTTGGGCAATTCCAAGTATGACTCGGTTCGCGGGTCTTGAGGCATTTCCACCGATATGACGCTTGTTTTTCCGCGTGTGCGCAGTCGACAAAAACGCCGCCCTTTCGGGCGGCGTTTTTGCTTGCCGCTGCTGCGGCGTACCCCTGTCGGTATCGACCCGGAGAGAATAGCTGGTTTACTGCCCGCAGCGCCTGCCGTTCCACGCCAGACCGGCGGTGCTCAGCAGGGCGGCAGCGGCATAGAGCGCCACGCCGGGGTCCGTGGTCTTGGGGCTGGCGCTGCTGCCGCCGGCAGAGGGGGAATAGTAGTAGCCGCCGGTGGCGGGGGGAGTGATTTGTCCGGTCGGCGTGATCGTTTTAACATTGGGAAGACTCAGATATCCGTCTGTGGCGGGAACCGTAGTCACTGCGTTCCCGTTCACCGTAGCGGCGATTTCTCTGGCGAAGTCATATTCTCTTTCCGGCATCAGCAAAACGGAATACACATATTTTTTCCCGCTTTCAAACGCTGTAATGGTCGGCAAGGTGCTGTATATCTCGTCGTCGGAATGCCATATAGCAACGGGCTCATCGTTTTCATTTAATTCTTGCCACCATTCGTCGTAAATTCGGTATTTGCCCTGATCGGCGGCGGCTACGGCGGCCGTAGCCTTTGGCGTATCTCCTGTTTTGTAGGAAAGGGTTGCGCCGATGATTTCAACGGTGGTGATTTCTGAATCGTCAGGATTTTCAGAGTTCTGCTTAAAGTGAGCCGTGAATATCACATTATCTCTCCGCACATTAACGCTGTTCTGTATTTGATCAGAAGAAAGAGCGGTGCCGGCCGGAATGGCAGTACCACTGCCGGCCTGGTATACGGCAGCATCGGCTGTCCAGTAGGCAAACTCGTATCCCGAATTTGGAAGTAAAGTATCGATGATGCTGCCGGCAAAGCTGAGAGTCTCTGTCTCGGATACATTCAGCTTGTAGTAGTAGGGCTTGTTAACATCATCGTCAATGCCATAATACACAAACGGAATCTGGTCGTTTTTAGTCATGGTTCCATAATCGCCGGGGTAAAATTTAACGGCATACGCTCCAGATTCCGCAAATGCTGACAGCGGCGACAGCGCCAGGACCAGCGTAAGAAGCAGCGCCGGAAAAAACCTTTTCTTTGCCATTTTGTTCCATCCTCCTGTTTCAATTTTTCACGTATTTACAAGCTTTTTACGTTTTCTATTGTACCACGGCGGCCGAGGCAGGGAAACGCGATTACCGGCTGCGGCGATTGCTGGTTTTGGAAATTTTCTTGCTTCACTTTTCTGCCATATGGGCGTATACTATACACAGCTTTCACCGCAGGAGGTGCGCCATGCGCTTTTGTGAGCAGCTGAACGAATACATTACCCGGCTGGACTGCCGGGGCAAGGAGCTGGCGGAGGCCGCCGGGCTATCCGCACCGTCCCTGAGCCGCTACCGCACCGGCGAGCGCACGCCGGGCCGCGGCAGCGCCGTGCTCACGGCGCTGAGTGATGCTTTGGCCGATATGGCCAAAGCAAAGGCGCTGCCGGATATGGACGCGGACACACTGTATAGCGCGTTCCTGCAATGCGATGAATATGCCGGCACGGACAAGAAAATGCTGCGGGAGAACTTCAATGCGCTGATCGAGGTCATGGGGCTCAGCGTGGCGAAGCTGTGCCGCTGCGCCAACTACGACCCGTCCGCCATCTTCCGCTTCCGCCGGGGCGAGCGTCAGCCGGCGGAGCCGGAGCAGTTCGCCGCCGCCGTGGCGTCCTATGTTTCCCGGGAGATGGACGGCCCCGCCCAGCGGGAGGTGGCCTCCGCGCTGCTGGGCTGTGCCGCTGAAGATCTCGGCGACCGCGCCGCCTACTGCCGGCGGGTGCAGGATTGGCTGCTGGGCAGCCATGCGCCCCGGGAGGACAGCGTCTCCCGCTTCCTGACCAAGCTGGATGAGTTCGATCTAAATGCGTACATACGCTCCGTCCATTTTGACGAGCTGAAGGTCCCTGTGGCGCCCTTCCAGCTGCCCACCAGCCGCAGTTACTCCGGTTTGCGGCAGATGATGGACAGCGAGCTGGACTTTATGAAGGCGGCGGTGCTGTCGCGCTCCACGGAGCCGGTGTTTATGTACAGCGATATGCCCATGACGGAGATGGCCCAGGACCCGGAGTTCCCCAAGAAGTGGATGTTCGGCATGGCGCTGCTGCTGAAAAAAGGTCTGCGGCTGCAGATCATCCACAACATTGACCGCAATCTGCCGGAGATGATGCTGGGATTGGAGAGCTTCATCCCCATGTATATGACCGGCCAGATCGAGCCGTATTACTTCAAAGCGCCCCAGGGCGGTGTGTTCCTGCATTTCCTGCGGGTATCCGGCACAGCCGCGCTGACCGGCGAGGCTGTGTCCGGCCACCATAGCGAGGGGCGGTATTACCTGACCAACAACCGCGCAGAGGTGGCCTATTACCGCCGTCGGGCCGACGCTCTGCTGGAGAACGCCAAGCCGCTGATGGAGATATACCGTGCCGACGTCGCTTCCCGGCTGAACGCGTTTCTGTTGGCAGACAGCCGCACCCCCGGCCGACGGCGGTGTGTCCTATCGGCGCCGCCGCTGTATACCGCGGACCCCGCGTTTTTGACGGCGGTGCTGCAAAGACACGATGTGCCTGCGCCGGATCAGGAGCGCATCCTGGCCCACGCCAAAAGCCACCGGGAGCAGGCCGAAACCATCCTGCGGGACAATGAAATGGTGTTGGCTCTGCCCCGACTGACAGAGGAAGCCTTTGAACGATACCCGATGTCCCTGCCCCTGTCAGGATCGTTCTATGAACGTGATATACCGTATACCTATCAGGAGTATCTGGAACACATCGATCAGACAGAACAGTTCGCGGCAGTGCACCCACGCTGCCGCCTGGAACTGACCGCCGACAGCACCTTCCGCAATTTGCAGATCGTCATGCACGAGGGGCGGTGGGCCATGGTGTCCAAGGAAAAATCACCCGCCATACATTTTGTCATCCGTCACGCCAAGCTTCGTAGTGCTATTGAGAGCTTTGAGCCGCCGCTGGTGGAGGAGTGACAGCCCGCGCGGTCAGTAAGCACCGGCGTGTTTGTGGTCAAAATTATGGTCAAATCCCCGTTCTGGCGCAGAAGAAAAGCCCTGTAACCGGCATGGTTACAGGGCTTTTCACTGGCGCAGTGGGAGGGATTCGAACCCTCGTGCCGCTTTTGACGACAACACGATTTCCAGTCGTGCTCGTTATGACCTCTTCGATACCACTGCATATTCGATTCGCTGACAAACAGCATGGACTATTATACCAAAAATACCAGGTTTGTCAAGATGGAATTTTCGGGGTGAGTTGTGGAATTGACAGCAAATATATAAGTTGACATAATGTGTAATTTTGAACAATGAAAATCTGCTGATTATAGGGCGGTGCATGGTTTACATAACCATACACCGCCCGGATGCGATACCGCGGTTATTGCAGCTTGGAGCAGACCTCGTCCACGGCGTCGTCAAGGGCGCAGGTCAGGCGGTGGAGGGTTTTGCCCGCCTGGGTCTTGCGGAACTTGGGCGAGGGACGAAGGGCGTTGTCCAGCAGGACGCCGACAGCCATGCCGGCGACCATTCCCTTGAGGAAAGTACACGTTTTCATCGTGTTCACCTCTTTTTCGTTGCATTTTTATCCTTTATCGGCCTGTGTACAGTATGCCCGGCAGAGGTGAAAAAATGCGAAAAAGACGGCGGTGTTTCTTGCCAAGCGGGGGCGGAATTGGTATAATACCATGAGACGATGTCAGACACTTGCGTAGATGTTGTTTATAGGTTATCTATACACTATTTATATGCCATTTGTCATTTTGCGTGCTCTTAGCGCGTGTATATGGGAGCGCAAAGGTAAAAAAGGAGAACATGATGTTTGATTTGGAATTGCAGCGGCGTATCCGCGAGAAAAAAACACCGTTGGCGCTGACGCTGGCGCCGGAGGCGGAGAAGCTGAATGGGAAGTTTGTGAAGAACTTTATCGATATGTTCGGCGACACGCCCATGGCCCAGGCGGAGGCGCTGCGGTATCACGGCACGACGCTGCTGGACGCGGTGGCGGGAAAGCTGCCCGCGGTGGTGCTGCGGGGCGGAGCGTATCTGCGTCACGGGATGATGGGGGCGGACGTGCTGGCGAACCTTGTCAGCGCGGCCCATGCCAAGGAACTGTATGTGATACTGGATATGAACACCGCGGAGCCGGAGTGCTGGGCCGGGTACGGGGCGGACGCCGTGACGGTGTGCCCCTACGGCGGAAGCGGGTGCCTGGAGGCTGGGGAGATGCTGCCCATCGCGGCGGTACGGACTGGCGGACAGGTGCAGAGTCTGGTGGCCGGCGACCGGGCGCTGTGGCTGTCCGTGGCGGAGCAGATGGCACGCCGGGGTGCAGCACTGGCTGTGTCCACGGGGTACAGTCTGGATGTGAGGGACGTGCGGAGAGTATGTCCGGGGGCGTTTTTGCTGCTGGAGGACTGCGACGGGGAGAATGCGCTGCCGGCCTTTGACGATATGGGTCACGGGGCGCTGGCGACGGACAGCGCCTTGCAGTACGCGGCGGAGCCGGCGGCGGCGGTCGAGGAGGCGGTCCGCGCGTGGAAGCAGTGGGTGACGGTGGTATGACGCGGCTGTATCTGATCCGCCACGCGGAGGCGGAGGGAAACCTGTACCGCGTTGCACACGGCCACTGCAACGGGCTGATCACCAACTACCGGGGGTATCAGCAGATCGACGCTCTGCGGGAGAGGTTCCGGAAGGTGGATATCGACGCGGTGTACAGCAGCGACCTGTACCGGACGCAGATCACCGCACGGGCCATCTGGCTGCCCAAGGCGCTGCCGCTGCATCTGGAGCCGGCGTTCCGGGAGATCTGCATGGGGGAGTGGGAGGACCACACCTGGCATGAGCTGAACGTGAGATACCCGGAGGAGATGTACAACTTCAACCGGCGGGCCGACCTGTGGCGTGTGCCGGGGGCCGAGACGGCGCAGCAGGTGGTGGACCGGTTTATCCCGGCGCTGGAGCGCGTGGCCCGGGCCCATGAGGGCGGCACCGCAGCGGTATTTTCCCATGGGATGGCGCTGCGGACCGTGCTGGGCGTTTTGCAGGGGCAGACGCTGGCGGAGGTGGGGCAGACGCCCCACGGGGACAACACCGCCGTGTCGCTGCTGGAATGGGAGAACGGGACGTTCCGGGTGGTATACCGGGACGACAACAGCCATCTGACGGAACGGGGACTGTCCACCTTTGCCAGGCAGAGCTGGTGGAAGGAGAAGAACATGGTGGAGTCCGGCGAGGGCTACGGCCCGCTGCCGGAGGAGAAGCGGGCGGCGCTGGGTATGCCCGCCGGGGGCGAGGCTACCGGCGTGTGGTACGGCGAGGCGCTGATCGGAGCCTTCAGCCTGTCCGACGAGGGGGACGCCCTGCGGCTGAGCTGGTACGGCCTGACTCCGCAATGGCGAGGGAAGGGCCTGGGTATCCCACCCATGGGGCAGGCTGTTGACGCCTGCCTGCGGCGGGGGAGGGATATCCTGCGGGTGGACTGCCCGGACAAGGGGCTGCGGCTGTTCTTCGCGCGGCTGGGCTTTGTGCCCACGGCGGGGGATACCATGGAGAAAGATGTGCGGCGTATTATGCCGCCGGTACCGGCGGCGTGGCAGTAACGGCGGGGGATTTTGCGTCAATACTTCGCGGCGGGGGAGGGTTTCGCCGCCCCCTGGCGCGAGCAGCTTTCTTTCATCGTTGAAAGAAAGCTACAAAAGAAAGCCGCTTGAAACTACGTTTCAAGACTTCCTTGGCGCGGGGACAAGCAGGTGTTGCGCCTGCGGGCGCAAGCTGGGGCGTTTCGTGCCCCCGGCACGAGTACCTTTCTTTTTTTGTAAAAAGAAAGGTACCAAAGAAAACCACT
>OMBO01000654.1_pt1 | contig 19574 bp, 14 predicted proteins | sample 1644901 | NCBI WGS metagenome assembly OMBO01 (sample SAMEA103958144, study PRJEB25191) | human gut metagenome | reverse complement strand
TTCATTATACATCAACAGTGATAAATTATCAACCTTTTTAAAAAGATATTAGTATTAGCAGGTCTTCACTTTCTCTATATTTCTCCAATCTGCAACGAAAACCCATGCTTTTCCTGCTTAAATGCATGGGTTCTTTGACAGTCTGGCAGCCCCGGCTCGGTATCCCGAGCCGGGGCTGTTTTACGATTGAAAGCTTTTATCCGGGAAGATCCCAGCTTACGGCCACCACGGGTCACTGCCGGAATCGCCGTCACCCGGATCGATGGGGTCGGTCGGCTCGTCGGGGTCAAACCACGGGTCCTCCGGCTCTTCCGGCTCGACATACTCGGTGATCAGATATTTCCGGTCGCGGTAGTCATAGGAGCTGGTGCCGATGTTCTCAGTGCGGAGAATGTTGCCGTCCTTGTCGCAGAAATTGCGGTAGACCGCGATGTTGTAGCCGGTGTAGGCATCCGCCAGCACGGAGCCGAGAATATAAAGATTGCCGTCGCTGCCGCGTGCAAGCTTCACGGTGTTGCCGTTGGCGTCGATGCCGGTTTCATCGAGAAGCGTCAGTTCGATCTGGTCGGACTTCGGCGCGTCCGCAGAGGTCACGCCCACGTTCTTCCACGGCTTGGTGGCCAGAACGCTGTAGGTCATCTTGACATGATCGTAGTCGGTCTCTTCCTTTGTGCCGATCAGCGCGATGTGGACCTTGCCGCCCGAGACGCTGGCGTCGATGCGGATGGGATAATTGGTGCTGTTCTTGAACTTGAAGTCCTGCTGGCCCCAGTAGACCGTGGCGTCCTGACCCTGATCGACGTAGGAGACCACGAACATATGCGGCGCGCGCACGGTGACCTCAAGATTTGCATAGAGGCAGCATTCATAGATGGTGGACGAGACCTGACATACGCCGCCGCCCTCCTGAGCTTCACTCTTGCCGCCGTCAAGATAGACGGTCGCGGCCATGTAGCCCTTGGCCTTGGTGCGCTCACCGACGACGCCGTTGAAGGAGAATTCCTCGCCGGGATTCAGGATCGTGCCATCGATGGCCTTGCAGGCCAGCTCCAGATTCGTCGTTCTGGCGGGAATGTTGGTGTGCGGGCTGTCATACTTCGCCAGAATGTCGGCAAAGTAGATTTTTTTCAGCTCCTCCAGCGTGACCTCGGGAACCATTTCTTTGATCTGGATGGTGAAGCTGGTGCCCGGCTCGGCCATGGCGATCTGCTGCGTATAGTAGGGGAGATCGAAGCCGTAGCCCTTGACCTCCTCGACCAGCTCGTGCGTTTCTTCGTCGTAGTAGGCGTCCTTCATCTCCACGCAGTATTTCTCATAATACGGCGTCAGATCGATGGGATCGCACGGCGTGGTGTCGTAGTCGAACTTGAGATCGGAAAGATCGTTCGACGCAAAGCGCGCGAGCACCGCCTCATAGAGCTTGTCCGCGTCCAGCGAGATGGCCGGAGAGCCGGTCGTGACGCTGATGATGCCCGCGTCCTCGTTGACCGAGACGGACGGCTCGGAAAGCTCCTGTTTGACCTCGGCGGCGGTCTTGTCGATGACCTGCCGGATGTACTCCGTGTCCAGATTCAGCGTGGATTCGAGGTCGATGGTGTGCTCCGTCGTTTTGGCGGCGGAATAGGTGCGCAGCGCCTTGAGCGGGCCGCCGTCGCGGCCGTATTTCATGGCCTCGTCAACGGCCTCGTCCGCGTTGAGCGCGACGTTTGTGATCTCCGGGTCAAGCTCGAGCGTCCGGTCCGGAAGGACGACGCGCAGCGTATCCGAGGCGTAGGACTTGTTGACTGCGCCCTCGACCGCCGTCACGGCGGCGCTGCGCTTGAGCCCGCCGACGTTCACGCCGGCGACATAGACGTTCGGGAAAATGGTATCGCTGTTTTTGATCGAGAATCCGTAGCCGCAGACGGCGACAATGACGATTGCGGCGACGGCGCCGGCAATGATCGCAATTTTTGCGCCGGAGCTCAGCCCGCCGCTCTTTTTCGGCGCGGGACGGTCGCTCTTGGAAGCGGCGTAGCGCTCCGCCGAGGTCTGCTGCGCAGGCTCCTTCTGGCTGCGCCCGGATTCAAATCTGCCTTTCTTTTTGATGGGGACCCCTCCTATCCTGAGACCGGAGCTTGCTCCGGCCGAAGCTTCATTTTGTCAAACCCAGCGGAATGCTGGTATTATGACAACTATATTATACGGTCTGCGCGGGAAATTTGCAATGCCAATTCCTCCAAGAAGGCGTGAACATTTTCTGAAAAATTGATTAATATTTTCCCGGATGCACCGGCAGAGAAGGGCGGCGCGCATCCCGCGCGGATGCGCTCAGCCGTTTCTGGCGATGGCGTAGCGGCTCACCAGCTGCTCGGAAAGCTTCAGCGGATCCTCGCCCTTTTTCAGCCGCACGGTCAGCATCGGGCTTTTTCCGGCAGAGAAGAAGGTGCGTGACTTGAACGCAGCCTCCGCGCAGACGGCGGAGATGGCCGGGAAGTCCATGACAGCCAGCGTGAAGAGGACGGAGCCGTCCTTCTGCGTGATCTCGGTGATCCCGGCGGCTGCCGCGCGGGCGCGCAGCAGCGCGATGGCCAGCAGATTCATGACGCCCTTCGGAGGATCGCCGTAGCGGTCCACTATTTCGTCGAGCAGATCGTCGGCGTCCTCCTGCGTGCGGACGGCGGCCATGCGCCGGTAGAGATCCATGCGCTGTTCGCCGGAGGAGACGTAATTCTTGTCGATGTTCGCGGTGACGGTGAGATCGGCGGTGCATTCCGGCTCCTCGAGCGATTTTTCGCCGCGTTCCTCGAGCACGGCGTCCTCGAGCAGCTTGAGATACATGTCGTAGCCGACGGAGAGCATATGGCCGGACTGCTCCGCGCCGAGAAGGTCGCCCGCGCCGCGGATCTCAAGGTCGCGCATGGCGATCTTGAAGCCGGAGCCGAATTCCGCGTATTCGCGGATGGCGCTCAGGCGCTTTTCCGCGATCTCGGACAGCACCTTTCCCTTGCGGAAGGTGAGATAGGCGTAGGCGTGGCGGCTCGAACGGCCGACGCGCCCGCGCAGCTGGTGCAGCTGCGCCAGACCCAGCCGGTCGGCGTCCTCAATGATGAGGGTGTTGACGTTCGGAATGTCGAGGCCGGTCTCGATGATGGTCGTGCAGACCAGCACCTGAAGCTCGCCCTCGGACATGCGCTGCATGACGTCGCTGAGCGCTTCCTCGCCCATTTTTCCGTGCGCAACGCCGACTTCACCGGCGTCACCCAGCAGCGCCTTGATGCGCGCGGCGCATTTGTCGATGGTCTCCACGCGGTTGTGCAGATAGAATACCTGACCGCCGCGCTCCAGCTCCCGCCGGATGGCGTCGAGCAGGAGCGTTTCATTGTGTTCCAGCACAAAGGTCTGGACGGGGTAGCGATCCTGCGGCGGCTCCTCAATGGTGGACATGTCGCGCAGGCCGGAGAGCGCCATGTTGAGCGTGCGGGGGATGGGAGTTGCGGATAAGGTTAAGACGTCCACGCCGCGGGAAAGTTCCTTAAGGCGCTCCTTGTGCGTGACGCCGAAGCGCTGTTCCTCGTCGATGATGAGCAGGCCGAGATCCTTAAAGCGAATGTCCTTTTGCAGGAGCTTGTGCGTGCCGATGATGAGATCGATCTTGCCGGTGCGCAGATCGTAGAGCGTTTTCTTCTGCTGATTGGGCGTGCGGAAGCGCGAGAGCACGTCGATCGTCACTGGGAACGAGCCGAAGCGGCTCGTCGCCGTGACGTAGTGCTGCTGGGCCAGAACGGTGGTCGGCACCAGAATGGCGACCTGCTTGCCGTCGAGAATGCACTTCATCGCCGCGCGCAGCGCGACCTCGGTCTTGCCGAAGCCCACGTCGCCGCAGAGCAGCCGATCCATCGGCGCGGGCGATTCCATGTCGTGCTTGATCTCGTCGATGCAGCGGAGCTGATCGTCCGTCTCAGCGTATTCAAAGCTCTCCTCAAACTCCTTCTGCCACGGCGAGTCCGCCGCGAATGCGAAGCCCGGAAGGCGCTTGCGCTCGGCGTAGAGCTTGATAAGCCCGGCGGCGAGATCCTTGGCTGCTGCCTTGGCCTTGGCCTTGGCCTTCTGCCACTGGTCGCCGCCAAGCTTGTTGAGCTTCACCGGCGCGTCCTCACCGCCGCCGATGTACTTGCTGACCAGATCGAGCTGCGTCGCCGGGACATAGAGCGCGTCGCTGCCCTGATAGGCGATCTTGACGTAGTCCTTGACCGCGCCGTCCACCTTCATCTGCTCCATGCCGACATAGCGGCCGATGCCGTGGTGCTCATGGACGACGAGGTCGCCGGGGGTCAGATCGGTGAAGGAATCGAGCTTTTTGCGATTCGTGGCCTTCTTCGGACGGGCTGTTTTTTTCGGCGCGGTGCGCGTCATGAGCTGGCCCTCGGTCAAAATCGCGTATTTCAGCTCCGGGTATTCCATGCCCGCCGGGAGGCTCCCGTCTGCCAGCAGGATCTGGCCCGCCTGCGGCAGACGCGTCGCCGGGAAGGCCAGCAGCGCGTCCACGCTCTGCTCGGCCAGCATCCCCTTCAGGATCTCGCCCCGGCGCTTACCGCCGCAGAGGACGAGGCAGCCGAAGCCGTTCTTGACGTAGTGCTTCAGATCCTGCACCGCCGTCTCCAGACTTCCGCCGTAGCCGGGCAGCTGCTTGGCTGTGACGGAGAGAATGCGCTTCGGCGGCAGCTCCTCCGGAAACTGCGCCGAGAGGAAGGAATCGAAGTAGATCGCGCCGTTTTCGCGGAAGCGTCCGGCCAGCTCGTCATAGGTGCAGTAGAATTCGCACAGCTCCCCGGCCAGCGTTCCGCTTTGCAGATAGCTGTCCAGCGAGAGGCCGAAGTCCTCCATGCGGGCCTTGGACGCGCGGCGCAGATTGCCGTGGTCGCAGAAAAATACCGCCGCGTCGCGGGAAACATAGTCCGCTGCGGTCGAGAATTCGGGGTAGATGAGGGCCATATAGCGGTCGGCTGCCGTCAGCGGCACGCCGCCTTGCAGCTTGTCGATGTCGCCCTCAAGCGTGGAAATGAGCGCCGTGTTCGGCGTTTTGCGGCGCTTCTGGCGCGCAATGAGCGCGGAAAGGTCCTTGCAGAGTCCCTCCGCACCGTCGGGATGGAGGAACGGAACGGTCTCGGCGACCGGAAGAAGCACGGCCTCATCGAGATTCTCCGTCCGGCGCTGGGTGAGCGGGTCAAAAAAGCCCATCGCGTCCAGCTCGTCGCCGAAAAATTCGGCGCGGATGGGCTGGTCGTGCGCCGGAGAGAACACGTCGAGAATGCCGCCGCGCAGCGCGAACTGTCCAACGCCCTCGACCAGCGACGTGCGGCTGTAGCCCGCGCGGACGAGACGAGCCGTCAGCGAATCAAGGTCGTATTCCGCGCCGCATTTGAGCGTGACCAGCCCACCGAAAAGCGTCTGGCGGGGGACGGTCCGGAGACTTAGCGCCTCCATGGACGCGACGAGCACCTTGACCTTGCCGGTTGCAAGCCCGTAGAGCAGGCGCATCCGGCGGTGCTCCCACTCGCGCGAAACGCTCGCAGATTCGTAGAGCGTCAGCTCCCGCGCCGGGAGCAGCGGCGGCGTCGAGCCGAGGAAGGCCGCAAGCTCCGCCTGCGCGCGCTGCGCGGCCAGATCGTCCTGACAGACGATGAGCGCCGGACGCTCCGACTCCGCGATGAGCGCGGAGATAAAATGGCTGCGAATGATCTGGCTGACGCCGGAAACGGCGACGGTTTGCCGCGCTTCGAGCGCAGAAAGCAGCGCCTCATATTCCGGCAGCTTTTTCAGCATGGAAAGCAGGATGTTCACGGTTTCCCTCCTTTGAAGGTAAAAATGCGGACAGCACAACGCGGTGATGGGAGCTCCCATCACCGTGAAACATGTCATATGGTGTATGCTGCAGGGCATGTTTCGGATGCGCCGAAGGCGCGGTGTGATTCTGCGCGCCGTCACCGCCGCTCCGCGGGCCCATTCTTTTCTGTCTTGCCAGAAAAGAATGGGGAGAAAAGAGGCGCTGGGGACGCGAAATAGCGCTGTCGCGCCTGAAAAACAATTCGTTACATTCTGCGTTTTGTCGTTAAATTACCGTCGTCAAAACGCCTTTCGGGCGGCCGCCCAATCGGGTTTCCTAAGCGCACGATAGGCCGTGCGAGTCGTTTCATTCGCGCCCGTTGAATATTTGACGTATGGAAGTCGAAGAGCCGCAGCGCAACAAGCTCTGCCGTGCATATCGCGCACAAACGAACTGCCGTTCAAATCACGGCCAAAACAGACGCAGAGTATTTCGACTACCACGCCGGTCTGCCAAATCCGAATCTGTAGCGCGTTTTGCAGATCTGAATCTGTCTCGGCACAAACCAAGTCCGGGGAAAATCCAAGGAAGGGGGCCGCAGCCCCCTTCTTGGTCGTTTTAAGGGGATTGCAAAGGGGGAAATCGAAATCCCCCTTTGCCGTTTTCTTTTTACCGCCAGCGGCTTTTTCTTTGCCGCGCAAAGAAAAAGGGGCTGAAACGCTCTCACGGAAGCATTCCATTCAATGAAAAGGGCTTGCACCTTCCGTGCAAACTTTACAGCCCGTTGAAGCGGGACTCCGCCGCCTGCACGCCGTCCTCAATAAGGCACAGCGCCGCGTCCGCCGCATGCTCCAGCGCGGTATGCAGCGCTGGCTGATCGGCCTTCGGGACGGTTCCGAGCACCCAGTCCGCCAGATCGTAGTCCGGACTGGGCTTGGCGCCGACGCCGATCTTCACGCGCGGGAACTGGTCGGTCCCCAGCGCGGAAATGATCGATTTGATGCCGTTGTGTCCGCCGGCGGAGCCGCTTGGCCGGACACGGATCTTTCCGACCGGGAGGGAGATGTCGTCGAACAGGACGACGATCCGCTCCGGCGGAAGCTTATAATAGCTTGCAGCCTGCTGGACGGCCAGCCCGGAGGCATTCATGAACGTCTGCGGCCGGACGAGCAGGAGCTTCTGCCCGTGCCAGACGGCGCTTGCGCACAGCGCCTGATGGCGCTGCTTTTCCTTGTCCGCACCGAGCTGCTTTTCCAGCAGATCGAGGGCCAGAAAGCCCATATTATGCCGCGTGCGCGCATACTGCGCGCCGGGATTTCCCAGCCCGACCAGCATCCAGTCGCAGGCGGGCTTCTTGAAAAGCGGCATGACTCAGAACAGGACGGACATCGAGTTCTCCTCATAAATACGCTGGATCGCGTCGGCAAAGACCGGAGAAACGTCGATGTAGTTGATCTTGTCGCAGGCGCCCTCAAGCGCCGGGATGGTGTTGAGCAGGGTCAGCTCCTTGATGCAGCTGTTGGCGATGCGCTCATTGGCCGGGCCGGACAGAACGCCGTGCGTTGCGCAGGCGTAGACCTCGGTCGCGCCGCCGATCTCGGAGATCGCCCTGGCTGCGTTGCACAGAGAGCCGGCCGTATCGACCATATCGTCGAACAGCAGGCAGCGCTTGCCCTTGACGTCGCCGATGATGTTCATGACCTCGCACTGGTTGGCCTTTTCGCGGCGCTTGTCTACGATGGCAAGCCCCATACCCATCTTGTTGGCGAAGGTACGGCTGCGGGCTACGGAGCCGACGTCCGGAGAGACGACGACCATATCCTCATGATCGGGGAACTTATCCATATAATACTTGACGAAGATCGGATTTCCGAGCAGATTGTCCACGGGAATGTCAAAGAAGCCCTGGATCTGGGAGGCGTGCAGATCCATCGTCAGAACGCGGTCCGCACCGGCGGCTTCGATCATGTTCGCCACGAGCTTCGCGGAGATGGGGTCGCGGCCCTTGGCCTTACGGTCCTGACGGGCGTAGCCGAAATAGGGAATCACGGCGGTGATACGGCCGGCGGACGCGCGCTTGCAGGCGTCGATCATGATGAGCAGCTCCATCAGATTGTTGTTGACGGGCTTGCAGGTGGACTGCACCAGGAACACGTCGCTGCCGCGGACGGTCTCATTGATCGTGACGGAGACCTCGCCGTCGGCAAAGGTCGTTACCGTGCAGTCGCCCAGCGGCAGCCACAGCTTGCGGCAGACGCCCTCGGCGAAGGGACGGTTTGCGTTGGCGCAGAAAACCTTGACATTCTTACCATGTGAAATCATATGAAATTACCTCTCTGTCCTTCCTCAGTCCATATAACTCATACATTATATATCCACGCCCGGCGGGCGTATGATAACGCGGGAATACTCACTTGCTTTCCTTGAGCTTGTGCTTTGCGGCCCAGTCCTTCTTGTTGGTCTGGCGCGCACGCGCGATGGCGAGGGCCATGGCCGGGATATCATCGGTGATGGTGGAGCCTGCGGCGGTGTAAGCGCCCTCGCCCACCGTGACCGGCGCGACCAGATTGGTGTTGCAGCCGATGAAGGCGTTGTCGCCGATGGTCGTGCGGTATTTTTTCGCGCGGTCATAGTTGACCGTGACGGTGCCGCAGCCGAAGTTGACGTTTTTGCCTACGTCGCTGTCGCCGACGTAGGTCAGATGCGAGATCTTGGTGCCGTCGTCCACGACGGAGTTCTTGATCTCTACGAAGTCGCCGACCTTGACGTGGTTTCCGACGCTGCTTCCGGGACGGATGTAGGCGAACGGGCCGACGTGGGTGTCGAAGCCGACGGTGGAATTATAGATCTGCGAAGCGTTGACAACAGTATTATCTCCGATCTTCGCGTTTTCAAGATAGGCGTTCGGGCCGATGGTGCAGTTTTTGCCGATGGAGGTATTGCCGCGTAGGATCGTTCCGGGCAGGATCGCCGTTCCGGGGCCGACGGCGGCGGTCGGGTCGATGTAGGTCGAGGCGTAGTCCCAGATCTCCACGCCCTGCTTGGACAGGCGATAGAGCACGGAGCGGCTCAGGACCGGCTGCCACTCGGTCATTTCCTGCATACTGGCCACGGAGTAGACGCCGTCGCGGTCGGTGTACGGCACGCCGTGATCCTTCAGGAAGTCCGTGAAAATGAACTTTTCGTCCAGCGCCTCCATCAGCGTCTGGCGATTCACGGAGGTCACCGGGCTGACGACCGGCGCGTCCTCGAATTCCTCCTCGTCGGCTGCAAAGGGCAGGATCACCGCCGGGCCGGTCACAACAATGATATCCTCCTCGGATTCATCCGCAGTGGAAAGAAAAACGTGAAGCTGATCGGAGGTCGTCTCGGCGGATGGACACCAGAATTCGACATCCTCCGGGAAGCAGGCGCGCACTTCGCGGCGGTAGCGCTCGTGGCAGACCAAAAAGAAACGCCCAACGCCGCCAGCCAGCAGTGCGTCTGCAAGCCATCCGAGAAGGGGCGAGCCCATGATGTTTTGCAGCATCGTCGGGCGAAGATATCCTGTTTTTGCAGTATCATCCGGAATAAACACGACGGCGGACAGTCCAGCCAAATCGACCACAACCTCTCTACAGCTCATAATCGATTTTATTATAGCAGACTGCGCCGGATTTGTATAGGAATTTACAGAAAAAAATCCGCAAATTGCAAGTGCAATTTGCGGTTTTTAAAACGCCATCTGCTGCTGAAGATACACGATTTTCTGCTGCATCCGGCGCTCACTCTCCCGGCGGGACATTTTTTCCAACTCTGCCGCGCCGAACTGCTCCCTGCTGATCCGCATCCGGGATTTTGGCGCAGGCTGGATGCCCTCCGGTGATTTTCCCGCGCGGCGGATGCGCTTTGTGATGTTGTGGACGCGCTCAAAGCCGAGCAGCTCCGGATCGTAGCCCAGCTTCCGCAGCGCCATGTTCCCGGTGCATCCCTCCACACTCAGCCGCCAGAAGGCTTCCTTGAACGCCAGCGTGAACGAAATCTGATTTTCCGTGACTTTCTCCGTGTACGGATTTGCACGCAGAAGCTCCTGCTCCGCCGCGCTGAATTTCTTCCTTGTTCCCATAGCCGTCTCCTTCTTCCTGCCGTCAGTATACCATAGTTCATGCCGCTATGGGTCATTTCCTTGTCCACTTCCTGGGGTACAGTTTAGATCCGTACCCACTCGTTTTTCTTATACCATTCAAAGGCAAGCGCTACTTGTCCAGCAAACGGGGCGCAGTTCACACCAATGGCCTTTTGCACGGATATGGCAATGAATATCCGCAAAAGCCATTTAGCTTCCCTTTCTCCAGACCATTTTGTTTACGACGCCGGTATAGCTCTGAATGAGCCTCGCAGCCTTCATCGACACATTTTCGCCGGTGTAATCCGCGACCGGCGTGCCGAAACAGCCCTCCTGCTGCATCTGCACCGCCATTTCCACGCCTTGCAGCAGCGACTCCGCATCGATCCCGGCCAGCACGAAGCAGCCCGCGTCCAGCGCCTCGGGGCGCTCGGTGGAGGTGCGGATGCTGATTGCCGGGAACGGCTTTCCAATGGACAGAAAGAAGCTGCTCTCCTCCGGCAGCGTTCCGCTGTCGGAGACGACCGCGAAGGCGTTCATTTGCAGGCAGTTATAATCGTGGAAGCCCAGCGGCTCATGCGCGATCACCCGGCTGTCCAGCCGGAATCCTGTCGCCTCGAGCCGCTTCCGGCTCCTCGGATGGCAGGAATAGAGAATCGGCATGTCGTACCTCTCCGCCATCGCGTTGACCGCCGTAAACAGCTGGAGAAAGTTGCAGTCGGTATCGATATTCTCCTCCCGATGCGCGGAGAGCAAAATGTACTGTCCCTTCGTCAGTTCCAGCCGCTTATGAACGTCGCTTGCCTCGATCTTGTCCAGATTCGCGTGCAGCACCTCCGCCATGGGGCTTCCGGTCACAAAGATGCGCTCCTTCGGCAGGCCGCACTCCATCAGATACCGCCGCGCATGCTCTGAATAGCAGAGATTGACGTCGCTGATGATATCCACGATGCGGCGGTTCGTCTCCTCCGGCAGGCACTCATCCTTGCATCGGTTGCCCGCCTCCATATGGAAGATTGGGATGTGCAGCCGTTTCGCGCCGATCACGGAAAGGCAGGAATTCGTATCGCCCAGAACCAGCACCGCGTCCGGCTTCTCCTGCGCCATCAGCTTGTAGGACCGCTCGATGATGTTCCCGATCGTCGCGCCGAGATCGTCGCCGACGGCGTTCAGATAAAAGTCCGGCGCACGGAGGCCGAGATCGTCAAAAAACACCTGATTGAGCGTATAGTCATAATTCTGACCGGTGTGGACCAATATCTGGTCAAAGTAACGGTCGCAGCATTTTATGGTGGCGGACAGCCGGATGATCTCCGGCCGCGTGCCGATGATCGTCATGAGCTTCAGCTTTCCCATGGTCACACCTCCTCGAAGTAGGTATCCGGGCGGCTTGGGTCAAAAAGCTCGTTGGCCCACATGACCGTCACTAAGCTTTCCGTCTCGCTCAGATTGATGATGTTGTGCGTATAGCCCGGCAGCATATGAACGGCCTGAATCTGGTCGCCGCTGACCTCGAATTCGATTTTTTCATCCGAGCCGATCCTTCGCTCCTGGATCAGTCCGTGCCCGGCGACCACCATAAAGAACTCCCACTTGCTGTTGTGCCAGTGCTGCCCCTTGGTGATACCGGGCTTTGAAATATTCACAGAGACCTGACCACAGGAGGCTGTTTTCAGCAGTTCTGTGAAGCTGCCGCGCTCGTCCACATTCATCTTCAGCGGGAACGCAATTTTCTCCGGCGGCAGATAGGAAAGATAGGTGCTGTAGAGCTTCTTCTCAAAGCTGCCCTCCGGAATTTCCGGAAGCAGGAGCGTCCGCGGCTGATCGTGGAAGCTGTGCAGCAGCCGGACGATCTCGCCCAGCGTCACGCGATGGCTGACCGGAACGCGGCAATAGGCCCCCTCCGACCGATGGGGGCGGCCCTCCATGGCATCCAAAATTTCATCGATCAGGTCGTCGATGTAGACCAACTCCAGCTCCACTGCCGGGTCGGAGGCGGTAATGGGCAGCTCACGGGAAATATTGTGGCAGAACGTCGCCACCACAGAGTTGTAGTTGGGCCTGCACCACTTGCCAAACAGGTTCGGCAGGCGGTAGATCATCCCGGCTGCACCTGTTTCCTCGCCGTAAGCGAGAAGCAGCTCCTCCGCCGCTTTCTTGGACTGTCCGTAGGGGCTTCCTGCAAAACGTCCGGTCAGGCTGGCCTGAATGGAGGACGCCAGCAGCACCGGGCAGCGGTTCCCGCTTTTCCGGAGCGTTTCCAGCAGCGTCCGCGTGAAGTCCGTATTCCCGGCTGCAAATTCTTCCGGGTCTTTGGGCCGGTTCACGCCCGCCAGATGCACCACAAGATCCGCTTTTTTGCAGCAGTCCGCAAGCGCCTCCGGCGACATTTCCCGCGTGCAGCGGTAAATTTCACCGATCTGCAGCGACGGTCTCGTTCTGTCCCGGCCGTCGCGGAGCGTTTCCAGCCGCGCAGTCAGATTCTTCCCGACGAAGCCGTTCGCGCCCGTCACCAGTATGTTCATCAGCAGCTCCCTCCGAACAGCTTCAGCTTCCGCAGCAGCGCCTTCATTTCCTCCACGTCCAGTCGGTGCGTGTTGTGGGAATTATACTGCTCCGCGCCGTTGAACGCGGGATTGCCCTTGCTGAAATAGTTGTCGTAATTCAGGTCGCGATTGTCCGCCCGGATCCGGAAAAAGCCCGGCAGATCCTCCGCACGGAGCATCTCCTCCGCTGTCACGAGCACCTCAAAGAGCTTCTCGCCGTGGCGTGTGCCGATGTTCTGAATTTCGTTTCCGGCCTGCTTCAGCTCCAGCACCGCCCGCGCCAGCGTCTCGATGGTCGCGGCGGGCGCCTTCTGCACGAACAGGTCACCCTGCTCGCCGTGCTCGAATGCGTAGAGGACGAGGTCTACCGCGTCCTCCAGCGTCATCATGAAGCGGGTCATGGCCGGGTTGGTGACGGTCAGCGGCTTTCCCTCCTCGATCTGCTGGCAAAACAGCGGGATGACCGAGCCGCGCGAGGCCATGACATTGCCGTAGCGCGTCAGGCAGAGCACCGGGTCGCCGGGCAGCATCTGCCGGGAACGCGCGATCACGTTCTTCTCCATCACGGCCTTGGTCATACCCATAGCGTTGATCGGATACGCCGCCTTGTCGGTCGAAAGGAAGATCGCCTTTTTCACGCCGCTTGCCACGCAGGCGTCGATCACATTGTTCGAGCCGATAATGTTGGTCTTGACGGCCTCCATCGGGTAGAACTCGCAGGAAGGCACCTGCTTGAGGGCCGCGGCATGGAACACATAGTCCACGCCCCGGAAGGCCGGCGCGATAGAGCAGTAGTCGCGGACATCGCCGATGTAAAATTTGATTTTCCCGGCGTACTCCGGGCACTCCGTCTGATAAGCGTGCCGCATGTCGTCCTGCTTCTTCTCGTCGCGGGATAATATGCGGATCTCCGCAATATCGGTGCTCAAAAACCGGCGCAGCACCGCGTTGCCAAATGACCCCGTCCCGCCGGTTATCAGGAGGATCTTATCTTTGAACATTTTCTGCCTCCATAGCATTGAAGTTTCTCTGTAATTGCATGTGCTGCGCAACACAGTACGGCAGCATGACCAGAATATTGGACAGCATGACCAGTATCCAGCTTTCAGAATATCGATATACGACGATCAAAAACAAATATTTGAGTACAACGCCGCCTGCATAGAAGCCAAGCTGTAATTTCAGCCGTCCGAGGCCGCAAACAAATGTGGACAGCACATTCTGCAATGTAAACAGCGTGCCCCACAACGCAAAAATCAGCGCGTAGTCGTAGCGGACAGCGATCGTTTTGGACCCAAGCCACAGGTTGACGACAGGCTGTAAAATACACACCAGCAGCAATTGTCCGCTGAGGATGACCGGCATACACAGCAGGCATTTCCGATAAAGCTGGCGGAGCCATGCATATGACTTTTCCAGAAAGGCCTTTGTGACCGCCGACCATACAGGTGCCAATGCGACCTGCGCCAGCGTTCCCGCCAGGGAAAAAAGTTTGAAGTAAATATTGTATTCCGTTGTGTTCGCAGGATCGGTGAAGTATGTAATACAGAAATCGTTGGTGTTGACCAGCAGCATATACAGGAGCTGACATACAAAGAAAATCCCTCCAACACCGGCGATCTCGCGCACAGCCCCCCACCGAAAGCAGCTGACTCGCGGGCGTACCTCACGCAGTTTTGTTGCAAAAACCGCCACGGTCGCCGCAAGATACGGCAGGCACGCAAGAAATACATACGCCTGTGAAAGCATCAGCAGGTTGGCCTCGGCATCCTTAGATGGCGCAAGCAGCACAAAAGCCAACCGCAGAATACTTCCGCTTAGACTCAGCAAATGATTTAGTGCAGACTTTTGAAGTGCATAGATCACAGAGCTGATGAGCTTTAGAAAAAAATGGATCGTTACGCCTACAAAAACGTTTCGTACAGACAGTGCCAATACTGCCGGTGATACGACCTCTTCCTGAATATTCAGAAGAACATTCCATTTCAGCAGCGGCGCCGCGATCAAACCGACAGTCATCAGCAATACGCTCACCAGCCCTATCAGAAGATAGGCTGTCGAGATCTGCTGTTGTGCGCGTTCCGTGCGTCCATTTGTAAAGCTGTCAACAAGGCTGTTGCGTAGACCGTTTCCAATACCCAAGTCAAAAAAATCGATCCATGTAACGACGCCAAGTATGGTATACCACACGCCTAGTACGGACTGATCGTTGAAATACCGCAGAAATGCAGGCATGGAAAAGACTGAGATCAAAACGCCCGCACCCTTGATAAGGAAGGCCGCAGCCGAATTTCTCAGAATGATCCTTGTATTTCCTGATAAGCGGCAAAGCGTCTGCCGAAATTTCGTCCACGCCTTCATACGCCGCTCACCTGCCTGTTATCAGTTTTATCAACCAGCAGCTTCTCAAAGGCAGCCGGTGTGTTTTCCCGAAAGACAGCCTCCATCACTTTCGGCTCCACATGTTTTCCCAAATATCGATCAAAAAAGCGTTCGATTTTCTCCGCCTGTGCGTCCAGATCTTCTTCACATTCATCCAGTGTGACCGTGAGCGGATATTTCTCCAAATATGGCAAACTGACATCCTGCATCGACCAGTATGTTGCGATAACAGGCTTTCCAAGCGCCATATATTCAAAGATTTTTCCGGAGGGAAGCGTCACATTTTTGGCTCCAATACTCAGCAGAACATCCGCCTCATCCAGTAATTCCAGTACACGCTCATGCCCGATCAGCCCCAACTCCGTCAGCTCCAAGGCGCTTCCGGCGGTAGCCAGCGCACACCTGCACTGATTCATACCCGCGATCGTCAGCTTCACACGATAGCGTTTCAGCCGGCTCAGGACATTTATCACATGATAGGGAGTCCGGATACTTTCCGCCATGGTTCCAGCAAAGACGATGTGAACACAGCCATCTATACGCGCACACTTCTCCTGAGCAGCACGCGGCATAAAAAGCGGAACATCCCCATAAGCGGCCCGCTTCATCCATGCTTCCTGTGCTGTATAATGCGCATGATGTTCGCGGCTGGCTTTCATAAGGATCACATAGTCCATGCCGCAGAACAAATACCGTTCCCATGCGATCCTCCGCCATCTGGCATAGGCAGCAGGAATGTGCCTCGGCAAATTGCCTCCAGACAAAGTATCCAGCTGATACGCACAGACAAATAAATGCGGAAACAGCTTTTTCAGCCGGTTTCCAGCGATCAACGTTTCTGATGGAAGGTGTATGCAGATCAGTGTGTCAATTTTCTGTTTTTTGACGACAGCGCTGGCGATCTCCGTCATCTCGTCCGCTCTTTTTTTCTCCGAAGCCGCTGGAATACAGGAAAACGGATCCAGCCATCGCAAATAGATCTGCACTTTCTCTTTCCAAGTCTTATGTACCGGTATATCCGGCATTGTCCACGTCCGGAGAATGTGCACTCCGTTCTGTATTTCTTCTTCCGGCGCATCAGCCGGACGGTAACAGCCGACAAAGACCTCATAGCCCTTATCGACCAGATATTCTGCAACGTTCCGGCAGCATACGCCGTTGGCGCTGTTGCCTTCCCGATAATAGTCTAATAAAAAAAGGATTCTTTTCACCAATGGCTCCTTCTGTGTCTTCAGTTTCCAAAGGAATATGGGACGATATGCTGCCAGTTGTTCAAAATCAGGAATGCATGATACGCAAGGCACAGCAGCAGCGTGATATATTGAAGGAATACCCGTGTCTTCGGCATTTTACTTTTTCCGGCATAGAGCACCTCTGCAAGCCCGACACTCATAAAAGGCAAAAACGCGACCAGCAGCCGGACCGCAATACTAGAGGTAACAAAGATCACTGACACCGCTGCTGTCAGAATGACATAACCAAGATTTTGATTCTGCTTCGGTGTTTTTTCTTCCAGGCCGCTGTACACATATGCAGCGATAGCCGCGATCAGCAGATACATCCCAGCAGTCTTGATCCCACCGGCAAATGCGCCGATCCAGTTCGTATTCATCCCGGATACATAACTGGTATAGTCGTTAAACAGCTTTGAGAAGAAAGCCGCCAATGGATGTGCAAGAGCGCTCACAAGGATCGTTCCGCAAAACGTAAGCGCTGCTGTAAGGCCGTTCCAATGTAGCAACGGCAGGAAGTATAAGAGCAAATAGATAACTGCCGTTTTGTGAAACATACACGCTGCTGCGATCACGCAGCAATACGGCAGGAATTTTCTTTTTTTGACAAATGGGAAAGCGAGCAATACAATTGAGACCGCCAGATAATACCGAATCAGGTCAAACGAGGTATACAGATATGGAAACGACAGCAGAATAACAACGGCAGAGAAAATGTGCTCCGTGTTTCTGTAAAGGAAGCTGCATACGGAAAACGCCACAAATCCGCTGCTGATCCAGAACATCGTGCGGGCAGTTCCCCCGCAAACTGCGATCAGCTTGCAGAAAACATAGAATCCATACTCCATAAAATAGGTATATTTCTGCGGGGGAAGCCATGGTAATGCTGAGAAAGTACGGAAAACCGACGCATAGGTGGTCCCATCATAGGAAACGCCAAAGTCTCTCGCCCCACCGATCACCGTCAGCGCCACAGCGACCAGTACAAGATAAAACACACGTCCGCCTTTTCTTTTCAGGGCGCCGATCCACTGAAGCACTGCTCCCAGCCCAAGGAGAACACTATAGTAAATGAAGTAAATTGTCATTCGCTCAAACCAAGCCTTTTATCGTTTAATGAGTCTCTTCTGCATCGGCTCTGGAAGTACACAAAGGAAAGCACAAAAAACATAACGCTTTTGCAGCGGATACTTTACATCCCTCAAATATCGCCATGCGCTGGCACGGTCTCCCCTGAGCAGCATCTGACGGCAGCAAGTACAGCGCCACCTGTCCAACAGCAGATGTATGCATCGCTGCTTGTCTTTTGATATGGCAGGATCTTGCGTCAGCTGTGTCTCCCGTCGTGCAAACGCCCATTGCAGATTGTTTGTTCCGCCGGCGGTCGCTGTGCTGAGTTCACGCCGATAGATCGCAGTTTCCCTCTGAATGAGCAGCAGAGGATAATAGGCCGCGATTCGATACCACAAGTCGGTATCTTCTCCGATCCGCTCACCAACTTCAAAGCGCTGGTTTTTCAGAATGCTGCGGTGAATACACACGGTATCCGTGTGTATAAATGTCGTTGAATATTTCAGCACGAATTCAAAATAATTCTCGATCCAGATCTGTTCCGGCTTCTTCTGCAGAAGGGCTAGCTTAGATCTCATTGTTCCGTCCGGATAAGTCGTCCGATACATGGTACTGAGAAATCGCGTCTCCGGTCTGGCATCGATGGCACTGCTCAACGTCGTCAGATGATCCGGGAGCCATAGATCATCGGCATCCAGAAAGCAAACATACTCTCCCCTGCTCTCCTGAATACCGCGGTTTCTGGCGGCAGATACCCCTGCATTCTGCTGCCGAATGAGACGGATCTGTCCGCGCACCGGCTTCAGCATCGTTTCCAACGCATCGCTCGAACCATCGTCCACAATGACGATCTCCCGATCTTCACAGCTTTGCGCGAGGACGCTTCTTACGGTTTCCAGAATGGTATCCGCCTTATTGTAAACCGGTATTACTACGGAAAATCTCATACGCGTTCCTCTCCTGACAGGCTGCGGATACCGAAGGACATAGTCCTTCGGTATCCGCTTTGATCATTCTCTCGGAACTTCCTTATTTCCGAATCATTTTGCCATCCGTGCCGAAATCATAGAAACCGGCAGGCATGAGTCCATTGGTATGGTTTACCCAATAATGAGACGTGGTAACGACCTTGCAGGAGCTGTTCACATAGTAGTAATCACCATCGATCTCGATCAGGCCAGCATAGGACTTTACGCCATCGACATAGTAATAGAGCGTTCCGTCCTCTGCCACAATGCCATTCTTCGTCGGATCCTTTACCACAGGCGGATCGATCATCTTGCCATCCGTGCCAAAGTCATAGAAACCAGCAGCCATGAGTCCATTGGTACGGTTTACCCAATAATGAGACGTGGTAACGACCTTGCAGGAGCTGTTCACATAGTAGTAATCGCCGTCGATCTTGATCAGGCCAGCGTAGACCTTTACGCCATCGACGTAGTAATAGAGCGTTCCGTCCTCTGCCACAATGCCATTCTTCGTCGGATCCTCCGGTGCAGGCGGATCGATCATCTTACCTTCGGCATCAAAGCTATAATCACCCTCAGGAATCAAGCCATGCGTCCAGGACACGTAGTAAGTGCAGTTATGCACCACTTCGCACTTGGAATTGACGTAGTAATAATAGCCGTCGATTTTGATCAGGCCTACATACGTCAGCTCATTGTTGACATAGTAGCGAAGCGTTCCATCCTCTTCAACGATTCCGTTCTTCGGTGCACCGATCAATTTGCCATCCTCATCAAAATAGTAATAGCCGGGCTCCTTCAGTCCATGAGTCCAAGTGATGTAGTACGAGCAGTTCCGTACAACTTCACATTTGGAGTTCACATAGTAGAAATCACCATTGATCTCGATCAGTCCGACATAGGTCGGCGTTCCGTTGACGTAGTAGCGGAGCACCCCGTCGGCATCCTCCACAATACCGTTCTTAGACGCACCGATCATCTTGCCCTCTGCATCGAAGCAGTAATAACCGGGTTCCATGATATCGTTCGTTCTGGAGCAGTAGTAATTCTGATCAACGATCAGCTGTGCGCTGCTGTTGACATAATAGATGTCATCCCCGATCCGGATCATTCCGGCAGGCGCCTTGATACCGTCAATGTAGTAATAAAGCTTACCGTTCACATTCTGAATTCCATTGATCGTTGTATCCTCATGCAGGATCACACCGTTCTCATCAAAATAGTAGAACCACGCCGGAAGCAGGTTGTTGGTCTTATGCAGCCAGCATTTCTCGCCGTGCAGATTGGTGGCATTGACAGCCGCCGAAAGCACAAGCCAGTCCTGCTCCTCCAAGTTATACGCGACCGCGAAGTAATAATAGTTGACCTCGCCGTTCTCCTTGACAACACGCTTCAGGCCGGCTTCTTCCTCGATGATGCCGCTGTTGAGCCAATAGGTGTCCGCTCCGACGCTGTAAACACCGG
>OMBO01000652.1_pt1 | contig 19638 bp, 17 predicted proteins | sample 1644901 | NCBI WGS metagenome assembly OMBO01 (sample SAMEA103958144, study PRJEB25191) | human gut metagenome | reverse complement strand
GGTGGATTACTCATATCGGAAAAATAACTGTGCTGAACGATAGCTCTCGCTTATTTCAGCCCGTAAATCAAGAAAAAGAATGCGTAGAACCTGAATTCCGTGCAATTTTTTTTAATTTGAAGCGTATTCCATCTCAAACACGCTGTCCGGACTTGCCCTGAAAAGCGTTCTTTCCTACGCTGTGTATCCGGCATTATCTCATATGAAACCCATTACCAAACTAGCTTCCTCCACCCTGCCCGACGGCTCCGTTCTCGACCTATGGGAACGGGACGGTTTCCACTTTCTTTTGCGCGACGGCGTACAGACAGCGTCCAGCTTTTCCCACGGAAGCAATGAAGCGGCGGCAGCCATGGCGGCGGCTCCGGTTAAAAGAGCCAATCAGCCCTCCTTCCTTCTCGACGGCCTCGGCCTGGGATTCACCCTGTTCGCCCTGATGGATCAAATTCGCAGGGAAAAGGCCCGCTTCATCGTGGCGGAACCCTGCAAACCGCTTATCGACTGGCACAAGGAACTGATGAACCAGGAACGGCCCGGATTCCTGCACGATCCCCGCGTCAGCGTGGAATTTACCGCGGCGCTTCAAATCGCCCGCAAGAATCCGAAAAGCTTCCACGCCATTCTGTCCCATTCCACGCACGAACGCATGAACCTGAGCGTAGCCGAAGCTTCCGACTATTTTACCGCACTCAAGCAGGGCGGTCTGCTGGTCATTACGGTAGCCCGCCCGGACACCCGACTTTCCCGGACACTGCAAAAAGCGGGGTTCGAAGTAAGCACGGAAGCCGTTCCGGCCTCACATAAAGGAAAGAAAACCGCTTTTCACACCGTTATTCTTGGAAAGAAGGGACGTTTCGTCCCCTTCTCCGCTCACCAGTCCTGATCCCATCCTATTATTATGAACTGCACATCCCTTACCATGACCGGACTTCTGGCCGCCCTGTCCCTGGGAATTCCCTCCCTGGCGGATTCCATTGCCCCGGGCATTCTTCTTCCCAAAAAAAATACCAAATCCATTTCCTTCTCCCCCAAGGGGACCTCGGACATTTTCCTGCTCGGCATCATGCCGCAGGGAAGTTCCGTCAAGAAAGGGGAATCCGTAGCTCAGGCGGACTTCCGCATACTGGACAATAGCATCGAAGATTATGAACGCGCCATCAAGAGCAAGAACCTGGAGGTGCTGAAACTCCGGTACGCCCTGGACCAGCAGAAGGAACGTTCCGCCCTGGCCCTGCAAAAATATCAGACGGCCCTGACACGGACGGAAGAGGATCAAAAGGATTTTCTGGAAAAACGGAAGGCCCGCATGCTGGCGGAAGAAGAGGAACGCGTCAACAAAGCCCTGCGCCACATGTCCTACAAACAGGAAGAGCTGAACCAGCTTACCAAGATGTACAAGGATGACCAGGTGGCGGAAGAAACGGAAGAGATCATTTTGAAACGCCTGAAAAATGAACTTGGTGAAAGCGAATTTGCCGTTCAGGGAGCCAAACTCGTTGCGGAACTGGCCAAGCTGCGCAATATTCATCGCCTGGGGGAAGACTATGCTACGGCAGTCAAGGAAAAGCAGATGGATCTGGAACAGGCACGGAAGCAGGCGGATTTTGATCTGGAACAGAAAAAGATAGCCCTGACGGAGGCGGAAGTCTCCCTGAGACGCCTTCAGAATAAGTACAATGAACTGAAAGCAGACCGGGAAATGGCCTCTTTCAAGGCCCCGGAAAACGGCATCCTGCTGTACGGCGGATATGTGGCGGACAAGTGGGTGGCCATTCCGGTGGCGGAAAAGCTGAAACCCGGCGGCAAACTGGGAGCTTTTGACAAAATCGCCACCATCGTTCCGCCAGACTCGGAACTGATTGTCCAGGCTACTCTTCCGGACTCCACCGCTACGCCCAAGGTGGGGGAAACCGTCGTCATCAAAATAACGAACATGCAGATTCCCGGCGTTATTACGGAAGCCAGCCCCATTCCGGGAGCAGACGGCAAGCGCCGCATTATCATCACGCCCAAGGTTCCCGCCAGCCAGATTTTCGCCCCCGGCCTTCCCGTCCAGGTGACCATCAAGGACCAACAGGCCTGATTTCCCTTAACGGATCCCCATGAATAAAGCCATCCTTTTCCTTGCCGCCCTTGGAGCCAGTACGGCGCTCTGCGCTCCTGTTCCGGCGGAAAAAGCGGAAAAAAGGGATACCATTCCCATTGCCAGGGTTCCGGATGTTCCGCCTCCCTCCCGGGAAACGCTGGACGCTTCTATCCGGAAGGCGGCTGACTTTCTGTTGAAAGAACAGAACAGGGACGGTTCCTGGGGAAACCATACGCGCACCAAGGGTCTGAATGTTCTCTGCCCTTATCCGGAAGGCCCCAGATCATTCAGGACAGCCTCCACCTCTTTGTGCGTGATCGGCCTCCTGACCAGCCCCCTGAAAGAAGACCCCGCCGTCAAGGCATCCCTGGACAAGGCGCTGCAGTACCTGCTAACCACGCTGCCCACCCTGAAACGGGGAGACACCCGTACCGTGCTTGGCGTATGGGGCCATGCCTACGGCCTCTCCGCCCTGAGCCGGGCGGCGCGGAACCTTCCTGCGGATGCCCCTTTGCGCGAAGAACTCAAAAAGGTGGCCTCCCTCCAAGTCAAAGCGCTGGACCAGATGGCGGACGTCCAGGGCGGCTGGGGCTATTACACATTTGAAACTTTTTCCAAGCGTCCCATTGGGGAACCCACTTCCTTCCTGACGGCTACAGTCCTTCTTGCCTACAAGGACGCGGAACAGGCCTTTGGCCTCAAAGCGGAACCCCGCGTCGTCAAACGCGCCGTCGCCTGCCTGGAAAAACTGAGGACGCCCGCCGGCAGCTACGTCTATTCCCTTTCCCATTCCTTTTATCCCGGCAGGCCCATCAACCGCCACACCGGCAGCCTGGCCCGCACTCCCGCCGGGGATCTGGCTCTGATGCGGTATGACCCGTCCTTTATTTCCAGGAGTCAGCTGGAAGACGGCCTGGAACGCATCTGGAGCCGCGGCGGCTGGCTTTCGCTGGCTGTAAAGAAGCCCATTCCCCATGAAAGCTTTGCCCAGAACGCGGGCTATTTTTTCTATTACGGGTATTATTACGCCGCCCGCTGCCTGGAGGAAGTGACGCCGGGACACCTGGCGCGCCATGCGGCCCATCTGGCAAGCGACCTCCTGCCCATGCAGGAAGAAGACGGGTCCTGGTGGGATTACCCCCTGTACAATTACCACAAATTCTACGGCACCGGATATGCCTTATATGCCGTCTCCCGCGTCAGAGAATCCCTGTATCCCTCTGATGCGGCAACAACTTCATGACCCATGTTCCGCCCGCTGACGACCATTTTTCTCGCCACCTTGTGCCTGCATCTTCCCGCAGCGCAGGGGGAATCCGTGCCAGAGGAAAAAACGGATGTTATTCCAATCGCCAAAATCTCGGATATTTCCCCCGCAAAACCCGGACAATTTGACAGGGCATTCCGCCGCAGCGTGGATTTCCTGCTGAAAACGCAAAATAAGGACGGCTCCTGGGGCGACCACCGGGTAATCGGCACCTGGAACATCCTCTGCCCCTACCCGGACGGGCCCCTCACCTTCAAAACAGCCAGTACCGCCCTGTGCATTGCAGGGCTCAACGCCAGCCCCCTGCATCATGAACCCGCCGTGCAGGAAGCCATGACCCGTGCTGAAGACTATCTAATCCGTACGATGCCCCATCTGAAACGCGGCGACGCTCTGTGCGTTTACAACACCTGGGCGCATACTTACGTGCTGGATGCCATGAGCATGAGGGCTGCAAGACTGGCCCCGGACAGCCTTCGCTACCGGGAACTGAAGGAATGCGCCCGCTCCCAGGTAAAAAAACTTAATGAACTGGCTTCCGCCATGGGGGGCTGGGGCTACCTCACTTATTCCGGCTTCAGCAAACGCCCTGCGGCACAGCCCACCTCTTTCCTGACGGGAACCGTCCTTATCTCCGCCTGGATGGCAGGAAAATCATTCGGCCTTTCCCTTGATGATAAAATATTCACCCGCGCGCTGAAATTCCTCAAATCCCAGAGGACGCCTGCGGGAACCTATGTTTATTCCCTTTCCCATTCCTTCTATCCCGGCAGGCCCATCAACCGCCATACCGGCAGCCTGGCCCGGACTCCCGCCTGTGATTACGCCATCAGGCTCTGGGAACCGGAGGACATCTCCCTGCGCCAGCTTGTGGACGGCCTGGACCGCCTGTGGAGCCGCAGGGGATGGCTGACGATGGCCCTGCATAAACCAACTCCCCACGAGAGTTTCGCCCAGAATTCCGGCTATTTTTTCTATTACGGATACTATTATTCAGGAATGTGCCTGGACATGCTGGCGCCAAACCAGGTAAAGCGTCATGCATCCCTGTTGGCGGACGATATTCTCACCCGCCAGGGAACAGACGGGGCCTGGTGGGACTACCCCCTGTATAATTACCACAAATTCTACGGCACCGGATATGCCCTGTACGCTCTTTCCCGCGCCTGGGACAAGCTGTACGGCCAACCGGAACCTTCTCCATCCTCTATTTCCACACTATCCCGGCCATGATAAATACCATGAAATCGCTTTTGGCGCTCTGCCTGTTTTACAGTGCGGCTTCCGTCTCCACCGCAGAAACCCCAATTAAACATACTTCCTTCAGACCCGGAGAAATCTGGACGGACAACAACGGCGCGCACATCAACGCCCACGGCGGCGGCATCCTGTACGACAAGGGAACCTATTACTGGTACGGAGAACACAAGGTGGAGGGGGACGCAGGAAACTATGCCCAGGTGGGGGTTCACTGCTATTCCTCCAAAGACCTCTATAACTGGAAGGACGAAGGAATCGCCCTGAAGGTGGTGGAGGGGGACCATTCCCACCCCATCGCCAAGGGCTGCATCCTGGAACGCCCCAAAGTGGTTTACAACAAAAAGACCGGAAAGTACGTGATGTGGTTCCACCTGGAACTCAAGGGGAAAGGATATGGATCCGCTTACGCGGGGGTGGCAACGGCAGCAAAACCCACAGGGCCATTCAAGTTCCTGAAGGCCGGGCGAGTCAACCCGGGCAAATGGCCCCTGAACATGGATAAAAAGGACCAAACCATGGAGACATTCAAAGGGGTACCCGGCCTGACTTCCAGCGCACTGCCCGAAGGCGTACGTTCCGAGGATATGTTCAAGAAGGATTTTGAAAAAGGACAGATGAGCCGGGACATGACCATTTTTGTGGATGACGACGGCAAGGCCTACCACATTTATTCTTCTGAAGAAAACAGCACCACACACATTGCGGAGCTGACACCGGATTACACGGGGCATACGGGAAAATTCGTCCGGGCATTTCCCGGACGCTTCATGGAAGCTCCCGCCATCTTCAAACATAAAGGCAAATACTATTTCATCGCCTCCGGATGCACGGGCTGGGCTCCCAACGCCGCCCGCAGCGCCGTGGCCAAAAACATCGCCGGCCCATGGACGGAATTGAAAAATCCCTGCGTGGGCCCCAAGGCAGGCATCACGTTCGGCGGCCAGAGCACTTTCATCCTGCCCGTGCAGGGCAAGCCCGGAAAATTCATCTTCATGGCGGACATCTGGCGACCGCAAAATGCCATTGACGGCCGCTATATGTGGCTTCCCATCCAGTTTGACGGAGACCAGATCAAACTGGAATGGAAGGACGAATGGACGCTGAAAGACATGTAGTACGTTTACCTCCAATACATATGAAAATATTAACAGCCATCCTTTCCGCTAATCTGGCATGCTGCCTTTTCTCCGTTGCCGCAGCAGAAACCCCAATTAAACACACCTCCTTCAGACCCGGAGAAATCTGGACGGACAACAACGGCGCGCACATCAACGCCCACGGCGGCGGCATCCTGTACGACAAGGGAACCTATTACTGGTACGGAGAACACAAGGTGGAGGGGGACGCAGGAAACTATGCCCAGGTGGGGGTTCACTGCTATTCCTCCAAAGACCTCTATAACTGGAAGGACGAAGGAATCGCCCTGAAGGTGGTGGAGGGGGACCATTCCCACCCCATCGCCAAGGGCTGCATCCTGGAACGCCCCAAAGTGGTTTACAACAAAAAGACCGGAAAGTACGTGATGTGGTTCCACCTGGAACTCAAGGGGAAAGGATATGGATCCGCTTACGCGGGGGTGGCAACGGCAGCAAAACCCACAGGGCCATTCAAGTTCCTGAAGGCCGGGCGAGTCAACCCGGGCAAATGGCCCCTGAACATGGATAAAAAGGACCAAACCATGGAGACATTCAAAGGGGTACCCGGCCTGACTTCCAGCGCACTGCCCGAAGGCGTACGTTCCGAGGATATGTTCAAGAAGGATTTTGAAAAAGGACAGATGAGCCGGGACATGACCATTTTTGTGGATGACGACGGCAAGGCCTACCACATTTATTCTTCTGAAGAAAACAGCACCACACACATTGCGGAGCTGACACCGGATTACACGGGGCATACGGGAAAATTCGTCCGGGCATTTCCCGGACGCTTCATGGAAGCTCCCGCCATCTTCAAACATAAAGGCAAATACTATTTCATCGCCTCCGGATGCACGGGCTGGGCTCCCAACGCCGCCCGCAGCGCCGTGGCCAAAAACATCGCCGGCCCATGGACGGAATTGAAAAATCCCTGCGTGGGCCCCAAGGCAGGCATCACGTTCGGCGGCCAGAGCACTTTCATCCTGCCCGTGCAGGGCAAGCCCGGAAAATTCATCTTCATGGCGGACATCTGGCGGCCCAAAAACGCCATTGACGGCCGTTACCTGTGGCTGCCCATGAAATGGGAGGGTGACCAGATTATCCTGGAATGGAAGGATGAATGGACGCTGGATGACCTGTAAATTTATCTCCTTCCTTTTTATGCAGGATACGGTTTATTGCTTCCATCTCCTTGCCGGAAGGCAGAAGCGGAGCCTTCTGTATGCCTTGTGCTCCGCTCTCCTTATTGCAGCAGTCTGGCTGCTTTATCCGGAATGGCCTTTCTGGGCGGGCTACATTGCCTGGGCACTCGCTTACGCGGCAACGCTGATTGTTCAACACACCATTCCCCTTCCCATCCGCTGCCCGCACTGCGGAAACGCCGGGCTTTATTCTGCTCCGCAAACTCCGGAAGAACAAAGAAGGACGGATACAGGCATCATGCTGGAATGCCGGGGTTGCGGTTCCACCTTTTACACGGACGCCTATTTGCCCTGGCCGGGAAAAATTATCCGCCGGCGCCCCATTTGCCCGGAAGAATGGGAAGAAAAATCTGCCCGTAAACAAGCCGGGCCCGCTTCCTCCGGAGAGGAACGCAGGCCGGAAAGGTCTTTCGTCAACGGAGGAAAAATCTAACGGGCTTTTTTGGAAGCCATCACGTAATTCCTCATGCGCTGGTCTGCGGGGGTGGTGGGGCGTACGCTGGTAACCCAATTGCCGGCCTTATCCTTCTTTTTGATTTCCGTTCTGTCGCGGTACAATTTCGCGGAGAAATCGCTGGAATCAAGAACAACCGGCCCCGGACCTGTCGTGACAATGGGAGTGGGAGGAACCTCCGCAACCACCGTCATTGGAGCGGCAAGGGAATTATACCAGTACACCAGTTCCTGCTGGCCGACAGGATCGTCCGGATAAGGAGCATAAGCTCCGTTATTGGTGGAAACCTTTACATAGGCCGGTTCCGGAAATGTGGTCTGATAGGAAGAGGGGGAACAGGCCCCCAACAACAAAAGGCCGGCTCCGCCGGCAATAATCATGGAATGCAGTTTCATATAGGCATTGGACTCCCTTCCGCCACCTGCCGTTCAGAGGATGTACGGTTCCGGAATATTACGGGCACCCGCGCGTCTTGCGCTTGAGCGCCATTCCCAGCGCCGTAGCCATCATGCGGAGGAAAGGAGCTTGCCGTCCCCCCGGCGGCATGGTTGAATATTATTTCCTCTCCATGATTACGGATTTCCGGCTGAAAGTGTTTGAAACCGTCGCACGGCGCCTGAATTTTACGCGCGCGGCGGAGGAACTGTTCATCACGCAACCGGCCGTCACCCGGCATATCAAGGAACTGGAACGTCTGCTGGATGCCCGTCTGTTCAAAAGGGAGGGGCGAGGGATTGCCCTGACAGCGGAAGGCGTGCGCCTGCTGGCCCATTCCCGCCGCATCCTCAAGGAATACGAAACGCTGGCTGAAGAAATATCCTTTGGCCGCAATTCCCCTGTTTCCGGCGAATTAAGCCTGGGAGCCAGCTCCACCATGTCCCAGTATGTGCTGCCTCCGCTGCTGGCCCTGTTCAACCGTCATTACCCGGAAATACGCATATGGCTGAAAAGCGGCAATACGGAGGAAATAGAACAGGCCGTCCAGGATGAATCCGTGCAGCTTGGCATCGTGGAAGGCACGGCAACGCGCGCGAACCTGCATTACCAGCCATTTATGGAGGACGAAATTATTCTGGCAGGAGGCATGCAGGCCGCCGTGCCCAGTGAAGGGCTTTCCCTCCCGCAACTCTCCCATGTGCCCCTGATCATGCGTGAACCGGGGTCCGGCACACGCCGGGTGGTGGAGGAAGCGCTGAAAAAACACGGGATCTCCGTTTCCGGCCTCCATGTTCTGATGACGCTGGGCAATACGGAAAGCATCAAGATGTACCTGGAGCATTCTCCGGCGTGCTCTTTTCTCTCCTCCCTTGCCGTCCGGGGAGAATTCAAACGCGGAAGTTTGAAGGAAATACATCTCCGCCACCTGGAAATCCGCCGCACCTTCCACTTCGTCGCAGGACATGGAGACCACAGCAGAATCAATGAACTGTTCATCAAGTTTTGCCGATATTATTATAACAAAATTTAATTGGCTATAACAATTTTTAATTAGATTTTATAATGATTGCATCGTATATCATTCCGCAGCCAATCCGGTACGCTCCCGGCCAGATACAACGGGCAGCCGCAACCATCATTTACCGACCATGTCTCCCAAACATCTAGCCAATCCCCTCCACGGCATCCTGCTTATTGTTCTGTTTTCCTTTTCCGCTTTTTACATTGCAGATTTTGAATGGGTGAAACATCTTTCCCTCAGCCCGCTGATCGTCGGCATCGTGCTGGGAATGCTTTACGCCAACAGCCTGCGCAACCACCTTCCGGAAACATGGGTTCCCGGCATTCAGTTCTGCACCAAGCAGGTTTTGAGAACAGGCATTGTCCTGTACGGATTCAAACTGACTTTTCAAAGTGTCATCGACATCGGCGGCTCCGCCCTGACGCTCGACCTTATTGTGGTCACTCTCACCATTCTTCTGGGAGCCGGGCTGGGGCGCCTGCTGAAAATGGACAGGGACACGGCCCTGCTGACCTCCATCGGCAGTTCCATTTGCGGGGCAGCAGCCGTTCTGGGGGCGGAACCCGTCGTCAAAAGCAAACCTTACAAAGCCGCTGTGGCCGTTTCCACCGTGGTCATCTTCGGCACGCTCTCCATGTTTCTGTATCCAGCCCTGCACCGGGCCGGAATACTGGATCTGACGCCGGAACAAATGGGGCTTTTTACCGGAGCCACCCTTCATGAAGTGGCGCATGTGGTGGGCGCCGGCAACGCCATGGGGCAAGCTATTTCCGATCCGGCCATTATCGTCAAAATGATCCGGGTAATGATGCTGGCCCCGGTGCTGGTCGTCCTGAGCATTGTCCTGGCCCGGAGGGATCCCTCTTCCGGCGCAAACGGGGAAAAACGGAAAATTACCATTCCCTGGTTCGCCTTCCTGTTCCTTGCCGTCATTGGCTTTAATTCCCTGCACCTGCTGCCTGCCGGACTTGTGGACGCCATAAACACCCTGGATACATTCCTGCTGACCATGGCGATGACGGCCCTGGGCGCGGAATCCAGCTTTGAGAAGTTTAAGAAAGCCGGAGCGCGGCCTTTCCTGCTTGCAGGCTTCCTGTATATCTGGCTTTTCTTCGGAGGTTACTGGCTGGTCAAGCTGATCAGCCTCTAAATTCCAAAAACACTCCTCCTGCGGAAAGAGGGCAAGGCCTACGCCCTGCCTTTCCGAACAGGAGAAAAAAGCCGTTTCACCGTCAGAACGTGAGAACCGTTTCAGCACAGGTTCACCGCCTCGTTCCATCCTGATTTCCTGCCAGAAAATCCGGTTGAAAAGGATCACCGGAGGAACCATGCCGGCATGGGATGACGGAACATGCGGAGCGCCGCATCCCGCCCGCATTACTCCCGACTGGCCATCTGTGCCGCCCAATACAGACATCCTCTCTTTGCTTTCTCCGCTGCCGCGGCAGGTTTTCCCGGTAAGGCTCAACAAAAATTCATAGTCAAACCGTTTGGAGACGCTATAGTATGCGTACCCAGTTCTTAAAAACAAATGGCAACCAAATTATTCATTCCCGGACCCACTGAAGTAGCACCTGAAGTACTTGCCGCCATGAGCGGCCCAATGATGGGACACCGATCCAAAGCGGCCTCCGCCCTGCAGCGCCGCATTTCCAACAATCTGCGCCGCATCCTGCTGACGGAACAGGAAATTCTGCTTTCCACTTCCTCCGGTACGGGCCTGATGGAAGGCGCCGTGCGTTCCTGCACCGCCAAACGCGCCGCCATTTTTTCCGTGGGCGCCTTCGGCGACAAATGGTACAAGATCGCTACGGGCAACGGCGTGCCCTCCGATATTTTCAAGAGCGAACTGGGGCAGCCCACTACCCCGGAAATGGTGGACGCCGCCCTCTCCACCGGCAAATACGACACCATTTGCATCACGCACAATGAGACGTCCACCGGCATCCAGAACCCGGTGGAGGAAATTGCGGAAGTGCTTAAAAAATACCCGGATGTCGTGTGGTGCATGGACGCCGTGAGTTCCGCCGCCGGCTCCCGGATTGAAACGGACAAGCTGGGCGTGGACGTACTGGTGACCTCCACCCAGAAGGCGCTTGCCCTGCCCCCCGGCATGGCTGTCTGCACGCTATCCCAAAAAGCGTACGAACGCACCGCCTCCGTTCCCAACCGCGGCTGCTACTTTGACCTGCGTTCCATTTACGACACCATCCAGAAGAAGGACTACCAGTACACGAACACTCCCTGTGTCTCCATCATGTACGCCATGGACCTCCAGCTCCAGCGCATCATGCAGGAAGGTGTGGAAAACCGCTTTGCGCGTCATGAAGCCATGGCCGAATTCGTGCGTTCCTGGGCGGATGAATATTTCAGCGTCTTTGCCAACCGGGATCACCTTTCCCGCACCCTGACGGTGATCAGCAACACGAGGGACATTGACATCGCCGCCCTGAACAACTCCCTGATTGAACGCGGCATGCAGCTCGGCAACGGTTACGGGGACTTGAAGAACAAAACGTTCCGCATTGCCCACATGGGCGAGCTGACGATGGATGACATGCGCTCCATCACGTCCAGCATCGTGGATATCCTGAAGCTCAAATAAGCGAGGCCCCTGCCCTCTTTTCCGGCTCCGTCCGGAAAAGAGGGCGGAACGCCTCCGCCGGAACATGAACGGAACAATCGCCGGGAACAGGATACATCGCGGATATCCCGGAACTTGTTCATCTTTGATCTTTTCCGCATCCCGGCGGCATTCGTCATCGTCCAAACTTTCAATCAGGCACGGTCTTTCCGGGACAACCCGTTCTTTCAGGACTCCATTTCACGTTATTTGCTGCTGTTCATTGCGGCATGCATTTTGGCCGGGCTTGTTTCCAGCATTCGTGCGCTATATCATCCTTCCCATTACTGACTTTCCGAACTCTTCCTTCCATGTCCACTCTCCATCCCTTCCCCGCCCTGCGCCCTCCTCGGGAACTGGCCGCGCGGGTCTCCTCCCTCCCCTATGATGTCATGAACCACCGGGAAGCCGAGGAAATGGCCTCCGGAAATGACGCCTCTTTCCTCCATATCTGCCGTTCCGACATCGACACGAGCGAAGCCGCCATCCATGCCCCGGAAACCTACGCCAAGGCCAGGGAAAACCTGGAAAGGTTTGTCCGCGAAGGTTACCTCTTCCGGGATGAACGGCCGTCTTTCTACATCTACCGACAAATCATGTGGGGGCGCGTACAGACGGGCATCGTCGGCTGCGCCTCCGTGGATGAATATGCCAGCGGCGCCATTAAAAAACACGAACTGACCCGCAGGGAAAAGGAACTTGACCGGATTGAGCATTTTGACGCCTGCTCCGCTCAGACGGAACCGGTATTCCTGGCCTACCGCAAACATGAAGGTCTTTCCGCCATCATCCGGGAATGGATTAAATTCCACAAACCCGAATATGATTTTACCACGGAGGACGGCGTCACCCATATCCTGTGGCCCGTTTCCGAGCCCGGCACGGTGGAAGACATCCGCAAAAGCTTTGAGGAAGTGGACGCCCTTTACATTGCGGACGGGCACCACCGCACGGCTTCCAGCGCAGCCGTTTCCGCCAGGCGCCGCCAGAAACACCCGGACTACACGGGACAGGAAGAATTCAACTACCTGATGGCTGTCGTCTTTTGTGATGAAGACCTTTTCATCATGGACTACAACCGCGTCATACGCGACCTGAACGGCCTGACTGAAGAGGAATTCATGAAAAAACTCCGTACCTCCTTTGACATAAATCCTGTGGATACCATTCCCGGAGAAGGCTACGCCCCCCGCGCCAAGCATGAGTTCGGCATGTATCTGAATGGACGCTGGTATTCCGCCACGGCCAAACCGGGAACCTTCCCGGACGGCCATCCCATCGAAAGCCTGGACTGCGCCATCCTCCAGGCGAATGTGCTGGCTCCCATTCTGGGCATTGACGATCCACGCACGAGCGACCGCATCGACTTCGTAGGAGGAATCCGCGGTCTGGGAGAACTGGAACGCCGCTGTTCCGGGGAAATGGCGCTGGCTTTCTCCCTGTATCCCGTCACCATGGCCGACCTTTTCCGCGTAGCGGACGCCGGAGAAATCATGCCTCCCAAATCCACCTGGTTTGAACCCAAGTTGCGCAGCGGGCTTTTTATCCATACCATTGAACAATAATCTTTTCCACCGTACCAACATGAACAAGGTTCTTATTCCTACCAAACTCTCCGACGTAGCGGCCAACACGCTTAAAACGGCCGGCTATGAAGTCATCCAGGACGCTGATACGCCTCTGGAAAAACAGGTAGCCGCCCATCCGGATACCGTGGCTCTGATCGTCCGCAGCGAAAAAGTCACTCCGGAAATCATTGACGCCCTTCCTTCCCTGAAGCTGGTCGTCCGCGCCGGAGCCGGTTACGACAACATTGACATTGTGTACGCCCGCAAAAAAAACGTGGACGTCATGAATACCCCCGGAGCCAACTCCAATGCTGTGGCGGAAGAAGTCATGGCCATGATTCTGGCCTACTACCGCCACATCGTCCAGGCGGACGCCACCACCCGGGAAGGCCTGTGGGAAAAGAAAAAATACATGGGCAGCGAGCTGACCAAAAAGACGGTGGGCATCATCGGCCTGGGCAATATCGGCCGCAACCTCGTCAAGCGCCTGCAGGGATTTGAACCCATTCTGCTGGGCTACGACCACTTTCTGGCACGCCAGCGCGCCCTGAACATCGGCGTCACCCCCACCAGCATTGAAGATATTTTCTCCCAGTGCGACATTATTACCCTGCACGTTCCGGGCGGCCCCTCCACCCACCACATGGTGAACGCGGAGCTCATTGGAAAAATGAAAGACGGAGCAGTGCTCATCAACTGCTCCCGCTACGGCGTGGTGGATGAAGAAGCGCTGGCCGCCGCCAAGGCCGCAGGCAAAAACATCGGCTACCTGACGGACGTACATCCCAAAGACGCGCCCGGAGAGAAGCCTTCCGCCCCCATTGCGGACCTGATTCTTCCCCACCTGGGAGCCAACACCCGGGAGGCCAATACGAAAGCGGCCAAACGCGCCGCAGAACAGATGATCGCCTATTTTTCCGACGGCGACACCTCCTGCGTGGTGAACGGGGAATCCCCCAACGGCCTCAATCCGGCCCATCTTCAACTGGCGTTTCTGCTCGCCTCCCTGGCGCGCAAGGCCGGCGGCAACAAGCCCATCCGCCGCGTGGAATGCACTTTTTACGGCAACCTGCGCATTTTCCGCAAATGGTTTACGGCCCCCATTCTGGAAGGCCTTCTGCCGCATGCGGAAAAAGGGCTCATGCCTGCCGCCGCGGAAGAATCCCTGCGGGAGCACGGCATCGTTTTCAAAGCGAGGGAACCCAAAGACGACAAACCCTATGAAGATTCCATCACGCTGGATGTGGCCATGGAAGAGGAAGAGGAATATTTCCACACCAGCGTGCGCGGCGTGGTGACGGAAGGTATCCCCATGGTCTCCCGCCTGAACAATTTCAACGGATTGTACGCGGATCTGCGCGGCACGACATTATGCCTGCGCTACAAGGACCGTCCGGGTGTTATCGCCCTCATCGGCTCCGCCCTGTCTTCCAATGGAATCAACATTGACAACATCGCCGCCCCGGCCGACCACGCCACCAGGGAGGCCCTGACCGTGATTAAGACCAACCAGCCGGTTTCCGATGAGCTGCTGGATAAAATCGCGAAAGAGATAGATGCCATCTCTGCGTTTTCCCTGAATCTTTAACAGGGAAAGACGCATTTCCGGAAACCTGCTTTTCAGACCGCCCGCTTCCTTCATCTCCGGAGGGAAGCGGGCGGTTCTTATTTCTGCCATGTTGACAAGGCTTACCCATTTTTATACCATTGACCGAATCGTCGGAACATATCCATGCGCTACGTACTGCTTCTCCTGACCCTGTTAACCGCCGGATTTTCCGTCTGGTACTATCAAAACCGCATTTCCCCGGAAGGAAAGGAACTGGCCGCCCAAAAAACAACATTGGAACAGGAGGCCGCAATATTGGAAAAAGCCGTTATCCAATCCCGAAAGAAGCTGGATGATGCCCAGGATGCCACCCGGGCGGCGGAAGAAGACATAGAGAGATTCCAGCAAGTTTATCTCCAACAAAAAAGGCAGCAGCATCAGGAAATCCAGGATGCCGCCTACCAAAAAAGCGTGGCGGACCAGCAGGAAGAAGTGAAGGAACACGACCAAAAGATTGACCGGCTGCGCCGCCGCATGAAAAGGCAAAGGGAAAGCACCAAATCCGCCAGGGAGGAACTGCTCCGGAAAAAGGAGGGAATGAGAACCCAGCTTGACAGGCTGACCGATCAGCAGAGGAGCATTCAGGCGGAACTGGAACAGGCGGAACGCGAACTGGCCCAAAAACGGGAAGAGGCCAAAAGCAGGAAGAAATTGTCCGGGATTGCCCCTCAGAAGGGAAATATTTCCGAACTTCAGACACAGATGAACCTTATCCGCCAGAAAACCGCAGCTGCTAAGGAAAAAATGAAAGCCGTAGATGCGGCGCTGGAAACTCTGGAAGAAAAGTCTGGCAAACAGGAACGCCTGATGCAGAAGGCGGAGGAGAAACTCACCCAACAGAAAAACAAGGTTCTGGCCGACGATGACCGGGACGAATCCGCTGTCCCGGAACCGGGCGATGAAGACTTGCTGGCGTCTGCCGAATACAGGGAGCTGTCCGGAGATGTACGGAAAACTCTGGAACAGGCCCGTAAAAAAGAAGAACAGGCATCCCGGGCCTATGACGAAGCCCGCGCGGCCATGCGGAAAGTCTCCAGGGAAGAAGTGAAAAAGCTGGCAAAGAAGGAAAAAGACCATGACTCCTTTCAGAAGCTGTTCACGGGTGCAGCCTCCGTCGCGGGATTTATCCTGCTCCTGTTCACGGGTGCGGCCTTCCGCAGCAGCAACAGTTGAACGTCTGCCGGAAAATGAAATGCACGGAGAACAAGGAAGCACCCGCCTTCCCTCAGGGAGTCGTTGACGGACGGCAGGGATATGATAGTCTCAGGCCAGCCTGATCATGCTCACACTGGCCCAGATTCACGGACAACCGGAAATTTTCCATTCCATTCAGGGGGAAGGAGTCTCCCAGGGAACACCCTGCGTTTTCCTGCGTCTGGCAGGCTGCAATCTGGCCTGTTCCTGGTGTGATACGGCGTATTCCTGGAACGGAACGGCTCCCGGAGTGCGCCTCGCGCCTGAAAAGGCGGCTGAACTGGTGCTCCATTATCCATGCCGCCGACTGGTCCTGACCGGAGGGGAGCCGCTCATTCAGCAAAAGGCGCTTCCCGCCCTGCTGCGCCTGTTGCCGGATCATGCCGTGGAAATGGAAACCAACGGCACCATCATGCCGGATACGGAACTGCTGAAACGCGTCACGCAATTCAACGTATCTCCCAAACTCCCCCATTCAGGCAATAACGACGTTAAGACTTGGAAACCGGATATCCTGCGCTGTCTGGCGGGTACGGAGAAAGCCTGGTTCAAATTCGTCGTGGCGTGCGAGGACGATGTCAGGGCCGTTCTGCGGCGGGCTTCCGAAGCGGACATTCCCCCGGAACGAATTCTGATCATGCCCCTGGCCTCCACACGGGATGAGTTGAACGCCATGCGTGCGCAGGCGGTGGAATGGTGTCTCCGCTACGGTCTTCGTTTTTCAGACCGTCTGCATATCGCCATCTGGAACAGCAAAAAAGGCGTTTAAGCACGCTCCTGACTCATCAGGAAAGACAAATGCTTCCCGCTTTTCCGGCCGGAATTCCGCAAGCCTCCAAGGCTCTGCGCCATCGGGAAACCTACGCTTTCTGTTTCAAATCCAGCAGCATCTGGGTATTGCTGGGGTATTTGTTCAGGAAAAACAGGAACCGTTCCATGGCTTCTACGGGTTTATGCCCGGCTAAAGCGCGGCGGATCAGATTCATCTTGTACAGCCATGCTTCCGGCATAATGAGCTCTTCCCTCCGCGTCCCCGATTTCAGAATGTCTACGGCCGGGAAGATATATTGCTCCGCAATGCGGCGGTTCAGCACCAGTTCCATATTGCCCGTCCCCTTGAATTCCTGGAAAATCAGGTCATCCATGCGGCTGTTGGTTTCCACCAGGGCGGTGGCAATGATAGTCAGGGAACCGGCCTGGCGCGTATTGCGGGCGGCGGCAAAAAGGCGCCGGGGCATTTCCAGAGCGCGGGCATCAATGCCGCCGGACATCGTGCGGCCGCTTCCCTTGTCAGCGTTATTGTAGGCGCGGGCCAGGCGAGTAATGGAATCCATCAGCAGGAAAACATGCTGCCCCGCCTCTACAAGCCGTTTGGCGCGTTCAATGCAAAGTTCCGCCATGCGGCAGTGATCGCGCACCCTTCCATCATTGGAAGAGGCGTATACTTCAGCTCCGGGGAGGGAACGTTTAAACTCCGTCACTTCTTCCGGACGCTCGTCTACCAGAAGCACCATCAGGTGAATGGAATCCCTGTAATTCTCCAGAATGGCTTCCGCCATGTGCTGAAGCAGCGTCGTCTTCCCTGCGCGGGGCGGAGAGACAATCAGGCCGCGCTGACCGCGCCCGATTGGAGCAATCAGATCCAATGTGCGGGTGGTGTAACGCTCCGGCCGGGTTTCAAAGGAAATGCGCTTATTAGGATTGACCGCCTTGAGCTCTTCAAAGTGCGGGTTCTTGCGCGCTTTCTCCGGAGCAACCCCGTTAACGGAGGCAATTTCCGTCAGAAGAATGCCGCGGTCATGACGGCAGGCCTGCCCATGCACCCACACGGCAGGACGCAGACCGAACCTGCGGATCATATCCTGCGGCACATAAACGGCTTCCGCAAAAGCGTCAAAATCATTATCCGGCTTCCTTAAAAAGCCGAACCCCTTATTCGTAATTTCCAGCAACCCGTCCACCGGTTCCGGCGGCGCCAGTCCACGGGGGGCGCTGTTCTGTGGGGTTCCGCCCTCCTGATTATTATTCCAGCGGTTTTTAACCCGGTCATTGCCGTTTCTGCCATTGCGGCCATCCTGGCGGTTATTCCGGTTTTTGTTGAAACGGTCGTTGTTATTCCGGCGGTTCTGCCTGTCAAAACGCTGCCTTTGCGGCTCATTTGTCCGACGCGGCTCCCGGGCGGCATCTTCGGAAAAATCCGCCGCACCTTCCTGCACCACCTTGATGGACGGAACGGAAGCATCCGCCTCCGGCTCCTGTTCCCTCGGTTTCCTCACAAATCTCTGGCGAATAACCTTCGGCCTGCCTTCTGCGGGCTGCTCCGGAACAGAATCGGAAGAATCGGAAGCCGGCTCGGCAGGCGCCGCATGAACGGCAATTTCCGCCTCAGGGCCGGCTGAATCACCGTTCTCCGGAGCAACAGCCTTGGCAGCACGCCTGCGCACCGGCTTGACGGCGGCTTCCGTTCCGGAGACAATCGCAGAGCCGTCAGTTTCCGGAACCTCCTCCACAGGCTTCTTGCGCGGGCGTCCGCGCCGGGGCCTGGCAGGAACATCCTGCGCTTCTTCCACCGGGATTTCAGCACTGCTCTTACGGGAAGTCTTCTTCCCCGGCACATCGACACTTTCCATCCCATCATCCGCCAATTCAGCAACCTTCTTCCTTATCGTCCGCTTGCGGGGCGCCGGGGAAGAATCCTGTTCCGTCCCGGGCACTTCCGCAGCAGTCTGGGGCTTTACCGGAGCTTCCGCCGCAGACTTGGTTTTGCGGATAATACGTTTTTTGGGCGCCGGCTCCGGAGAAACCTGTTCCGGAGTCAAATCTGGGGGGGTATCAGACATGGAAAAGAAAATTGAACTGCAACAACAGGCGTCTCCTGAAGGACAACAGCGTTAACCAAGCTGCTCAAGGATTTCTTCCGCCACATCGAAATTGGAGAAGACGTTCAGCGCATCATCATAGTCGTCCAGCGCTTCATACAGGCGCAGGGCGGCCTTCGCCGTTTCCAGATCATTAATCACGGAAGCATTCTGCGCCACGGAAATCAGCTTCATGGAAATTACCGTATGCCCGGCTTCACGCAGGGCGGCGCACACGTTGTTCAACTCCGTTGGGCTCGTAACAAACACCCATTCATTGTCGGAATCCCCCTGTTCCACATCATCCGCGCCGCATTCCAGCGCCAGATCCATGGCGGAATCCTCCGTAAGACCTTCCGCCATGATGCGGGCCTCTCCCTTGCGTTCAAACTGGTAAGCCACGGAACCGGGCGTACCGATGCTGCCTCCGTTTTTGGTGAACAGGGTACGCAGCTCGGAAGCGGAACGGTTTGTGTTGTCCGTCGCCACTTCAATCAGGAAAGCCGTGCCTGAGGGGCCGTAGCCTTCATAGGTAATCTCCTGGATGGTAGCTCCTCCCAGTTCCCCGGTGCCTTTTTTGATGGCGCGTTCAATATTTTCCTTGGGGGTGGACACGGCCTTGGCTCCGTCAATGGCGGCGCGCAGGCGCGGATTCAGATCAGGATCTCCGCCGCCGCTTTTGGCGGCCAGCATGATTTCATGGGCAAAGCGGGCAAAAACCTTGCCCTTCTTGGCATCTTCCTTAGCCTTAACGTACTTGATCTTAGACCATTTATTATGTCCTGACATAGAATTGGGAATAATAGTAAGTGTAGGTGAAAAGAGACAAACTAACAAGTGGAACTGTTCTACAACCCGGGGAACACATTGTCATTTGCAAATACCACGCAGGAAGGGAATCAGGGTGCGGCCATCCGTAAAT